>Ga0247611_10004448_pt1 | contig 19415 bp, 17 predicted proteins | sample 177DNAGHGhighgp2_FD_192422 | JGI IMG/M metagenome (GOLD analysis project Ga0247611, IMG submission 192422) | Sheep rumen microbial communities from Palmerston North, Manawatu-Wanganui, New Zealand - 1770 DNA GHGhigh gp2 | ecosystem: Host-associated > Mammals > Digestive system > Stomach > Rumen...
ATATATTTGACAATATGCGGCGAATATAGGGCAGGTTTTTGGCGTAGATGAATATGCGGAACTTGTTAATTTGTTAAGAGATGAAGATAGTATTGAGTTTCATATTATAGGTGAAGGTGTAAAATTAAATAAATTAAAAGAAAAAACAGTGACGTGCAAAAACATACGATTTTTCGGTTGGCAACCGCAAAATCGTATGAGCGAAATTTACAGTTATTGTAATATTGAAATTATTCCGTTACACTATGGAGTTATTGGAAACAATGTGCCGAGTAAAGTGGCTTTAGCGTTAGCGTGCGGTAAACCTATTTTAAATATAGTTGAAGATTCCTATTATTCACAAATATTTGAAAGAAACGGCATAGGTTTTTCGGTTACTCAAAAAGAAGTAGAAAAAGCAAAATATTTTTTGTTAGATATAGCAAAGAATAAAACTATTAGTTTTGATAATAAAAAGTGTGTAGATTTTGCAGAGAAAACTTATTCAAAAAATAATATAGATAAAATTATCAATTGTTGTGAGAGTATGGTATGAAAATATTGATAATTGGTTTTACAAAAATCAAATATATGCCATATTTGAATTTTTATTTTGATAATATTAATAAAAAAAATGAAATTCATATTCTATATTGGAATAGAGATCTCAAAGGAGAAGATCTAACTAAATTTGAAAATGTAATTTTTCACGAGTTTAGATGTTTTCAGAAAGATGATATTTCTAAAATAACAAAAATTCGCAGTTTTATAAAATATAAAAAGTTTGCAAAAGAGATTCTAAAAAAGAATAATTTTGATTTTGTTATTGTATTACATACTTTGCCTGGTGTTTTGATTTCAAATGTGTTGTTTAAAGAATATCTGCAAAAATATATTTTGGATTATAGAGATTCAACGTACGAGTGGTTTTTTCCATTTAAAAAAAGAATCGGTAGATTAGTGAAGAATTCAAAATATACTTTTGTTAGTAGCAAAGGGTTCGTAAAATATTTGCCTGATTTAGAAAAACATAAGATTTATATTTCGCACAATTTATTGTTAGATTCTTTAAATCATAGAAAAGATAGAGAGAAGGAATTTGCTTTTTCAGATAGAATCAGGATTTCTTTTTGGGGGTTTATAAGACAAAAAGAATTAAATATATCTATAATTGATAAAATTTCAAAAGATAATAGGTTTGAATTGCATTATTATGGTAGGGAGCAGCAAATTGCTTTTGAATTAAAAGAACACGTAAATAATAATGAAATAAAAAACGTTTTTTTTCATGGGGAATATAGACCTGAAGATAGGTATAAGTTTATACAAAATACTGACTTGATACATAACATTTATTTTGATAGAAATTCTATGCTTTCGATGGGAAATAAATATTATGACGGCATTATTTTTAAAATTCCGCAATTATGCATGAAAGATTCTTATATGGGACAAAGAGCGATGTTAAATGGTATTGGTTTAGAATGTGATCCGTTTAAAGCAGATTTTACAGATGCTATTTTTAGTTATTATAGAAGTTTACAATTGGATCAATTTAACAAAAATTGCGATATGGAGTTAGAATGTGTATTAAAAGAATATCAAACGGGAGAGCAAATTATTAATGAGTGCACTTTATAAATTTATTTCAACAAGAAATAGTGAAATAAATATATTTAGTACGATTTATAGCGTTTTTATTGCGTTTTTCCCTATTATTTCCATATATGGATTTGGACAAAAAGGGATTACAATAGGTGATTTTTTACTTGCTATTTTTGCCGTTTTTTCTATTATAAGATTTAAATTTACTATTTTGAATAAGAGATCGTGGATTGTTCTTTGTTTTGTATCCTACATTTTTATTATAGGACTATCAATGGGGTTGCTTTTTGCGCAAGACCAGTTCATTAGTGTTTTGGTAAGAACTATAAGAATATCTTTCTATTTGATAACATCAGTTTTATTATTAAAATATTTTTTTAACATTAAAATTTTTAAAAAAGTAGTTATTTTTTTATCTTTTTTTGCGACCACGTATATAATAATACAATATGTTTTCTATTATGGCTTTGGGAAAATCTTACATGGTTATCTGTCATTTATTCCTGTCTATGTAGATGAATATACACAAATAGATTATCAAAGTTTTTATAATGTTATGTTTAGACCGACATCATTTTTTTTAGAACCAGCGCATTGCGCTCGATATTTAATATTAGGGTTGATTATATCTCTTTTTGATTCCATATTAAAATATAGAAAATTATCAATATATTTTTCTTTAGGTTTAATATTGACCACTTCGGGGCAAGGCCTTATTGGTTTATTTTTGGTTTGGGTAATTTATTTTATATATGTTTTTTTTAAGGAGCAACAAATTGTAGCGAAAAACTATGGAAGTTATTTGTTTTTAGCACTTTCTTTGCTGATAGTTGGATATTTGTTGTTATTTGGTAGTAATGGAATTGTAGATGGGACATTAAGTCGATTATTTAATAATGAAAGTCAATTGGATATGTCTAATACAGGAGCAATAAATGCTAGGTTAGGGAATTTTTCTTATATTTTTAATAGAAATATTGGTTGTGTGCTTTTGGGTAACGGTTATGGATCTGTTCCATATGAAAATGCGTGGTTATCTAGTCTTGCGTATTTTTTATATGGCGGTGGACTAATTGGAACAACTATTTTTATCTTTTTTTTGGTTTTTAATTTTAAGTCGTTTAGTATAATGGCAAAAATATTAGTTATTGTTTCTATGTTGTTTTTTATAACAGATGATTTGTTTAATGGATATATGATCGTGTTTTATTGTTCATTTATAGGTAACTATCAAAATAAAGGTAATTTATATGCAAAAAGTCTTGTTTTTAATAACTGAAAAAGAATCTGCAAATGGGATATGTGTAAATTCTATTACTAATGAATTAATAAACTATGGATGCGAAGTGTTTTGTATAACAAATAGAGAGTTAGGGGAAAAAGAACAATTTGAAAAAGGTGGTATTAAATATTTAACTGTCAAGCCTAGGGAGTGTTATAAATTACAAAAAAAAGTTGAGTCTATAAGCAAGGGTTTTAAAAGAAAGTTTTATAAGTGCGCTTTTGTTTTATTAAATAATTTAAAAAACATTATATCTATTCCAAAGTGGCCATTGTTATCGAATAGTTATCAAAATAGAATATATAAAAGCGCCTTGAAAGTGTGTCGTGAAAAAGGCATTGATACAATTGTTGCAGTTTATTCGCAAATAGATACTCTTATTTCGGCAAGTAAAGTAAAAATAAAGATACCACAAATAAAATATGTGGCGTATATGTTGGATTCTCTTGCCGGCGGTTATGGACCTAAAGTTTTCTCAAAGAAATGGGTGCAACATAGGGGATTAAAGTGGGAACAAAAAGTTTTTTATAATGTTGACAAAATAATAATGATGAAATCTGCACAAGAATTTTATCAAGATAGAAAACATTTAGTCTATTTTAATAAAATTGTTTTTCTTGATTTACCTTTGTTTATTCCGCGGGAACGAACCTTTCAAGAACAAGGCAAAATAATTAATTTTCTATATGTGGGGACAATTCCTGTCCATATTAGAAATCCAAAGTATTTCATTAACTGTTTTATGAGAATAATGGATGACAACATTAGATTTAAAATAATAGGAACAAGTACGTGTGAAGATTACTTAAAGGATTGCGAAAAAAAAGATGGACGTATACAAGTATTGCCTTTCATATCGCATGATGATATTGTTAAAGAAATTGAGAAAGCAAATTTTTTAATAAATCTTGGAAATAATAATAAAAGTATGACTCCAAGCAAAATATTCGAATATATGTCATACGGTAAACCAATTATTTCGACTGCTCCAATTGAAGATGAGCCGAGCATTAAATATTTAGAAAAATATCCATTATCATGCGTAATATATGAAAATGAAGATATTGAAACAAATATTAATAAATTGAAAAATTTTATATATTATAAAATATCTGAACGTGTAGATGCCTTTAATTTATTGAATGATTTTTATTTGAATACCCCAAAGGCATTTATAGAATGTTTATCAAATGAAAATAATTGAAATAAATAGTTGCAATATAGGCAGTACAGGAAAAATTATGCTCGGTATTGCTGAAATGCCATATAAAGATGAAAATTATATATACCTTGCATATCCTGATTCAAGAACGAATCGTGCTAAAAGAAAACAAGGTGATATTTTAATTTGTAGACGTTTTTCTCGTAATATTCATTTAAAGTTGGCACAAATCACGGGTAAAAATGGTAAATATTCGTTTTTTGCAACTAAAAAGTTTATAAAAAAATTAGACGGTATAAAGCCTGATGTTATTCATTTACATAATATTCATGGGTGGTATATAAATATCCCTTTACTATTTAACTATATAAAGAAAAATAATATAAAGGTCGTTTGGACGTTACACGATTGTTGGGCGTTTACGGGGCATTGCCCGCATTTTACAATGGTGAAATGCGACAAGTGGAAAACGGGTTGTTATAAATGCCCGCAATATAAAGAATATCCGCAGAGTTTTTTTGATAATTCAAAAAAGATGTACAAACTGAAAAAAGAGTGGTTTTGCGGTATTAAAAATCTTACTATCGTTACGCCGTCAAAGTGGCTTGCGGATTTGGTTAAGCAGTCGTTTTTGAAAGATTATCCCGTACAAGTTATAAATAACGGCATAGATTTATCTGTGTTTAAGCCTACGGAAAGCAATTTCAGAGAAAGATACAATATTCCCGCCGAAAAGTATATTTTGCTTGGCGTGGCGTTCGGTTGGGGAATGAAGAAAGGGCTTGACGTATTTATCGAACTTTCCAAACGCTTGCCCGACAACTATCAGATAGTTTTGGTGGGAACTAACGACAAAACGGACAAGCAACTGCCGAAAAATATTATTTCAATACATAGGACGCAAAATCAAGCCGAACTTGCGGAAATTTACACGGCGGCGGATTTATTCGTCAACCCCACGAGAGAAGAAGTTTTAGGACTTGTAAATGTTGAAGCGCTTGCTTGCGGTACGCCCGTATTGACTTTCAGAACGGGCGGCAGTCCCGAATGTGTTGACGATACGTGCGGTAGCGTAGTCGATTGCGACGATATTGACGCGTTAGAAAGCGAAATAAAGCGTATTTGTACAGAAAGACCGTATTCACAGGACGCGTGTTTAACGCGTTCAAAGCATTTTGATATGAACGAACGCTTTCAGGAGTATATAGAGTTATACAAAGAAATATGAAACAAATCGGAATAATTACACATTATTATAAAAGCAAAAACTATGGTGGAATTTTACAGGCATATGCGTTAAGCGCAAAGTTGATTATCATGGGATATAGCGCAAAACAAATATGTTATTCATACGTACAAGGATGCAAGGGGTCTTTGTCTATTAAATTTATTTTTAGACATCCCAAAACAGTTTTTAGAAAAATATATTATAAATTAAATAATAAAAAATTCAACACAAGAAATATAAAACTCGATTCGTTTAACAATCAAATAATACCGCATACGGATAAAATTTATACAAGTAAAGAATTAAATGAATTAAATAATTCTTTTGATCTTTTTATAACAGGTAGTGATCAAGTGTGGCATCCTAACGTAATCAATAATGGGTTTTTATTGACATTTACAAATAAACCTACGATATCTTATGCGGCTAGTATTGCGTCAAAAAAAGTATCAAACGAATATATTAAAACAATGGCAAAAGCGTTACCGAATTTCAACGCTGTTTCCGTCAGGGAAAAAGACGCTGTTGATTTACTTCAACCGCTTACAGATAAAAAAATAGAGTGGGTGTTAGATCCGACTTTACTTTTAGATAGAAAAGATTGGGATGAAATTTGCCCCGAAAGAAGAATAAAAGAAAAATATTTATTCTGTTATTTTTTGGGACACGACAAGCGGATTCGTAAACTTGCAAAACGGTATGCAAAAAAACACGGTTTAAAAATTGTAAATTTACCGCATTTATGCGGAATAGCGAAAGCGGATATAGGTTTTGGCGACTATAAATTATATGACGTTGCGCCGAACGACTTTATCTCTCTTATTAAATACGCCGATTGCGTATTTACGGATAGTTTTCACGCCTGCGTGTTTTCCGGTATATACAATAAAAACTTTGTAGCGTTTAACAGACATGGTATGGAAAGTATGGCGACGCGGCTGTATTCTTTATGTGAATTATTTGAGTGTCAGGATCATTTTTGTGACGTAAAAGAAAAATATAATATGGATTATATAGACAAAATCGGACAAGTTGATTACAATAAAAATTTTGATTTATTAAAAGAAATGAAAAATAAATCAATGGAATTTTTAAATAAAAATCTCGATTGAAAACATAATGAATAAACAGATAAAATACGGCATAATTCTTCAATACGTTCAAATGGGTTTAAGTATAATCGTTAATTTGATTTATACGCCTATTATGATACGCGTTTTAGGTGACAGCGAGTACGGGATTTACAGTTTGGCGGCGTCTATTATTTCGTATCTGAATTTATTTACACTTGGGTTCGGCGCAAGTTATATAAGGTTTTATTCTAAATATAAAGTTAACAACGATAACGAAAGTATAAAAAAGTTAAATGCGCTATATATTTCCGTGTTTTTTATTTTGGGGCTTGTTGCTTTAACCGCCGGCTTAATATTGGCAAGTAACGTAGGTGTTTTTTTTAACGATACCTATTCCGAAAACGATTTAGGCCTTGCAAAGATTTTGATGACGTTTTTGTCGGTAAATCTTTTTATATCTTTTCCGACAAGCGTCTTTACTTCTTACATAACCAGTCAGGAAAAATTCATATTTCAGAAAATCGTTAATATGGGCAAGACTATAATAAGTCCTTGTCTTTGTATAGGCGCTTTGTTTTTGGGATACGGTTCGATAGGAATGGTCGTTATTACGACCGTGCTTTCGATTTTAATTGATATTGTAAACGTTCTGTTTTGCATTTTCAAATTAAAAATGAGATTTAAATTCGGGCGTCCCGATTGGCTGTTATTAAAGGATATAGCGGTTTTTTCCGTTTTTATTGCATTAAATCAGATTATTGACCAGATAAATTGGCAAACGGATAAAATTATACTCGGGAAAATGATAAACGCAACGGCAGTGGCGGTTTACGCTGTTGCGGCGAATATAAATACGATGTATATAAGTTTTTCTACAGCGGTTTCAAGCGTTTTCGCCCCGCGTGTGAACAGAATCGTAATGCAGAACGAACCCGATATGGACGAAAAATTAACTGCGCTGTTTATAAAAGTCGGGCGATTGCAGTTTTTTATAATGATGCTCGTTTTAACGGGTTTTATATTTTTCGGAAAATATTTTATTATCAGATGGGCAGGGGAAACGTATTCGGATGCGTATTATATCGTTTTATTATTGATATGTCCCGTTACGGTGCCACTTATCCAAAATGTCGGCATCGATATACAACGCGCGAAAAACAAACACAAGTTCAGAAGTCTAATATATTTTATTATGGCATTGATAAACGTTGGCATAAGTATATGGTTTTGTACCCTGTGGGGAGTAATAGGCGTGGCGGTGGGAACTACGTTATCGCTTGTTATCGCAAACGTAATAATTATGAATATTTATTATCATAAACAACTGGGGATCGATATTATAAAATTTTGGAAAAATATTATAATTACAGTTCCCGCTTTCATAATACCTATTATTTTCGGTGTGTTATTGCTTAAATTTTATACGTTTAGAAATTTGATAGATTTTGGTGTGTTTGTGTTGTTATATACGATTGTCTATGTGTTGTCGATATGGTTTTTGGGATTAAAAAAGGAAGAAAAACAAACTTTGATACGTAAAAGAAAACGTTTGGGGAACGAAAATGGTAACGGATAAGATTATTAAATCAAAATGCACGGGTTGCCACGCCTGTGCAAACATCTGTCCCCAAAAATGTATTTCTATGGCGGCGGATAACGAAGGTTTTTTATATCCTGTCATTAATACTGAATTATGTATAAATTGCGGACTATGTGAAAAGGTTTGCCCGATTGTAAACGGAAAAACGGCGGCAAACGAGAGAGAAGTCAGAGCGTATGCGGCTATAAATAAGAATGAAGAAATCCGATTAAACAGTTCTTCCGGAGGAATATTTACGCTTATTGCCGAAAATGTTTTAGATAAAGACGGGGTGGTCTTCGGAGCGGCATTTGATAAAGATTTTGACGTTATACATACTTACGCGAAAACGAAAGATAAGCTGGAGCAATTCCGTGGTAGCAAATACGTACAAAGCGTTATAGGCAAAACTTATAAGCAAGCAAAAGAATTTTTGGAACAGGGGCGGACGGTTTTATTTACGGGAACGCCTTGTCAGATAGGCGGACTATACTCATATCTTGGGAAGGATTATGCTAATTTAATTACTCAGGATTTAATATGTCACGGTGTTCCGTCGCCCATGGTTTGGCGTAAATATTTAGAGTACAGAGAAAATATTTCGCGCGTAAGCGCACGGAGAATTTCTTTCAGACGCAAAGATTGCGGTTGGAAGAAATACTCCGTATCGTGCGAGTTTACAAACGATACGGAGTATTTGTCAGAACTTACGGAAGATCCGTATATGCAAGCGTTTTTACATAATTTGTGTTTGCGCCCGTCTTGCTACGATTGCGCTTTTAAAACAAAGCATAGGCAAGCGGATATAACCCTTGCGGATTTTTGGGGGATACAATACATTGCCCCCGAAATGGACGACGATAAAGGCATATCGCTTTTGATTGTAAATTCCGAAAAAGGCGAACAAATCCTAGAAGAGTTTAAGAATAATTTGATTTTGCAAAAAGTTGATTTGAGCGAAGCGATAAAATATAATTCCGCTATGATAACTTCGGTATCTCTGCCTAAAAACAGAACCAAATTTATGTCGGATATATGGCATCAGTCGTTCGATAAAACAGCTAAAAAATATTGTAAGGTTAAATTTATTGTAAAAGTTAAAAATAAATTAAAATCAATATTAAAAAAATTTGGAGATATGTAATATGTCTTTATTTACAGGAAAAACGTTGATGATTACGGGGGGAACGGGGAGTTTCGGAAACGCCGTGCTTAACAGGTTTTTGAAAACCGATATCGGTGAGATTCGCATTTTTTCCCGCGACGAGAAAAAACAGGACGATATGCGCCACGAATATCAGGCGAAATATCCTAACGAGTGCGGGAAAATCAAATTCTATATAGGCGACGTTCGCGATTTGCAGTCCTGTCGTAGCGCTATGCATGGCGTAGATTACATATTTCACGCAGCCGCTTTAAAGCAAGTGCCTTCGTGCGAATTTTTCCCGATGGAAGCGGTACGCACCAACATAATCGGAACGGACAACGTTTTAACCGCGGCGATCGAAGAAGGCGTGCAATCTGTGATCTGTCTTTCGACGGATAAAGCGGCGTATCCTATCAACGCGATGGGGACTTCCAAAAAAATGGAAGAAAAAGTCGCGGTGGCGAAATCCCGTTACAGCGGAAAGACGAAGATTTGCTGTACGAGATACGGGAACGTTATGTGCAGTCGCGGCAGCGTAATTCCTTTATGGATAGACCAGATAAGAAACGGACAACCTATAACTCTCACCGAACCGAGTATGACGCGGTTTATAATGTCTTTGGACGAAGCGGTGGATCTCGTGCTGTTTGCTTTCGAGCACGGGGAGAACGGAGATATACTCGTACAAAAAGCGCCCGCTTGTACTATTGAGACGCAGGCGGAAGCGGTATGCGAACTGTTCGGCGGCAACAAGAAAGATATAAAGGTAATAGGTATTCGTCATGGTGAGAAGATGTACGAAACGCTTTTAACCAACGAAGAGTGCGCGCAGGCGATAGATATGGGTAATTTCTATCGAGTACCTTGCGACAATCGCGGACTTAATTACGACAAATATTTTAAGGAAGGCGACGAAAAGCGCAATACGCTTACCGAATTCAACAGTAATAATACCAAGCGTTTAACTTTGGAAGAAACAAAGGCTAAAATAGCGAGTTTAGAATATATTAAAGAAGAACTTGCAAAATCAAAGGACAAGCGTTAAAATAAAGATATGAAAGTTTTAGTAACGGGGGCGAAGGGGTTTGTCGGCAAAAATCTTTGCGAAAACCTGAAAAACGTACGCGACGGAAAAGATAAAACCCGCTCCGACTTAAAAATAGAAGAGATTTACGAGTACGATATCGACTCTGCCGAAAACCAACTCGAAGAATACTGTAAAAACGCGGATTTCGTATTTAATCTTGCGGGGGTGAACCGTCCTAAATCGCAGGAAGAGTTTATGCGTGGCAATTTCGGTTTTGCGGGTAAACTTTTGGAAACGCTTAAAAAGCATAACAACAATTGCCCCGTAATGCTGTCAAGTTCTATTCAGGCGACGCTTATAGGCAGATACGACGGCGAATACGGCAGAAGTAAAAAGGCGGGCGAAGATCTTTTTTTCGACTATGCGAAAAAAACGGGCGCAAAGGTGCTTGTTTACCGCTTTCCTAACCTGTTCGGCAAATGGTGCAGACCGAATTACAATTCGGCGGTCGCGACTTTTTGCCATAATATCGCAAACGACTTGCCGATAACGGTAAACGACAGAAACACCGAACTCGAACTCTTATATATCGACGATTTGGTTGACGAAATGCTTAACGCCCTTGAAGGCAAAGAACACAGGGCGGAGTTCGACGGTATAAATACGGTCATTACCGAAAACGGAAAATTCTGCGCCGTTCCCGTAACGCATAAGGTAACTCTCGGCGAGATCGCGGACTTGTTGCACAAGTTTCACGATCAACCGAATACTCTCGTTATTCCCGAAATGCCGACGGGCAGTTTTGATAAAAAACTGTATTCGACTTATTTAAGTTATCTGCCGAAAGAAAAGGTTGCGTTTCCGCTTAAAATGAATATTGACGACAGGGGTAGTTTTACGGAACTTATAAAGACCGTAAACTGCGGACAGGTTTCGGTAAATATAAGTAAAGCGGGAATTACAAAAGGTCAGCATTGGCATAACAGTAAGTGGGAATTTTTTATCGTCGTAAAAGGGCACGGACTTATTCAGGAAAGAAAGATCGGTACGGACGAAATAATCGAGTTTGAAGTATCGGGCGAGAATATTAAGGCGGTGCATATGCTTCCCGGATACACGCATAACATAATAAATTTAAGCGAAACGGAAGATTTAATTACGGTAATGTGGGCGAACGAACAGTTCGATAAAGATAAACCCGACACGTTCGGCGAAAAGGTGTAAATATGTTTAAAAACAACGGGAAACTGAAACTTTTGATAATCGTGGGGACGCGCCCCGAAATAATACGTCTTGCGGCGGTAATAAACAAATGTCGCGAGTATTTCGATTGCGTTTTGGCACATACGGGGCAGAATTACGATTATAACTTAAACGGCGTGTTTTTCAAGGACTTAAAAATTGCCGATCCCGATGTGTATATGAACGCGGTGGGCAAAGATCTGGGTGAAACTATGGGCAATATCATAGCGAAGTCTTACGAACTTATGGTTGAAATAAAGCCCGACGCAGTGCTTGTTCTCGGCGATACCAACAGTTGCCTTTCGGTGATAGGCGCAAAGCGTTTGCATATTCCTATCTTTCATATGGAAGCGGGCAACCGTTGCAAAGACGAGTGTCTGCCCGAAGAAACGAACCGCAGGATAGTCGATATAATATCCGACGTAAACCTTGCTTACAGCGAACACGCGCGGCGTTATCTTGCGGAGTGTGGACTTCCGAAAGAAAGAACTTACGTTACGGGCAGTCCTATGGCGGAAGTGCTGACCGCAAACTTAAAACAAATCGAAAACAGCGATATATTAAAGAAATTAAATCTTGAAAAAGGTAAATATATACTGCTTTCGGCGCACAGGGAAGAGAATATCGACACCGAAAAGAACTTCGTGTCGCTTTTCAACGCGGTAAACAAGATGGCGGAAAAATACGATATGCCGATATTATATTCTTGTCATCCGCGTTCGAAAAAGATGCTTGAACAGCGTAATTTCAAGTTGGATAAGCGCGTGATACGACACGAGCCTTTGGGCTTTCACGATTACAACAATTTGCAAATGAACGCCTTTGCGGTGGTGTCGGACAGCGGTACTTTGCCCGAAGAGAGCAGTTTTTACGCGAGTATAAATAAGCCTATTGCGGCGGTATGCATAAGGACTTCGACCGAACGTCCCGAAGCCTTGGACAGCGGTTGTTTCGTTCTGGCGGGAATAGATGAAAAGAATTTAATGCAGGCGATAGAAGTCGCGGTGATGAATAAAAACGGCTGTAAGCCCGTTGACGATTATACGGACACTAACGTTTCGGACAAGGTGGTAAAGATAATACAGTCCTACACGGGCGTAGTAAATAAAACCGTCTGGCGTAAGGACGATTAAAAATTACGGGAAGAAATAAGTTTGGCGTATGAGCGGGGGGATAAATGGATAATACGCAGAAAACTATTATTTCGCTTATAAAGAGCGCGCTGTATAAGACGCAGACGGTAATTCCGTCCGACTTTGACGGCGAAAAAGCGGAAAGAATAATCCGCAGGCATAATATTTACGGACTTATTTATTTCGGACTTTGCAACAGTAAAGCGGAGATACCCAAGTGGCTTAAAACCAAATTTTACAACAGAACGTTTCTGTTGGAAAATTTATGGCATAAAGGCGACGAAATACGGGAAGCGTTCCGTGAAAACGGGATAGAGTTTATTCCACTGAAAGGTATCGTTTTAAAAGATCTGTACCCGTCGCCGCTTATGCGGTCTATGAGCGATATAGATATTCTGATCCGCGAGAAGGATTATAAGCGCAAAATCAAGCCGTTGATGATGAGACTCGGCTATACGGAAGGCACGGAGAGCGATCACGAATTACACTGGGAAAAAAACGGCAACGCGATCGAATTGCACAAGAGAATAATACCTTCTTACAACAAGGATTTTTACAAAATCATAGGCGACGGTTGGGAGTGGGTGCAAGACAACGGGTACGCGTACGTATTCACGCATTTTGCTAAACATTACAGAGACAGCGGAATAGGTATAACTCACCTGGTCGATCTGGAAGTTTTACGGAGTCAGGCGACCGACAAAGGCTTAAAAGACCTGCATCTCGACAGGTTTTACGATAACGTACAACGTACTCTCGATTGCTGGTTTCGGGATGGGGAATACGACGAAATAACGGAGCGTATAACGGATACGATTTTCGGCAGCGGGGAGTACGGCACGCAGGAGACTTCGGTAAAATCGCAGAATCTGAAAAAGGTCAACGGAGCGGGCGGCGATTATAGAAAAGCAAGATTCAAGGATTTTATAATCAGGATTTTTCCGCCGTACGGTGCGATGAAAATAAGGAATCCGATCCTTAAAAAGTTACCGATACTTTTGCCTTTCTTTTGGTTGTGGCGGATAATAACCGCGCCGTTTAAGGGTAAAATAAAGCGGGCGTACAGAGAGAACAAAGCGATAATGCAAGACAAATCGGGCTACAAGGAAGAACTTAACTCGGTCGGCCTGGATTTTTGGTTTTAGTGAAAAATTTTCGGGTTAAAGCGTTTAAGGGAATTAACAGATGACGGTTACGGAACAACTTTTTTATCTTATTCGGAACGAAATAAAGGGCGAGCCTTTGCCGGACGGCGTCGGATACGATATAAGAAAGATATATACTTTGTCGAGAAGACACGATTTGGCACACCTGACGGGCGACGCGTTGTTCCGCAATGAATTATTGTCGGAAGACAAGGCGCGGGAAGTTTTTGAAGAGCAAATGATGCTGGCTGTTTTAAGGGTAGAACAACAAACGGCGGAACTTAAAAGGATAAGCGCCGCGCTTGAAGACGCAAAAATCCCGTATATTCCGTTAAAAGGCGCGGTGATAAGGGGACTGTATCCGAAAGCGTGGATGCGCACGAGTTGCGATATAGATATTTTGGTTAAAAAGGAAGATGTTAAAAAAGCAACGCACTCGCTTATTGAAATCGGGTTTGAAACCGACGGCAAAGAAAACTTTCACGATATACATTTTTATAACGGCAATATTCATTTAGAGTTGCATTTCAGTATTTGCGAAAACGATAAAAGGTTAGACGCGGTTTTGTCAAAAGTCTGGGATCACGCGGAAAAGGTCGGCGATTACGAGTACGCGGAACTTCCCGAATTTTATTTATTTCATCATATCGCGCATATGGCGTATCATTTTGTCGGCGGCGGGTGCGGAATAAGACCTTTTATAGATTTGTGGATATTAAAACAAAGGGGATTTTATCAGGAAGAAAAATTATTACCCTTACTTGAAAAAAGTAATCTCGTTAAGTTTTATCAATCTGTTTGTAAATTAACGGGCGTTTGGATGAATAGCGAAAAACACGACGACCTTACTTTACAGATGGAACGGTATATATTGAGCGGCGGAGTTTACGGCACTTCGGTCAACGCGAACGCCGCTGGGGCTGCAAAGAGTAAAGGCAAAAGGAAATATCTGTTAAAAATCGCTTTTCCGCCCTATAAAATTATGTGCATAATTTATCCGTCGCTTAAAAAGCGGAAAATTCTGTTGCCTTTTTATTATATTCACCGAATTTTTGCCAAGTTATTCGGTAAAGACAGACAAAAGGTAAAAGCAAAAATAGGCAACACGATGTCGCAGTCGCAGGAAGACATTTTGTCGGTAGGCAGGTTGCTGGAAGAAATTGAATTAAAATGATGAAAGAGAAATTCGATACCGTTATCACCGCGAAAAGCAATCCGTTCAGGTTAAACTTAAAGGAAACGGCAAAGTATAAAGACCTTATATGGCTTTTCGTGCAAAGGGATTTCAAAACTAAATATAAACAGACGATTTTAGGACCGCTGTGGTTTATTATTCAGCCGCTACTTACTACTTTTATATTTACCATAGTTTTTGGGCAAATCGCGAAACTTTCTACCGACGGAGTGCCGCAGTTTTTATTTTACCTTGCGGGGAACGTGCCGTGGCTCTTTTTCGCAGCGGTTATAAATCAGACTTCGACGACCTTTTATTCTCACGCAAGGCTTTTTTCGAGAGTGTATTTTCCTAGAATAATAACGCCCATATCCACGGTAATTACCTGTTTTTTCAATTTCCTTATACAGTTCGTAATGTTTATAGTAATAGACATTATATTTATTATTACGGGCGCAAATACGGAAATAACACTGTATGCGTTGCTGGCACCATTACTTATACTGCAACTCGGCGTGCTTGGTATGAGCGTGGGGATAATTATATCGTCGCTTACCGTAAAATACAGGGATTTGCAGGTTTTGGTAAGTTTCGGTGTACAATTATGGATGTACGTTTCGCCCGTGGTGTATTCGGTTTCGTCGATAGAAAATGCGACGCTTAAAACTCTCGTTTATATAAACCCTGTAACACCTATTATCGAGTTTATGCGGAAAGGTTTTATAAACGCCGGTTCTACGCCGTGGCTATACTTAGCGATAAGTTTCGGGATAACCGTAATATTAGCATTTTTCAGTATAGTTATATTTAACAAGACCGAACGGAATTTTATAGATAAGATATAAAATGGAAAGAGAAATAGCGATAAAAATACAAGGTGTAAAAAAGGAATACCGCCTTGGCGTAATAAGCGGTGGAACGTTGCAACGGGATATCCAGAGTTTTTGGGCACGGCTTCGCAAAAAGGAAGATCCGAATACAAAAATAAATTCCGTAAAGCACGGTAAAAACGAAAAATTCGTTGCGCTTGACGGAATAGACCTTACCGTGTATAAAGGCGAAAGGCTGGGAATTATCGGCAAAAACGGCGCGGGTAAATCCACACTGCTTAAACTTATATCGCGTATCACTTCGCCGACGGAAGGCACGATAGGTATAAACGGAAGGGTTTCGAGTATGCTTGAAGTCGGCACGGGTTTTCACGGCGAACTGACGGGCAGAGAAAATATTTACTTAAACGGCGCAATACTCGGTATGAGCAAGTCCGAAGTGAATAGTAAGATAGATAAAATAATAGAATTTTCGGAGATAGAAAAATTTATCGATACGCCCGCTAAAAGATATTCTTCGGGGATGTACGTTAAACTCGCGTTTTCTGTGGCGGCGCATCTCGACAGCGAAATAATGATAATGGACGAAGTTTTAGCGGTCGGGGATTTGGCGTTTCAGAAGAAGTGTCTCGACAAAATGGGAGACGTATCCCGTCAGGAAGGCAGAACGATATTATACGTCAGTCATAATATGGATACGATACGTCGCCTTTGCGACAGGTGCATGGTGCTGGATAACGGCAAAATAATTTTTGATGGTGAAGTCGAAAAGGCGATAGGAATATATAAAAAGGATAGCGGTTGCGAGCAACGTGCTCGTGAATAAGCTATATCGGATAGCGGGTTATCCCCAAAAGTGCGGCGGTGTCGCTTCGTGAACCCGACGCCGTTTCGGGGCTTACGGATGAAAAAGGCATAAGAGATTTTTGTAAAAAAAGTCAGATTTTAACAATCGAATAAGGCATGATTTTATTCATAAATTAAATAGGTTTTATCCATATTAAACACAAATTATGATATATGCCGCCCGCGTGATTTATGGTATAATTAATTTATAAGGACTTGATTAAGTTTGCCGTAAAAAAACGTAAAAAGGGGGGAGAAATGAAAGAACGATTTGAATGGATACACAGCTGGTGCGACGAAGCGACGAGTTCGGACTGTCCGCGGGTCTTGCTCGTCGGGGATTCGATAACGCTCGGCTATCAGGAAAAAGTCCGTCAAAAACTGAAAGGCGTTTGTTACGTTGATTTTATCTCGACTTCCTATGCGATAGACACTAAAATTTACAACGATATAGTCGCGTCTTTTTTTGCGGACAGCAATTATGCGCTTATACATTTTAATCACGGGTTGCACGGACAGCATATTTATAAGCGAACGTATAAAAGCAGGCTTAAAAAACTTTTACAAAGGGCAAAGAACGGTAAAACCGTTCTTGCTACTTCTACGATAGTTTATTGCGAAGGCAATACGCGCCTTGACCGAGTATGGGTGAAAAAATTAAAAGAACGCAACGACGCGGTAAAGGAACTGTCGTCCGAATTCGGCTACGGCATAGACGATTTGTATTCGGTAAGCGTTTCTATGCCCACGGATAAGCGCAGTCTTGACGGTATTCATTACACGGAAGAAGGCTATGAAGATTTTGCTTGTGCCGTCGCTGACTGTATAAGAAAAACGTTATAAGTCGTTATTTGGCAGGGGTAGCGGTAAACGTCTCCGCACTTCGTGCTACGAGAGAGCAAGTATCGAACCACGCCGCCTTTTTTAAAAAAGTCGGCTACGTTTCGACTCGTAATACCGGACAATATAAATAAACGGACGATAAATATCGTCCGTTTATTTATGGCAGGGGTAGCTGGATTCGAACCAACGAAATGACGGAGTCAGAGTCCGTTGCCTTACCGCTTGGCGATACCCCTAAATCTAAATCGCTATTGTATTGTATCAAAATAATTAAAATTTTTCAACTGTTTTTAGTACCTTTTATTAAATTTTTATTTTTACTTTCGTTTATGGAGTTTCGTTAGGTTGCAAAAGGTATAAAAATATAGTAAAATGTTCTAAAATACAACTTATCGGAGAGAAAAATGCTATATATTATCGGTAACAAGCGTTTGTCCGTTGCCGTGGACTCAATAGGTGCGGAACTTAACAGCGTTAAAAAAGACGGAAAAGAACTTCTTTGGCAAAATTACGACGGTTCATGGAACGGGCATGCGCCCGTGCTTTTTCCGTTTTGCGGGCATTGTGCGGTGAATATCGACGGAAAAGATTATAACGCCCCCGCGCACGGTCTGGTACAGTATCATGAATTTTCCCGTACTTTTCAGACGGGAACGGAACTCGTTTTAACGTTTACGTCAAGTGCGGAAACGAAAAAGATTTATCCTTACGATTTTTCTTTTTCCGTGCGATATTTCGTCCGTAAAACCACGCTTTATATAGACTATACGGTAAAAAATACGGGGAACAGCGCTATGTATTTCGGTTGCGGCGGGCACGAATCGTTCAATATAGACGGGAAACTATCGCAATATAGTATAGAATTTGAAAAGGAAGAGAGTTTATTGCGACTTTTTCATGACGATAACGGCTATCTTACGGGCGAAAGCAAAGCGTATCCGAAGAGCAAGTTTTTGCGGTTTAAAGATATGCCCGTGGATAATTCCGAAACGCTTATATTCAAAGGCGTTAAATCGAACCGGTGTAAACTTATAAACAACAAAGGAGAAACGGTTGCCGAAACATGTTTTAAGGGTTTTGATAACCTGTTATTCTGGCGACCGGACGGAGCGGCGGTAATATGTATGGAACCGTGGTCGAATTTGCCCGACATGAAAGGCGATTCGACGGATTTCCGCACGAAAAACGGCATAAAGTCGCTCGAAGCGGGTGCGGAAAAGGTCATAAAAAGGAAAATTATTTATTAAAACCGAATAAAAATCTTGTTTCCGTTATAAAAACTTTGCGTTCGGGTAAAAGAATTGACAATTCGTAAAAAAACGCTTATTATATTAACTGTATGAAAATAATTGTTGTCGGCGTCGGTAAAGTCGGCGCAACGCTTGTTGAGAATTTTGTTAAAGAAAGGCACGACGTCGTAGTCGTAGACAGCGAAGAAAAGCAGGTTGATTTCGTTGTAAATCATTACGACGCCAACGGTATAGTCGGCAGCGGACTGGAAAGAGCCGTTTTACACGAAGCGGGGGTGGAAACCGCCGATTTTCTTATTGCTTGTACTTCGCACGACGAATTGAATATACTTTGTTGCGTGCTTGCTAAAAAACTCGGCGTTAAAAAGACGATAGCACGCGTTCGCGACCCGCAACTTTTTGCGGAAATTGACAGTATGCGCGAATATCTGGGGCTTGACCTTGCGTTTAACCCCGAACTTCAAACTGCGCGGGAGATTGCGCAGGTTTTGAAATTTCCTTCGGCAAAGAGCGTGGACAGTTTTGCGGACGGTACGGCGCTTATGGTCGAATTCGGTATAGGGGAAAATAATCCGATAGTGGGCAAATCTCTTATGCAGATATCCGTCGAATACGGTTATAAACTGCTTTTCTGTATGATAAGGCGCGGGGACAAGGTAATTATTCCGCGCGGCGACTTTACTATCGAAGTAAACGACGAAGTGTATACAATAGCGACGGAAAGCGAACTTGCGGCTTTCTGTAAAAAACTGAAAATATTCAAGCCGCGTGCGAAATCCGTATTTATAGTAGGCGGCGGCAAAATCGCCTATTATCTTGCCAAAGAACTGCTGTCCGACGGCGTTTCCGTCAAGATTTTGGAAGCGGATA
>Ga0247611_10004449_pt1 | contig 19414 bp, 16 predicted proteins | sample 177DNAGHGhighgp2_FD_192422 | JGI IMG/M metagenome (GOLD analysis project Ga0247611, IMG submission 192422) | Sheep rumen microbial communities from Palmerston North, Manawatu-Wanganui, New Zealand - 1770 DNA GHGhigh gp2 | ecosystem: Host-associated > Mammals > Digestive system > Stomach > Rumen...
TTGATTGCAACTACCTCATAACCCTCAGCTTCGAACATCTGACGGAAAGCCAGACGACCAATACGGCCAAAGCCGTTAATTGCTACTTTTGTCATAGTGATAAATTAAATTTTATTGTACAATAATTGTTGTTTGTTTCAATTGCGGCTACAAAATTACAACATTTTTTTTATATACGAAAATAATTCGTATAAAAAATTAAATTTTGCAATCTTTTTTTGTCATTTTCGGCCAAAATCAGCAGGAATCTCTCCCCAAGCCTTGGTGTCCCACTTGTAGATGGGGGTAGTCCAAGTGTTGTCGTGGAGCCACATTTCCGCTTTGCGGACCATAAGAAAGAGATCTTGGTTCTCCATGGTCCACTCCATTTTGGTTTTGCATCGTTTGGCGCGTACCCATGCGAGGGCAGTCACGCTATCCGTATAGATTACCCACGGGAGATTATATTTCTTGATATACGCGAGTCCGAGAACGAGCGCGAGGAACTCACCGATATTGTTGGTGCCCTGTTTGAAGGGTCCGCGACGGAATACCTCCGTGCCGGTATCCGCATTGACGCCACGAAACTCCATGACACCGGGGTTGCCGCTACATGCGGCATCCACCGCTAGAGCCGGTAATATGGGATGACTATTTGTCAATTTAAAATTTAAGATTTAAGATTTAACATCTATCCGGAAACTCCCCGTACTCTTCGAAGGTATAGTTCAGGAAATCATTCATAGGCTTGGCGGCCTTCGCAATTTCCACGATTTCATCGAGAAAATCCGGTGCGCTGACTTGTGCATCGGTAAGGGGAGTGGAGAAGGTATAATCCTTATGTTTCAACCAATCGGCATGGATGAAGTCGGGATCAAAACCGGCAGGTACTTTCTTGAGTACACCCCAATAGGAATCGAAGTCATTGCCAAAATATTTCTGCCAAGAAGGGGTAGCCATGATAGCTTCCACTTCTTCGTAGTTCGCTTCTATCTCTTTGCGCAAGGCTGTCAGGAGTTCTTTGCTTGGTTCCCAAATACCACCGGCAAACATACATTGCCCGGGTTGGAAATGCATGTAATATCCGCCTCGCAGGGATTTGCGTCCCCAGGTCTTGGGTTTACCCGGTGCACCGATAGCAGGGAAGACACCCATCCAGTTTTTATAGGGTTCTTTGTTCTTGGAAAACCGCACATCGCGATAGATACGCCAGATACAGTCTTTGGGTTGGAGGACAGCGAGCGCGGGGTCTATCTCTGAGAGACGACGGATATACTGTTCGCTGAAATCAACGAACTTGGCGTAGCACCGTTGGTACAACTCTTTGTGTTCGGTAAACCACTCGCGGTTATTATTCACCGACAGTTCTGCCAAAAAATCTAAAACTTCTTTCATCTTTTTATTGGTATTCCGCCCGGGAATCGAACCCGGATTTGAGCTTTAGGAGAGCCCCGTTCTATCCATTGAACTAGCGAAACATAGTGAGCTAAATCATGCCCTTTAGGGCTAAGAACTAGCTGAACCCTTTTATAATTTTGTCATACACCTCTTCAAACCATCCAGCCAATAAGGGATGGAGACACCGAAGGTCTTTTTGAACTTCGACTTGTCGAGTACGCTGTAATGGGGACGGGGTGTCTTGTATGTATATTCTTCCGATAAAATCGGGCGAACTTGACAATTTTTGATTCCGGCTAACTCATGGATCGCGATCGTGAAATCGTACCACGAGCATACACCTTCGTTCGTAAAATGATAGATACCGGGATGCCACATCGGACAATCGATGACGGTGAAGATCGCAGCAGCAAGGTCGGCGGCATAGGTAGGAGTACCTATCTGGTCAAAGACCACACCCAAGGTCTCTTTCTCCTTGCCTAAACGGATCATGGTCTTCATGAAATTATTGCCGAACGAGGAGTAGAGCCAAGCAGTACGCAGGATAACAGCGTCCGGACATTCCGCCAGGAGTCGTTTTTCCCCTTCGTATTTAGTGCGACCATAGGCAGTACGCGGAGCCACAGGATCAGACTCTTTGCAGGGCAGATGTTCATCGCCGGAGAAGACATAATCGGTAGAGATATGAATCACTTTGACGCCTTGACTGCCTAAGACACTCAAGGCCTCTGCATTGATCTTCAGCGCGGTTGCCTCATCTTCTTCAGCCTTGTCCACATTCGTATAGGCGGCACAATTGACGATAAGGTCGATCGCATGGTCGGAAACAAAGGCAGAAACCGCTGCTTTGTCGCAGATATCCAACGAGAAAGTGTCTTCTGCGGGAACGACATCGGTAAAGAAATAGGTATATTTGGGGTGCGCGGCACTCAATACGCGCATCTCGTTGCCTAACTGACCGTTTGCTCCTGTGATAAGAATATTCATATTAGAACGGATTGTCTAAGTCTTTCAATAAGGGATGTTTGGTATCTTTATCGCTGATGATACGCAGGTCTTCGGGGATTTGCCAATCGATGGCAAGGTCCGGATCATTGAGCAGAATACCGCCATCTGCCTCGGGATGATAGAGGTTATCGCATTTATAGGTGAAGATAGCTTGATTGCTGAGAACCGAGAAACCGTGCGCAAAACCGCGGGGGATGAAGAACTGGCGTTTATTGTCTTCGCTTAGTTCGACACCGAACCATTGTCCGTAGGTAGGGCTGTCCTTTCGCAGATCAACAGCTACGTCCAGTACGCGACCGACGGTGCAGCAAACGAGTTTGGCTTGGGAATACGGTGGGCGCTGGAAATGCAGACCACGTACTACGCCGTAGGATGAGCAGGATTGGTTGTCCTGCACAAAAACGGTGTCAATACCGGCATCGCGGTAACGCTGTTCGTTGTATGTTTCCACGAAATAGCCGCGTGCGTCTTTGAAGACTTTCGGCTCAATCACGAGCAATCCCTCAATCGGAGTTTTGATAATATTCATCTAAGTATTTACGATTTACAAATTTACGATGTATGGTTTTCAAAAAGCGGCTGCAAAGGTACTACAAATTTTGCATATATGCAAGCATTCGGGGAATTTTTTACAAAAAAAGCACCCATAAGGGTGCATTTGGGTTATCGGATGAAGGGAAGGCAACGACAAAGCTATCCGTATGTAGAGCAGTCTTCTCACGGTATCAGTCTCTTCTCCGTCCATTTCCGATCTCCCTGCTCATAGCGATAGAGATCCATTAGTCATCTATTCTATTAGTTGTCCTTGCGCATTGTAGATGCGTCCGTTACGCTCGATTAAGAGGAGACCGTTATGGAGGATCATCGTACCTCCGTTTCTTTTTTGAAGGGAGGAGGGGTAGGTTTCTTCGATGGCGGTAAATACGTTTAGTCCATCCGGGTTACCGGGGATGATCGGTGGTGTAGGGATGATTTCGTTTCCGTCATACTTCAACTCGCCGTCGTATCCCAAGGTGGCGAAATCGCCGATATAGACGTGCAGCGGCGTGTCGTTCTCATCCAAAACGGATAGTACATATGTGTATCGTGAGGCCTCATCCAGACCGGTGACTTTGAAGGAGAGGGTATAGGGCTGACTATCGTCAGCATTTGAGATTTGAGATTTCAAATTTGACATTTCTCGTCCCGGCGCGGAGAAGGAGATACCGAGAAGCTGTCCGCGGCTGCCGAGCGTAAGCTTGCAGAAGACCGCGCTGTCCTTGTATATATCTATCTGGTACGCATGTGCGGCGGAGTCTGTCGGCCAAGTGAAGTCCGCGGTTGTCTGTCCCGGATCGACTGTTACGGTCCGCTGGATGATTTCTTCTTCGTCCAAAGCCACGATCCGGAACCGCGACCAGTACTGCGCTGCGCGATAAGCGGCAATGCTGCTCGACAAGACATGTACCTTCGCTGTGTCCGGCACGCCGTCAAACGTACCATCGTAAATGAGCGGAGGTTGGGCAGCATAACAAGTGATGTCCGTTACTAACGAATCTCCGAAGAAACAATCCTGACCGAGAATAGATACGTTCTTGCCGATAACAATGGTCTGCAACTCGCTCCAGTTGGCAAAAGTACTCATACCCGTTGCCACCAGCTTGTCGTTCAGTACCAGATGCTTCGGACTGGTGGTCAAGTTCAGCTGGTTAAAAACAGCATCGCCTAACACGTTGAGCGAAGAGGGTAAAACGAGTGTGTCCAACGGACAACCGGCAAAGGCACTGTTTCCGATATTGGTCACCGAGTTCGGTATAGCCACTCTCCTCAAGGCACAACCGCTGAAGGCTTTCTGCGGAATGACCGTCGGACCAGCAGGCAGTTTGATAGAGTCCAATGCTAAGCATTGGTTGCATAATTGCTCCGGTATCTCTTTCAATCCAGAGGGCAGAACGAGTTGCTTTAGTTTCGCACAGTTAGCAAAAGCACTACTCCCTATTTTAGTAACCCCTTCCGGAATATTGATTTTCTGCAAACGGTTGCAGTTGGTAAAAGCGCTCGCTCCTATCTCTTTGACCGTCTCGGGTAGGGTAATGGAGTCGTTGTACATAAACTTGCACAACATATTTGGGATATATTCCACCGAGTCGCCGAAAATGACATAACTGAAATGGCACTCTCCCGGAACATCCGACTCATATCGAACGAAATCATTTGCGTGTATCGCTTCCCAGACCATTACTTTGGAGGCACTGTTGTAATTCTCCGATCCGAAAGCTCCCCATCCCATCGTTTTGAAAGTCTTGGGGAAGAAAACGGTGTCGCCTATATTCGTGCAGTTGTAGAAAGCCATATCCCCGATGGATTCGAGACAATAGGACCATCTGACCTTCCGCAACGCAGAGCAGAAAATGAACGCCTGATCGCCAATAGTCTTGATTCCTTTACCCAGATTGACGCTGGTCATTTTGGTACATTCCTGAAAGGCGTAGGCACCTATACTGACCACGCTGTCCGGCAGGACGATCGATTGCAGGTTATAGCACCCGTGGAAAGCGTTCGCGCAGATAGAAGTGAGCCCTTCCGGGAAGGAGACGGTCTTCACATACTCCCTTTTCGGATAGTTACTCAAATCGTCCGACGTCATCGCTCCGCGACCTTCGATCACTACATGTCCCGTGCCCGAGTCCAGCGTGTACGTCAACTCCGGTCCCAGACTGCCGGTATAGACCGTCGCGTAGGCGCTGCTTGCCATCATCGTCAGGCAGACAAGAATAATAGATACTTTCGTTTTCATGGTCGTATATTATTTGATTTGGTTTCCTCGTACATCGTACATCTTCCCTTTGTAGAGCAAGTAGAGTTTGCCGTCCAAAATGACCTTTGTACCTTGCACCTTGTCACTTTGTACCTCATCAATTCCGGTCGGTGTCTTTGCCTCCGGATTACCGGGAATAATAGGCGGTGTCGGAATGACTTCCACGCCGTCACCTTGTAATTCACCCTGATAGCCCCGGGTCGCAAAATCGCCGACATACACATGCAGAGGCTTGCCGTCCGCGTCCAAAGCGGACAGCACATAATTATACCGCGAAGCCGCATCCAGACCCGTGACCATGAAACTCAAGGCGTACACATTGTTCGCCGCAGGTTGTTCCTCGGCAATTCTTCTGCCGGGTGCAAACGAGATGCCGAGCAAGCGGCCATAGGCATCCAGCGTAAGCGAGCAGAACTTAGTGCCATCTTTGTAAATATCAATCTGATACGTAGTAGCCGCGCTGTCTGTCGGCCATGTGAACATCGCGGTTGTAGTCTCCGCCTCCACCGTCACATTCTTCGGCACATACATTGTATCGGGCAGGTTGGTCAGGCGGAAACGACTCCAGTTAGCATCGCTCTGATAGAGGCTCTCCGTGCCGGGAATAACGGACAGCCATGCACTATCCGGCACTCCGTTGAACGTGCCGGCAGAGATAACAGGCGGTGTCGCACAAAGCGTCTGGATCTCTTTAATCGCAGAGTCTCCGGCAAAAGTCTGATCGCCAAACAACATGACACCCTTTCCGATCGTCAGTTTTTCCAGATTCTTCCAGTTCTCAAAAGCGTGCCCGGAAACAGTAATGACCTTGTCGGGAATGACCAACTCCTTCTGTGCCGACATATTCGCAAAAGCCGACTCGGAAATAGTACGCAGGCTTGATGGCAGCACAAGAGAATCCAGTACCGTACAGCCGCTAAACGCACTCTCGCCTACAGCCGTCACACCTTCGGGAAGATTAATCCGCGTCAAACTTTTACAACCGTAGAAAGTAGAACCATAAACCTCGCTGATACTTTCCGGCAGTTTCAATAATGTCAGTGCAGAGCAGTTATAAAATGCCGCTTTGCCGATAGATTGTACATTTTCGGGAATGTTGACATATTGGAGTTTCGTACACCCGTTAAACGCATTTTGCCCGATGGATTCGACACTTTCCGGCAATATAATGGTGTCTATCTTCCTCTGATCACGGAACAAATTGGCAGGAATAACTTCTACCTCGTCCCCCACGATAATCTCATCGTAACTATGATAGTAGTTATACAGCGGACCCATCCCGCTTCCTTGAGGACGACGAGCATTCCAAATAACCACTTTGACGTTGGTATAACAACTGAAGATCTCATCCATAGAACGGAACGTAGCCGGAAAAACCAATGTGTCCTGCAAAGGAATCTTACCGACGTCAGAAGAAGAACCGGAGCCCCAGGAAATGAAACACCCGCGGCCTATCGTCTCCAAGCAATCCGACCATTTGAGGGATTTGAGTGCAGTACAATCCCAGAAACAGTTCTTGCCGATATGCTTTATACCTCGCCCCAAATCACAAGAGGCCAGTTGTTTGCAGTCGTTGAACGCTGATTCCTGCACTTCCGTGACACTATTGGGCAGCACGATGGATGTGAGACCTGACTTGTCGAACGCATTGGCTTCTATCACCGTTATACCATCCGGTAGGCTGATGGTCTTGAGATTTGTACAATTGGCGAAAGCCCAATAACCCACGCTTGTTACACCTTGCTCTATCACTACCGACTGAATAGTAGTGGTAAGATTTTGACCATGCCAGTGAAGAGCGTCGGAAAAGTGACCGTCATGGTACATCTCACCAATACCGGAGATAGTGAGCACCTTGGTCTCGCTGTCCAGCGTCCAGCTCACATTCTCACCGCACACGCCGTTATACACCGTCGCGTAGGCGCACGTTCCTTTTAATATTAACGCTGCAAAGAGCAGAACGAAGAACGTGATTTTTTCCTTAGCCGCAAGGGCACGATTTGGCAAAAACTTTTTCATGCGTTTTTAGTTTTAAAATTCGGTGCAAAGGTACTGCTTTTTTTCGATATACGCAAATTCTTCAGTTGTACGAGGGATATTTTGCGATTTTATAAATATCTGAATATCTGGCGGTTCTAAATTGCTTTTTCGGAAATAGTTGTACGCTCTGCGAAGAGGACTTGCAAAACGTTTGAATTCGGGGCGAAAATCGATCGGTTCGAAGGAAATATCCTCTAAATTCAGTTGTTCTTCTTTCTCTTTCTGTGCTGCTTCCTTCAGTTGCCGGTAGATGGCCACGAATGTATATTGGTAGAAGCGCGAATATGGTTTCATGCCTGTTTCGGGTTTGGCTTTTCCTTTGCAGACCGTGAAATAATGCTTGAAGAACCGGATTCTCCATTCCAATCCCTCCGGACTGCAATCTTTCTCCAGTGCGTGTGCGCGTCGTTGCGCTTCTTTGATGAGTTCCCTGTTAGCAACGCATGCCGCAGACCATTTTTTGGGGAAATGGTAGGTGTAGAATAGGAAGAGTTTAGTATGACGCGCATAACGCCGTACGATGATGTGCTTGTGGTATTTGCGTCCTTCTTTGACGGTGTTCATGGCTCCTAAATAGGCGTCAATGCCTTCCACAAAGGTCAAAAAGCGCACTCCGCGGGTGTGAAGTGTGGAAATTCGAGAAGCAGGCAGTTCTTTACTGATGATGCTTTTCAAACGGTGAAGAATGCGTATTTTCAGGTGTCGAGCCATGTATTATAATGTATTGTAAATCAGTTTAGTAACTGTTGTGATTTTTAAGTATTGTCTAGGATTTTATCGATGTTATAGTAACGTTGTCTGGGAATCCCCTTAATTAACGCTGCAAAGGTACTAATTTTTTTTGAAATATGCAAATTTTTTGATAATTGATAATTGAGAATTGAGAATTAGTACAGATGCGATAATTTATCGCAACACTAGTATATTCCTAACTTAAAAGTTATATATTCCGTAACATCGGCAGTTTTGCGTGTTGCGGCGGAGCGGGTTGTACGGCGCAATGCGGAACGAGAGTTTAATACCGAAATCAAAAGGGTGTCTTGTTGAAACCAGCCTTTTGCCTTGGCGTTGGGACTGCACTATCGGCGTCAAGATTCGATGAAGAGGAAAACCTTCCCGTGTGTCCGAGAGCATCAATAAAGAGATCCGATCAGATGGATCGTTGTGGATGGAAGGGAATAAATAATCCAAATAAATGCCGATGGAAAGGTATGATGTGGTTCTGCGACCTGTATGTACGGGAATATTGTAGCATAGTTCAGCAGCCAGACCGTATTGCACTTTCGGCAGGGTTTGTTCACCAGCTTGTGTCTCTCGAAAAGAGGGCGATGCTGCCAGAGGGAAGGAGTTATAGACACGGTTGTCTTGCAGCGGAAAATAGACGGACAGCGCAGCAAGGTCGGCTGTCTGATTCCATAGACAGTGGAGCGGAAAGACGATTTTGGGTCCGAGATAGAAGGAGATGTTTTTTCCGGACAATCCCACCTGAACGGGTATGCCGACTGACCATGTGGTGTACATTTCTTTTAACCGGCCGATGTTATAATCCACTTGTATCGGTTCGTTCTCTACATCAATCACGCTGTAGGAGTCGGTATATGCGTGTTTGTAGTAGCCTGCTTTGCTGCAGTCGAGAGTGGCTCCTATCCGAAAACCGATTATGTGTGGCGAGTGATAGGCGTAGCTGAATTGCACGCCGGCATGCAGGTTCATGACCGGTAAAACATACAGGCATCGCCCATCGTAACCAGCCATTCCTGCCCGCAATCCTGCTTCGAACAGGTGCTCTGCCGAGAGTGTTAACGGCAGAAAACAGAAAAGAAAGAGTGTCGTAATATGTTTCATGGGATAAGTCTTTTTTCGGTCCATATACGTTCTCCTTGTTCAAAACGGTAGAGGTAAAATCCGTGACTTACCTGACTCTTCGGAACTTCTTCTCCGCGGCTGTTATAGATGCGTACCCGCACCGGAATTTCCTCGATGGAATCGGCTATTTCGAGGATATTGGACCAAATGATTTCTTCGTGGTCCAGAACTACGCGGAGTTGGAAGATGCCGTTCAGGATGTTCTGCTCGGCGTAATCGTCTTCCGTGGCTCCGGGAACAGGTTTTTCGTCCTTGTACCACTGGAAGGCAGTAGCTATGCGATTGGGAAAAATGCGGTGCAAAACAACATTGTCGCAAATCAACTGCCAGTTGTACTTGTTCACAATAATCGGATATAAATGCTCGCAATGAACGGTGTCCAAAGTAAGGATATAGAGAATACTGTCGCATCCTCGCGGGCTTGTTTCCATTTTCTCCTGTGTGTCGGGTTCTCCGAACAGCATGCCTCGCCAAGTGAACGGCATGAGAGTGTCGCAGACAACCGTGTCTAACGGTGCGTACACAAGGTCGGGGCAACACAGTTCCGTATTGAGCGTATAGATATGCAATATACTGTCACATCCCCGCGGACTCTTTTCGATCACCTCTTGTGTCGCCGGCTCTTTAAAAAGTACGCCGTTCCAAAGAAATGGCATGAGTGTGTCACACACGATTGTGTCTTTCGGCGCGTACTGAATGTCCCGGCAACACAGTTCCGTGTTGAGTGTATAGATATGTAATATACTGTCGCATCCGCGCGGACTCTTCTCCATCACCTCTTTTGTACCCGCCTCTTCGAAGACCAAGTCGTGCCAAGTGAACGGCATGAGAGTGTCGCAGACGGTGGTGTCTGCCGGAGCGTATTGCAAATCGGGGCAACACAACTTCGTGTGAAGCGTATAGACGCCTCTCTTCACCTCGCAGTCGTACTGGTCCTTGTAAATAATCTCGTATGTAGTGTCTTTATAGAAAACCGTATCGTGCCAGTGGTACGGCATGAGGGTGTCACAGACGGTGATTTCGTCGAATTCATCGACTCTTTTCGGGCAGCATATCTTGGTCGTCAGATGGAATGGCTCACTCATCGCACGGCAAGCCCGCTTTTGCATAACGTCAACTCCGTCAGAGGTGACGCAAAGACGATACCAGCCTTCATTTTCCGGCTTGATGGAATCAAATGAAAGCCTTTCTCCCAAGACAACGTTAGTCCATCCTTCACTGTTGAACTCCAGACTGTCCGTGGCATATTGCCATAGATAATTGTATGGTTCCTTAAAACCTCCGTCTGCCGTCACGTTCGCCTCGAAAACATACGATGAATCCATGCAAACTTCATGCTCGGAGAGAATAGCCACTTCCGGTTTGCAGAGCCGGATCTCGATATCGTCCATGGCAAAATCATTACCAGTGGATGCGTTCTCGTCGTTGAAGATGGACAGCCGGATCACATCTACTCCTTCGGGCACATGGAATGTAGCTCCGACAAGGTGCCATGGAGCGGACATCGTCGTCGGGAAGCCGTTGTTATGAGAGCGGTAATCGGCCGGTGCCGGTTCGATTTTGCCGGATGACTGCTCCCAAATAGTATCCATTGTCCGCTCGTCCTGAATAAGAAAACGCACTTTGGGACGGGCAAAATTATGCCCGGGTTCCAACACATTCGCTACATAGGCGGAAAAGGAGAGGTCCATCTCATGGCAAACATCAAACCGGGTCATGTAAAAGGCATCATTTCCACCCTTCCCATCGACTTCCAAAAGGTATCCGCGCGTGTAATCATTGGGAAAAGTGTGGTCGTCTTGAACGAACCATTGAGAATATAAAGTGGCAGTAGTACTGCTTTCCCAATTATTCTTCCATCCGTGTTTGGCCACTACGAAATAGCCGCTGGAAACCCATGAAAAGACGTTGAATTCTTGCCGGTATCTTGAACTCATCGTTGTAAGTGGTGTCTGGCTGGTGATGGGATCAGATGGGTCATTGCCGCCGAAATCTTCGCGAAAAAGGATGGTGCCACGCGGACAGACATCCTCGGAGATCTCGTCCGGCCAAGTGAAACGGTAAGGTGTACATCCGCCTTCTATCTTCTGCATCCACACAGGCTCACTCGCTAACCATCGTTCAGGCATTTCCATTTCGTCCTCTCGTGCAACCAAGACACGGTACCATCCTTCAGGGAGATTGGTAGGACGCTGGGTATAACCCCACGTGGGAGTGGTGTGCGTGTAGGCTATGCGGTTCCATACGACACTATCCGTAGAGTACTCGTATATAAACCTGTGTGAATCAGCGAAATAGCCGTCATCCACGAAGTCCTGTGTGAAATAAATGAAAGGGTTGGATGTACACAGTGCGTCCGCCGAGGGACGAAACACAACGGTTGACTCGGCATGTAAGATACCATGTATTGCGCTTAAAATGCATAAAAACGCAAGAATTTTTGAATTTAATTTGCACATATTAAAAAAATGTGTTAATTTTGCAGCGTAAAATACGTTTTGAAATCCGATGCAAAGGTACTGCTTTTTGCTCATATGTGCAAATTTGTGTGTTGTACGAGTATCGATTTATGCGAAATAAAGACCATTGAAAATCAACAATTTACGAAATATGTGTAAAAATATAGTTGTACGCGTTCTGAAAATTGCGTTTTGGTGCCTGCTTTTTTGCTTGCAGAGTTGCCGATTTAGCCCTGTCAACGTTGAAAACCGGCTTGACGAAGCGGAGGAATTATATCGTCAGGGGGCATATTCAAACAATAGTAGTCAGTATGAGAGTTCGACTGAATATTTGAAGCACGCAGAGGATATTTTGCTAAGTATTCAGCCGTTAGATATCAGTAATCAACAATTAGAGAGGCGGAACCGGTTATTAGGATTAGTATGGTTCCGATTAGGCAACACCTCGGAAAGCGAGATGCTGTATGATATTGCGCATAGTTATTATCGGAAGGCTATTCCGTTACTGAATCCTGACAGCAACTCCCTCTATTTGACCTGTGCGTATCGCGACATGGCCCGCACGATGGCCCTAACCGGCGGTGAACAGGACAGCGTCCTTTGGTATTTCGAACAAGCAGAGCAGCATGCGAAAGAAGCCAAGAGTGATCTGCTGTTATTGGATATAGATGCTTACCGCTATCAAATCTGCTATCCGGATAGCGTTTCTCACCGCTTGAGTGTTTGCAAGCAGTTAGCTGAAGAGTATCAGGTTCCTGCCCGTTATTCGGAGATTGTGGAACTGCTGTTGGCGCAACATGCCACAGATTCTGCCGCTTATTATTTGGAGCGTTTACGCCCAACGGACTCAGCTTATACCTATTGGTTTGAGCAGAGTTATGCGTATCTGCAAAGCAAGATTCTTCTCCAACGCGGACAAGCGGACAGTGCCTATTGTGTTCTTCTGGATCTGTACGACCGCAAGATAGATGAATTGCAACGTGACGCAGGAGCACGCACCTATGCGCTATCCTTACATTACGATGTCGCTCGCGAACGACTGATGGCAGAAAGTGAACGCGTGAAAGCGAGAGGTCAGAGAGCGATATCTGCGATTTTGGTTGTCTTGATTGTGGTTCTAATCATCTTGTTTATAGTCATTTGGCGGTATTGGCAACAAAGACGACGCGAACAAGCAGGTCAGCTGCAAGCACTTCGGGAGAAATACATACAACAGTTACAATTAGCGTTGGAGAGGCTACAACAGAAAGTAAGTCTGACGCGTGAAATGGAGATGCAACGCATGAGGGGCAATGAGGTGGAGTTTCCGAAATGGCTGCAGACTTATCGGGATGAGAAACTGACGATGAACAAAGAGAGTCTGAATGAACTGATTGCTTCGATAGACAAAGCGTTGGACGGTGCTATCAGCCGTTTACGGAGAGAATACCCCGAACTGACTGAATCGGATATGCAGTTTGCGATCCTGTCTATTATCGGTGCTTCGGACACCGATATGTCTATTGTGCTGAATGTACAAAAACAGACGATTTATCATAGAAGACAAATCGTCCGCAAGCATGTTCATCCGGAGATAGAGGATATCGATTCTTGGTTACGGAAATACGTATTAACGGTCTGAACACTTTCTGATTTCATCGAAGGTGTAACCGCGTTGGGAGAGAAAACGGAGACGTTTGTCTTCGGAGTCGGAAGAACGGGAGTGGATGAGTTTGCGTAAATTGCCAAAATACACGGTTTCATCGATATTTTTCAGAGCTTGAGAGATCTCTGATTCGGGGAGTTGCAGGGCACGAAGAGCGGCTTGGATCTTAAGGCGTCCCCAGGATTGGTAGGCTACTTTGTCATGGACATAGGCGGCGCAGAAACGGGCATCGTTGAGAAAGTCGTTGGCATAGAGATTTTGTTCGATGAATTCGGCGATTTCTGCGGGTGTCTGCCACTCGTATAGTTTGCGTCGCACATCGGCGGCGCAATGTTCGGACTTGGCGCAATAAGCTTCGGCTTTATTGCACCAATCGCGCTTCGATAATTCTTGGTTTGCCATAGATGTCATGGGTTAGATGGATATCGGTGTAGCCTAAGCTGTCCAGCATGGCTGAAAGTTCGGCCGGATAGGCTTCGTTGATTTCGAAGAAAAGATATTTGCCTAATTTTAGTTCCGCAATACATCGGTAGAACCGAAGGGGATCGTTGTCCGGAACAAAGAGCGCCGATGCCGGTTCATAGTTCAAAACATTCGGTCTCATCGATATTTTCTCGCTCTCACAGATGTACGGCGGGTTGCTGACAACAATATCGAAATCTCCGTTAAAATCAAAGATATCCGCTACTTTGAAATCTACCTCAACGCTGTTTCGCTTTGCATTTTCGCTGGCTACTTCGATGGCTTCGGAGGAGATGTCGATGCCGGTGACTTGCCATTCAGGATGGGCTTTTTTGAGGGCGATAGCTATACAGCCGGAGCCGGTTCCCACGTCTAAGACGTGGAAGTTTGACGTTGTTTGAGGTTGTTTGAAATGGTTTGAGATGGTTTCTACCAAATCTGCGGTTTCGGGACGGGGAATGAGGGTAGCGGGGGTGACAAGAAGGTCGAGTCCGTTCCATAAAGTATGCCCGAAAATGTACTGAATCGGCTCAAAATGCAATAATCGGTCAATAATTTCTTGAATTTTTTGCATATTTGCAAAAATTGTTGTACCTTTGCAGCCGATTTGCAGTTGTGTGCGCGAGAGACCGGTTAGTTCTTCGGCTATCCACCAAGCTAAGGAATCCGCTTCATCTTGGGGATAAACGGATGCCAGTTGGGCAGCTATGTCGCGTATTTGTTGAATCACGCTGCAAAATTACAAAAAAAAAATGGAATACGCAAATTATATCGCACATTGTATCGAAATTGCTCGTCGAGGAGAGTATTATGTAGCGCCGAATCCGATGGTAGGTGCGGTATTGGTGCGTAATTCCGATGGAGCGATATTGGCGGAAGGATGGCATGAGAAATACGGCGAAGGGCATGCGGAGGTGAATTGTTTTCGGAAAGCGGAAGAAGCCATCAGCCATCAGCCATCAGCCATCAGCTATAAGGACTGCACACTTTTCGTATCATTGGAGCCTTGTTCGCATTACGGGAAGACGCCGCCTTGTGCGAAATTGATTATAGAGAAAGGTGTCGGACGCGTTGTGGTGGGGATGTTGGATCCGAATCCGTTGGTAGCAGGCAAAGGCGTGCAGATGTTACGGGACGCGGGGATAGAAGTGGTAGTAGGCGTGATGGAGAAAGAGTGCAGGGAGTTGAATAAGCGGTTTTTGTGCTTGCACGAGAAGAAAAGGCCGTATGTTATCCTGAAATGGGCGCAGACGGGGGACGGATTTATCGATAGGAAAAGAATACAGAATACAGACCGTTTCACTGACAGAATACAGACCGAGCATCTTAATGGGGCACTGGCGATATCGACGCCGGAGACGAAGAAATTAGTGCATAAGATGCGGGCGGAGAATATGGCGATCATGGTAGGAACGAATACGGTACTGCTGGATAACCCGCGGTTGTTGAATACGCATTGGGAGGGACGCAATCCGATTCGTGTGACCATAGACCGGCATGGAAGGATACCGGCTGACGCACGGATTTTTTCCGATGAAGCCGAGACAATCGTCTATCGGGAACGCACAGATTGGCCGTATATCTTGGAGGATTTGGCGAAGCGGAATATACACTCGATATTAGTGGAAGGTGGTACGACCTTGCTGACGCATATCTTGGAGACGGGTATATGGGATGAGATACATGTGGAAGTAGCACCGGAACTGACCATCGGAGACGGGGTAAAAGCGCCGGAAGTTAATTTGCCTGAGGAGTATGAGATAGTTGATGGACATCGATTATACACAATGATAAAATGATGAAAAAAGGAACTATTATAGTTGCTGCGGTGGCATGTTGTTTGTTGGTGGGATGTCAGGTGTTGGAGAAGAAACAGCAGGTGGGAGCCGCAGTAGAGTTGAACGGACATTATCTGTACCGTTCCACCTTGGACTCATTGACGATGGGCATGAGTAGTGAGGACAGTGCGCGTGTGGCGGAGCAGTATATCCGTCAGTGGGCGCAAGATCTATTGCTGTACGACAATGCGACCGTGCGCAATAATGCCCAGATAGAGGCGATGGTGAATGACTATAGAACCACGCTTTACGTGCGAGCGTATGAAGAACGGTTGGTGGAAAAACGCATGCCGAAGCAGATAGCGGATTCCACTATTCAGGCCTTGTACGAGCAGATGCCGGACCGTTTTAAGTTGGACGAGAGTATCATGCGCGGCATATTGGTGATTGTACCGAATGATGCACCGAAGAAAGATAAGTTGCGGACTTGGTTGGGCAAGCAAGAGATGGATGCCATCGAGAAATATGTCTATCAGAATGCGAGCGGGTATGACCTGTTTACCGACCGATGGATGACAACGACCGAGATGATGGGTAGGATCCCGATGGAAAGGGTGGATCTGGAGAATCGTCTGAAGACGAAGAACCTGATTGAGTTCAGTGATTCGGAGAAGACCTATCTGTTGCAGATCACGGAAAAACATATGCGCGGCGAGGCGATGCCGATGGAGTATGCGCGTCCGGAGATAGAGAAGATGGTGCTTTATGGGCGTCAGGCAGAGTTCTTGCGCAGCGAGCGGGAACGGATGTATCAGGAAGCCATTCAATCCAAAACTTTAAAGTTTTTCGATTGAAATTTAAGATTTAAAATTATGATTGCAGAATTATTAGAATTATGAAGAGATATATTTTTCTTTTGGCATTGGTGCTGAGTCTTGGTGCTCGGGCACAAGTGATCGATGAGGTGATTTGGGTTGTAGGTGACGAGGCGATTCTTCGAAGCGAAGTAGAGGAAGAGCGTATCCGTCTGCAATATGAGGGGCAGAAGATCAAGGGTGATCCGTATTGTGTGATTCCCGAGCAGATGGCGATTCAGAAGCTCTTTTTGCACCAGGCGGAGTTGGACTCGATTGAGGCCAATGAATCGAGTGTGAGTCACCAGGTGGATATGCGAATCAATTACTACATCGATCAGATCGGTTCGAAGGAGAAGATGGAGGAGTATTTCCGCAAGCCGAGTAGTGAGATCCGCGAAGAGATGATGACCTTGATTCGTCACCAGATGATTATTCAGCAGATGCAGCAGAAGTTGACTTCGTCGATCAAGCCGACGCCGGCCGAGATACGCCGTTATTACAACTCGTTACCCTTGGATTCGATTCCGATGATGCCGGCGCAGGTGGAGGTGCAGATCTTAAGTGTCGAACCCCCTGTTCCCGTAGAAGAGACCGAGCGTATCAAGCAGCGTCTGCGTGAGTTTACGGAGCGTGTACAGAGCGGTAGTACCGATTTCAGTATGTTAGCGCGTCTGTATTCGGAGGATACAGAGAGTGCCAAACGCGGCGGAGAGTTGGGTTTTGTAGGTAAGGGTCAGTTAGTTCCGGAATTTGCGGAAGTTGCTTTTAACCTGAATGACCCGCGGCGCGTGAGTAGAATTGTGCAGACGGAATACGGATTTCATATTATTCAGTTGATTGAGAAGAAAGGCGACCGAATAAACTGCCGGCATATATTGCTGCGTCCCCGTATTCAGTCGATTGATAAGATTGATGCTATCGCGCGTTTGGATAGTATCCGTCAGTTGATCGTAGCGGACAGTTTGCAGTTCGAGCAGGCGGTAGCGATGTTCTCGGAGGATAAGAATACCGTGATGAGTGCGGGTTTGATGACGAACCCGAATACGGGAAGCAGTCGGTTTGAGTTCCAAGAATTGGCACCGGAGATCGCCAAGCAGATTTACAATCTGAAGGAAGGCGAAGTGTCCGAACCGTTTGTGATGATGGACGCGCAGAAGAACCGCGAGGTTTGTGCGATCGTGCGCCTGAAGAAGAAAATGGATGTACACCGTGCCAATCTATCGGATGATTTCCAAACGATCAAAGGCATGCTGGAGGAAGAGAAGGGACGGGAATTGTTGCACGAATGGATACTGAAGAAGCAAAAGAGCACTTATGTGCAAATATCGCCGGAATGGCAGGGATGCGATTTTGAGTACCCGGGTTGGATTCATTAATGGTAAAACGGATCCTACATAGTTTGTTGTTGTGTCTTGTGGCTCTTTCGGCGGCAGGACAAAAGATGGTGTACCTGCAACGGGCGGACAACTTGCAGTTTGACCAGGAACGGATAGCCGATGCGCAGATACTGAAAGGGGATGTAGTGTTTCGGCATGAGGAGGCCTTGATGTATTGTGACAGCGCGTATTTCTACGAGAAAACCAATTCGTTGGACGCCTTCGGTCATGTGCGTTTTGAACAAGGAGATACCTTGCAGGGTTTTGGTGACAAGTTATACTATGACGGTAACACCAAAATCGCCCGCATGCGGCAGAATGTGCGTCTTATTCACGGTCGGATAGATGAGAACCCAACGATAGTGACAACCGATTCGCTCAATTATAACCGTGCGGCGGGAGTGGCGTATTATTACTCGGGCGGTGAGATCAAAGACTCGCTCAATACCCTGGTATCCATCCGCGGGCATTATTATCCGAAAAGCAAACAGGCTATTTTTAGTGAGGCGGTTCATCTGACGAATCCGAAGTTTGTGCTGACCAGTGATACCCTTTGGTACAACACCGATACGAAAGTGACGGATTTTGTGAGTCCGACGATAATTGTCTATGAGGAAGAGACCACGATCTATTCGTCCAACGGATGGTATAACACGGAGTCGGAGCAATCGATGTTACTGGATCAATCGAGGGTGGTACATGAAGACGGTCGAACACTGACGGGAGATACGATCTATTACGACAAGCGAATCGGTTTCGGACGCGTGTTAGGGCATATGGAGATGAGCGATTCGGTGCAACAGGCTACGCTGTATGGCGAGTACGGCGAGATGTGGGAAGAAGGTAGCAGAGGGTACGCCACGGACAGTGCGTTGATGATCGATTGGTCGGATGCAGAACATTTGGCGTATATCCATGCGGATACGCTGTTTACGGAAGAGTTGCATTATGAAGACAGTGCGATGCAGGATAGTACCTATTACCGCGTGAAGGGCTATTACGGTGTGCGTGTTTTCCGGGATGATGTACAGATGGTCTGCGACTCGATGGTGTATTTGGGTTCGGACTCGACGATACACCTGTATATGGATCCTGTTTCCTGGAGCGGTAAGCACCAGTTTTCCGCGGACAGCATGACCGTTTTCATGGCGAACGGCACGGTGGAGCATACCCTGGGAATCGGTAAAGCGCTTTGCGTGATGCACGACAGTCTGGATATCTTCAACCAGATGAGCGGTAAGGAGTTAACGGCATATTTGACAGACGGCGAGGTACACACGGTGGATGTGAGCGGTAATGCCCGCACGATTTATTATCCGCGGGAAGAGGATGGCGGTTATGTGGGGATGAATACGACCGAGAGCAGTTTTATTCGCTCGTATGTGGAGAATCAGGAGATTCAGCGTATGCGGTTTACCAAAGAGACGACAGGCGTGCTCTATCCGATGAGTCAGATTCCGGAAGGAGCTGACCGGTTGGATGATTTCTTCTGGGAAGAAGAGAGCAGACCGACCGATCCGATGGATGTGTTCAGAAAAGTGGAAATAAAAGAGTGAAACGATGATACCAAGAGAAGTAATAGAGCGGATTCATTCGGCAGCCAAGATTGAAGAAGTGGTGGCCGATTATGTGACCCTGCGCAAACGCGGAGCGAACTTGATCGGTCTTTGTCCTTTCCATAACGAGAAGACGGGTTCGTTCACCGTCAGTCCGTCGAAAGGAATATACAAATGTTTCGGTTGCGGCGTG
>Ga0247611_10004450_pt1 | contig 19409 bp, 7 predicted proteins | sample 177DNAGHGhighgp2_FD_192422 | JGI IMG/M metagenome (GOLD analysis project Ga0247611, IMG submission 192422) | Sheep rumen microbial communities from Palmerston North, Manawatu-Wanganui, New Zealand - 1770 DNA GHGhigh gp2 | ecosystem: Host-associated > Mammals > Digestive system > Stomach > Rumen ...
ATCATATTGATGATCAATGGCCAACTAAGATCGACCCGGTCGGTTTTCCACTGGAGCCGGGAAAGCAGGCCTATAAGCGAGAGGTTCCGAAAGAATTTGCCGAATGGATGGAGAGGAATCCGAATCCGATCCTGATTACTGGTGGTACTACGAAGCTGATTGATAAAAGCTTTTACACGAACAGTATCGAAGCGTGTGGTATTCTTGGGCAGCCAACGGTTCTTCTGTGTCAATACGATGAATTTGTTCCAGAGACTCTTCCGACTAATGTTATTTGGTATAAGTACATTCCGTTAGATGAAATCATGCCAAAACTAAGTGTTTTGATCCATCACGGAGGTGTCGGAACAGTGACTGGAGGTCTGGCGACTGGTATTCCACAGTTGATACTCCCGGGGTATGTGGACAGACCTTATAATGCAACGTTAATCAAGGAATTGGGCGCTGGAGACTATTTGCTTCCTGGAAACTGGCAGCCTGAGAGAATTGCGGATATGGTCAAAGCGCTTCAGGATGAGAAGGTGGTAGCTTCTTGCCGCCGCTATATTTCGAAGATGCAGGCCAATCGTGGAATCACTGTTGCAGCTGACCGAGTCGAGCAGATGATAGCCAGTAAAGAGTATGTGTATACCATTAACAGAGAATACAAGCGAGGAGAAAAACTGAAAGCGGATATGTCTTCAGAGAAAAAGGATCATGCAAAAATATCGAAATTAACCGATGAACAGAGAGCTCGACTGAGGTTGAGTTTGAAGAAAAGAGAGAAAATTGAGTAAGCGTAGTGTTTTGATTGATCGTGGAGGAATAAATGAAGAAGGCATATCTAACCGTTGACGACGGCCCTTCTGTGGCACGTAAAGAAAAAGTGGATATATTGAATCAATATGGAATTCAGGCTGTCTGGTTTAGTGAAGGCAGATTTATGGAAGTGAGACCGGATGAACTGGTGTACACCATACAAAAAGGCCATATTGTTGGTAATCATGCCTTTTCTCATTCGCATTTTTCTGAATTATCTTTGGAACAGTGTAAGAAGGAAATAGTTGAGACGGATCAAATGATAGAAGCATTATATGAAAAAGCCGGTGTTGCAAGGCCAATTAAACTATTTCGTTTCCCGTATGGAGATGAGGGAGTGAAAAAGGGTTTCTATGATCTGAATTATTCCGATGAAGAGAAGAAACGCGTCGAGAGTATCCAACAAATCTTGAAAGACATGGGTTATGTGATCCTCCCACTTAAGAATATTACCTATCGGTATTTTGATGAATTCAGAAAATCCGAGCGTGTGGATTGGCTCTGGACGTATGATGCTATGGAATGGTGTGTTTACCAGGATGATCCGCCTTTCGGAGTTAGGACGCTAGATGACATTCTGGAGATGATGGAATTGGATCTTCCTGATAGATGGATGGGGCTAAACTATCCGGACTCAGATGAAATCATTATTATACATGATCATCCCCAGACTTCTGACATATTTGGTGCAGTCATAAAAGGTTTTATCGATAGAGGTATTAAATTCGGATCGTTTGATGATCTAATTTCACAATAACCTTGGAAGAAGAAGGAGAAGAGAGAATGAGTATCCAAATGTTTGCATTACCTTATGCGGGTGGAAGTGCAAGTATATATTCAGATTGGGAGTCGAAATTGAAATCAGAGGTGGAGCTTTGCCCGATTGAGTATGCTGGTCACGCAAGCCGGTTTTGTGATCCTTTCTATTCAAGTATTGAAGAAGCAGCAGAGGATATCAGTGAATTGATCATCAAGCAACAGAAGGGTGACTATGTGATTTATGGACACAGCATGGGCTGCCTTGTTGCACTGGAACTTGCCTTTGTTCTGGAAAAGAAGAATGCCAAACTCCCTAAAGCCATCATTGTAGCGGCTACTCGTCCACCTCATCTGCTGTACAAAGACAAGCCACTAGGAGATTTGTCTAAAGGAGAGCTTCTAAAAGAGATTGCTTCCTTGGGACAGATTGATCCGGAGGTTTTAGAATGTGAAGAACTCTGCGAGATGATTGCAGATATCTTGTATGCGGATGTGCAGATGAATACGCATTATAATCGCAATTTCGAAAATGGAACAATTAGTATCCCGATACTTTCATTGACGGCAGAAGGAGATGATGAAGCTCCTGAAGATGATATGAAAGAATGGCAGAAATATACAAATGGTGAGTTTTCATTCCATTTGTTCAAGGGAGATCATTTCTTTGCTTTCGAGAATAACGAGGAGTTTATTTCTTTTCTTCTGAATTATATTCAGACGATAAAATAACTATTTAGAGGAGGCGATAATAATGAGTAATGAAACTATTGAGTTATTTGTTCCAGGTCGTCTATGTCTATTTGGTGAGCATAGTGACTGGGCCGGCACAAGCCGAACATTTAATTCGGAAATTGTTCCTGGCTGTGCTATAGTGACCGGTACTCAGCAAGGTATATATGCTCGGGCTCGTAAGTCGGATATGTTTTCGGTGTTTAGTAGAATCGAGGAACTGAGAGAAGGTTCCTTTGAGTGTCCAATGGATCTGGATTCTCTGAGCGCTGCCGCACATAGCGGAGGGTATTTCAGCTATGTAGCCGGTGTTGCTTCTTATATGTGCGAATGGTATAACGTGGGTGGCGTTTCTATTGAGATCACTAAACGAGATCTTCCTGTGAAGAAAGGCTTGTCGTCTTCAGCGGCGATTTGCGTTCTCGTGGCTCAGGCATTCAATCAATTGTATGACTTAAATCTGAACACAAGAGGAATCATGAATATTGCATATTGGGGAGAACAAAGAACTCCTTCAAGATGTGGAAGAGTTGACCAGGCATGTGCATATGGAGCTCATCCGGTTTCCATGACCTTTGATGGAAATGAACTTCGGGTAGATCAGATTCCGGTTAAAAAGCCTTTGTATTATGTTTTTGCAGATCTTATGGCAAAAAAAGATACGATCAAAATCCTTGCAGATCTGAATAGTGGATATCCTTTTGCCAGAAATGAGAAGGAGAAAGAACTGCATGAGGCGCTTGGTGAGGATAATCGCAGAATCACGACGCGTGCTAAGGAATTGATAAAAATCGGGAATGCGCGTGAACTCGGTGAATTAATGACGGAAGCGCAGCAAATCTTCGATACAAAAGTGGCGCCGATGTGTCCGGAGGAATTGCGGGCACCTGTTCTTCACTCTGTTCTGAACAATACTCGAGTTAAAGACCTTACATACGGAGGTAAAGGTGTTGGCTCACAAGGTGATGGTACTGTCCAGTTTTTGGCAAAAGATAAAAAATGCCAAGATGATCTTATCGATTTTTTGAGCCATTCTCTTGGACTTTCTGCATATCCGCTTACTTTAAAACCCCAGAAAGCAATCAAAAAAGCTATTATCCCTGTAGCCGGATTCGGAACAAGATTGTATCCCGAAACAAGATTTACTAAGAAAGAGCTTTGCCCGGTTGTAGACCTTGATGGATTGGTAAAGCCCATTCTGCTTGTTCTTCTGGAGCAGCTGGATGCGATTGGAATAGAGGAGATTTGCCTCATCATAAGTCCTGAAGATGAGAAGATGTATAAGGATTTGCTTCTAAGACCGTTGTCTAGAAAGCATTACGAAAAGCTTCCGGAGAAAATGAAGGCATACGAGGATAAGATGACGAAGATAATGAAAAAGCTTTCTTTCGTCACCCAAATTGAACCAAAGGGATTCGGACATGCGGTATATCAAGCAGCTTCATTTGCCGGTAAAGAGCCTGTGCTGCTTCTGCTTGGGGATACGATATATAAGAGTAATACTCCTACTCCGTGCCTTAAACAGATTGTAGATGAGTATGAGATTTATGGAAAACCAATTGTAGCGCTTCAGATGGTATCTACAGAAGATGTTTCTTCATTTGGCGTTTTTGCGGGAAAATGGGATGATCCTGAAGAACGCATATTAAATTGTTCAAGTGTTGTGGAGAAACCTACTCCGGAATATGCCCGAGAGTATCTGTCGATTGCAAGAAAAAAGCAAGACCCCGCTTGTTGTGCAGCTTTCGGTGCATACATACTGAATGATAAGATCTTTTCCTACCTTGGAGATGCAGTGAGAAATGATCACACAAATGAGAAGGGTGAAATTGATCTTACCGAAGCATTCAGAAAGGCTATCGAGTCGAATGACTTGATAGGATTCCTGGTTGACGGTGAATCCTATGATCTAGGAAATGCAGTAGCTTATCAGGAAACTTTTGCAAGTTATAATACTTGAACAGTAACAGATTTGAAACAGAAATGAAAGACATTTCGATAAAGAACGCATTTTTCAGTTATTTGTGGTGGGTTTTGATAAGATTAGAATTGTCAAAGCAGATAAAAAACATTGGAATTGCTTAGAAAACGTTGTATAATATACAAGGTTTGGGGAAAAGATTTGGAAAGGGAAATGTGATTCTTTTGGTTATTGCGGGTGAAAATCGTATCGTCTGCAGACTGAAGTGAATTTGGTTAAGATACAAAGAAATATAGCTGTTTGAATCACACTGAATGAAAAAACAAAAGATGAACGTTCTGGTGTTTTTACTCCTGGATACGGGGGGAGTTCAAGTATCTGAGAATGAGAGGGTTCTTATAAAGAGCCCTTATTTGCGTTTCGCAAATGGTTTTGAGCAAAACAATGTCAGTGATGTGAGAATAAAAACATAAAACTGAATCGATATGATTATTTACGATCAGAATCGAGAGTGTTTTTGTGCGCTTTTTCGTAAAGCTTGAGACGTTGATTAGCATGCATTGCAATTTTTTAACATAAACAGGAATGATGAGTGAGAAGTATGAAAAACGATGATAAAAGACAATTGTTATTGAATCTGCTTGCAAAGAAAAAGAGCAAAGGTATGTCTTCCGAAAGCGACGTAATTACACGTTCCGATAAGACGAGATTCTCCCTCTCGGCGGTGCAGAGAGGGATCTGGATGGATTGCATAATTGATCCTGACAGTGTTGTATATAACATTCCTTTTGCATGCAAAATCAAAGGCCTTGTTAATATCGATACGTTGAAAGAAGGTATCAGAAGGATCATTGCTCGCCATGGCGCTTGGCGTACAGTTATTCGCAACGAAAATGATACTGTTTTTCAGCAAGTTTTGCCGGAAGTAAATCTTGATTTCCGCTATTTTGACCTGCGTAACGAATCTTTTAATGATGAAAAGGTTGCTGATGAAGCGAAAAAATTTGTTGCCGAAAGAATCGATCTTGAAAACGGCCCGCTAGTTCGTTTTGCCCTTTATCAGACAGCGAATGAGACGTACTATTTCATTCTTTCCGGTCATCATATTATTTACGACGGCACATCTGAAAATCTTTTCTGTCAGGAACTGTCGTCTGAATATTCGGCTGCATTGCATAATCAGGAGTCGACTATAGTTGATCCTGAAATCAGTTATGGTGATTATGCTGAGTATAACCTGAAAAAATTGGATTCGAATGAACTCCAGTCACAAATTGATTATTGGAAAAAAGAACTTGTCGGAATTGAGCCAACAGAATTTCCTACAGATTATATTCGACCCGCAGTAAGAACCAGTGATGGCGGAATGATCTATTTTGATATTCCACATAGCATTGATAAGAAGATTAGAGAATATGCGATATCACGTCAAGTAACTGTGAATGTGGTTCTTTTTGCAGCTCTTAATGTTCTTCTTGAAATGTATACGAGAGAAGAAAGAGTGTCTGTTGAAATCACAGTTGCGAATCGTGATACAGAACAACTTGAAGCTCTTTTGGGATGCTTTATCAATAATTTGATTATCGTAACGGAAATGAATCCGCAGATGACATTTGATGAGGTAGTTTCCGCGACAAAGGAACGTGTTTACAGTTCTTTGGAAAACAAGGATGTTCCTTTGGAAACGCTCGTTAAAGAAATTAACCCACCTCGAGATCTTAGTAGAACACCTTTTTCGGAAGTAGGATTCAACTACAACCCGAGAAAGAGAATGGAACTCTCTTTGGAGGGCTGCGAATGTGAAGAATATGGCCTTGGCGACTTTGTTGTACTTTCAGATGTCAATTTTCAGATTCATGATGATGATGAATCTCTTTGCGGATTCGTTGAGTATAACCGTTCAATTTACGAGAAATCAACAATTGAAAGAATTCTTAATGGTTACCTGAATCTGCTTGATAAGCTTACAGAGAACCCAGAAGCCAGAATTGATAGTGTTGAAGCGGTCGATGAGAAAGAAAAGCAACAGATACTCGTAGGCTTCAACAACACGACAGCTGACTATCCTCAGGATAAGACGATCGTCGAGCTGTTTGAAGAGCAGGTAGAAAAGACTCCGGATAGCGTTGCCGTTGTATTTGAGGATACAAGTCTTACCTATGCAGAGTTTAATCAGAAGGCGAACCAGGTAGCATATAAACTGAGAGAGTTTGGAGTAAAACCTAACGATTTCGTTGCCATCGTGTCTGAGAGAAGCCTTGAGATGATCGTAGGAATCTACGGTATTCTGAAGTCTGGAGCAGCCTATCTTCCGATTGATCCGGATTATCCGGAAGACAGAATCAGCTACATGCTCAAGGATGCGGAGCCGAAGGCTGTTCTTACATATAAGGCAACCGTGAAAACAGATATTCCTGTAATTGACCTTTCTGACAGTGAGGTGTATACAGGTGCGTCTGAGAATCCGGAGAGAGTAAGTACACCTGACGATATTGTTTACTGCATCTACACATCCGGTACAACAGGTGAGTCTAAGGGTGTACTTATCGAGAACAGAAACCTCACAGCATATGTGAGCCAGTTTGTGAAGTACTATGGAATCAATGCAGAAAGCGTGATTCTGCAACAGGCCTATGTCGGATTCGATACATCGATCGAGGAACTGTATCCGGTACTTGTCAGCGGTGGAAAGATGGTAGTAGTAGATAAGGAACATCTTCTGAATGCAGAGAAGATGAAGGCGACTATTACCGGAGAGAAGATCAATATCATCAGCTGTTCACCACTTCTTATCAAGGAGATGGATTACCTTAAGGACAGCGAGATGAAGACGCTGATCAGCGGTGGTGATGTACTTAAGAAAGAGTATTTCGAGAGCCTTAAGGGAACAGGAATCGAAGTATACAACACCTATGGCCCGACAGAGGCGACAGTATGCGCGACATACTATAAGGTGAATTACGAAGATGAGAACACGAATATACCGATAGGTACACCGATCGATAACAGTCAGGTATACATCCTGAATGGTGATGTGATGTGTGGAATCGGAGTACCGGGTGAACTCTGTATAGCCGGAGCAGGAGTAGCCAGAGGATATCTGAACAGACCTGAGCTGACCGAAGAGAAGTTCGTCAAGAATCCGTATGGCGAAGGCAGAATGTATAGAACAGGCGACCTTGCAAGATGGCTGCCGGGTGGAAACATCGAGTACCTTGGACGAATCGACGAACAGGTAAAGATCCGTGGATTCCGTGTGGAACTTGGAGAAATCGAGAGCCGCATCCGTGAGATCGAGAATGTTAAAGATTGCGCAGTAATCGCTAAGGAAGATGCAAGTGGCGATAAGGCCATCTATGCCTATGTGGTAGGTGATACAGAGATCAGTACATCTATGGTTAGGGATGAACTGTCGAAGAATCTGCCTGATTACATGATCCCGTCATACCTGATGCAGATCGAAAGCATCCCGATGAACCGAAGCGGAAAACTCGATAAGAGAGCGCTTCCGGAGATCGAGGCAAAGACAGGTAATGAGTACGTAGCTCCGAGAAATGAAACAGAAGAGATCATCTGCAACATATTCAGTGAGATCTTAAGTGTTGAGAAAGTAAGCATCAAGGACAGTTTCTTCGCACTGGGCGGACATTCACTCCGAGCAACCAGACTTGTAAATATGATTGAGGCTGAGACAGGAAAGAGAATTGCGCTGAAAGATGTATTTAGCAATCCTACTCCTGAAAGATTGACAGAACTGGTAACAGGAGCACCTGCAGAGGAATACGTACCGATCCCGAAGGCAGAGAAGAAAGAATACTATCCAATGTCATCTGCCCAGAAGAGAACGTACCTTATCTGTCAGATGGATCCGAAAGGAATCCTTTATAACATGCCTGAGAATATGCATCTGACGGGAGAGGTGCGCCCCGAAGACCTGAAGAAAGCACTGCAGCAGCTGATCGACCGCCACGAGATCCTAAGAACGCAGTTCCTTATGGTAGACGGCGAACCGATGCAGAAGATCCTGGATCACGTGGATGCAGACTTTGAGTACGTAACGGATACAGAAACGCCTGAAGAAGAGCTGATTGCAAACTTTGTCAGACCATTCGATCTGGGTAAGGTACCGTTAGTCAGAGTTAGACTTGTAAACAGAGGAGAATACCATCTGTTAAATATCGATATGCATCATATTGTTTCAGATGGTATGAGCGCCGATGTTTTCACAAGAGAACTGAATGCGCTTTATAATGATGAAACGTTGGAACCTCTTACACATCAGTTTAAGGATTACAGTGAGTGGATGAGAACGAGAGATCTGAGCTCGCAGGCGGAATACTGGAAGAGTCAGTTCGAGGATGAGATCCCTGTACTTGATATGCCTCTTGATTTCACAAGACCGCAGGAGCAGAGCTACAGCGGGTCAACAGTGTTTGAACTGACTGGAATTGAACTGGGAGAAAAGATTAAGAAACTGGCAGCCGAGACTGGAACGACTGAGTTTATGATACTCCTATCCGCAACGATGATACTTCTTGGGAAATACAGCCGTCAGGAAGATATCGTCATTGGCACCCCAATCAGTGGAAGAACGCACAAAGATACTGAGAATATGCTTGGTATGTTTGTTAACACACTAGCGATGAGAGGTAGACCGGAAGGTAAAAAGACATACTTGGAATTCCTTTCTGAGATTAAAGAGACATGTCTCAAAGCGTATGAGAACCAGGAGTATCCATTCGAAGAACTTGTTGAAGCTGTGGAAGTACAGAGAGATCTGTCGAGAAATCCACTGTTCGATGTTATGCTTGTACTTCAGAATAATGAAGAAGTTGAGCTCAACCTTGGTGAAGCAAAGAGTGAATGGACAGAAACTAACGACACTGTAGCTAAGTTTGATCTTACATTCAATATTGGTGAATATGATAGCGATTTTGGAATTGAAATCGAATATTGTGATGTGCTATTTACGAAGAAAAGCGCAGAGAATATTCTTAAGCATTTGATCTGTGTACTTAATGAGTTGACAGAAAAGCCAGACGCCAAGATCGAGAGTATCGAAGCAGTCAATGTCGATGAGAAACAGCAGATCCTAGTTGATTTCAACAATACTGAAGCAGAGTATTCGAAGAATAAGACGATTGTCGAACTGTTTGAAGAGCAGGTGGAAAGAACACCTGACAACGTTGCAGTTGTATTTGAGAATGAGAGCCTTACCTATGCAGAGTTCAATGCTAAGGCGAACCAGGTTGCATACAGGCTGAGAGAACTTGGTGTGAAGCCAAACGAATTGGTGGCAATGCTCACAGAGAGAAGCTTGGAGATGCTGGTAGGAATATTCGGTGTCTTGAAGGCGGGCGGAGCCTACCTGCCGATGGATCCGACTTATCCGGAAGATAGAATTGCATATATGCTGGAGGATTCATCCGCCAAGGTGATCCTCACGTATAAGGCATTTATCGAGACAGAGATTCCTGTGGTTGATATTGGCAATAGTGAGGTCTTTAATGGAACTTCGGAGAATCTTGAGCATGTGAATGGTCCGAAAGACTTGATCTACTGTATTTATACTTCTGGTACAACAGGTAAGCCGAAGGGTGTTCTGATCGAACATAGCGGTGTTGTGAACCTTGCGAATTTCTATATTACGGAACACAATGTTGGACCGAATGACAAGTTCCTGATGTTTGCAAGCTATTGCTTCGATGCATCGACTACCGAGATCATGACAACACTGCTTAGTGGGGCACAGTTGCATATTGCATCCTCGGATCTGCGTGGAGATACGATCCGACTGGAGAAGTATATCAGTGAGAAGGGTATAACGATAGCTCTTCTGCCGCCGGCACTTCTGGAGCAGCTTAATGTGAAGGGACCGAGAGTCATAATCACGGCAGGCTCAGAATCCTCTAGAAGAATTATCGAGAACAATCAGCATATCCCGGTATACTCCAACGACTATGGCCCGACAGAGGGATCTGTATGTGCAACTGTCTGGAAGTATAAGAGTGGCGATGTTCTGCCGCAGAGAATCCCGATTGGTAAGCCTATCAACAATAAGCAGGTCTACATTTTACAGGGAGATACTCTCTGTGGAATTGGAGTGCCAGGTGAACTGTGTATAGCTGGTGTTGGTATTGCAAGAGGTTACCTGAACAGACCGGAACTGACAGCAGAGAAGTTCGTCAAGAATCCGTATGGGGACGGCAGAATGTACCATACGGGAGACCTGGCTAGATGGCTGCCTGACGGAAATATCGAATACCTTGGCCGAATTGACGATCAGGTAAAGATTCGTGGCTTCCGTGTGGAACTCGGAGAAATCGAGAACAGGATCCGAGAAATTGAAAATATTAAGGATTGCGCTGTCATTGCAAGAGATAATGCGATGGGAGAAAAGGCTATCTATGCTTACATTGTCAGTGGCGAAGAAATCAAAGTATCTGAGATCCGAGATGAACTGTCGAAGAATCTGCCGGATTACATGATTCCTGCATATATGATGCAGATTGAGAGTATTCCGATGACCAGAAATGGAAAGCTGGACAAGAGAGCGCTTCCGGATATTGAGGCAGGAACAGGAAGTGAATATGTAGCACCTAGAAATGAGGCGGAAGAAACAATCTGCCGAATTTTCAGTGAAATACTTAAAGTTGATAAAGTCAGCGTCAAGGATAGTTTCTTTGCACTTGGCGGACACTCGTTGAGAGCTACGAGACTTGTTAATCAAATCGAAGCCGAAACAGGAACGAGAATTGCATTGAAAACTGTCTTTGCAAACACGACTCCGGAAAGACTTGCGCAGATCATTTCAGGAGCTCCAGCTGAGGATTATGTACCGATACCGAAAGCCGCGGAAAAAGAGTACTATCTGATGTCTTCTGCTCAGAAGAGAACATATCTTATCTGTCAGATGAATCCGAACGGAATAGCATACAATATGCCGGAAACAATTAAACTTACCGGAGAAGTGCGCCCGGATTCTTTGAAATCTGCATTCCAAAAGATGATAGATCGTCATGAAAAACTTAGAACGCAATTCCTCATGATTGACGGAGAACCTGTGCAGAAGATTCTTGATCATGCTGAGGCGGATTTTGAATATGTTGTGGATCACGAAACCCCAGAAGAGGTTTTGGTTTCGAATTTTGTAAGACCATTTGATTTGAGTAAAGTCCCATTAGTAAGAGCCCGGCTTGTAGATAGAGGTGATTATCACCTGTTGAGCATTGACATGCACCATATCATTGGTGATGGTATGAGTATGGGAACCTTTGTCAGGGAACTGAATGCTCTTTATAATGGTGAGGAACTTGCACCTCTGACACATCAGTTCAAAGATTATAGTGAGTGGATGCGTAATCGAGATTTTAGTAAACAGGCAGAATACTGGAAGAGTCAATTTGATGACGAGATTCCTGTATTAGATATGCCTCTTGACTTTGTAAGACCACAAGAACATGATTTTAGAGGTGCTATGGTTATTGACCATACAGGTAAGGAATTAGGTGAGAGGATCAAAAAATTAGCGATTCAGACTGAAACAACTGAATTTATGGTTCTCTTGTCTACTGCGATGATTCTTCTTAGCAAGTACAGTAGACAAGAAGATATCGTTATTGGTACACCAATTAGCGGAAGAACACACAAAGATACTGAGGAAATGCTTGGTATGTTCATTAATACTCTGGCTATGCGAGGCAGACCAGAAGGCAAGAAGACGTACCTTGAGTTTCTCAAAGAGATAAAAGAGACTTGTCTTAAAGCATATGAGAATCAGGAGTATCCGTTTGAAGAACTTGTTGAAGCAGTAAAAGCACATCGTGATCTTTCAAGAAATCCATTGTTCGATGTAATGCTTGTGTTACAGAACAATGAAGAAGAAGAATATGACCTTAACGGAACAGACACGGAGTGGACAGAAACAAAGGATACCGTTTCAAAGTTCGATTTGACATTTAATATCAACGAGAATGATGGTGATTTTGTTATTGGCTTAGAGTATTGTATAGCATTGTTCAAAGAAGAGAGTGCGGAAACTATTCTGGATCATTATGTTACCTTGCTTAAGAATCTTGTTGAGAGTCCAACTGTGATGTTAAGCAATGTTTCGATGATAAGTGAACATGAGAAGAATGTTATTTTAGGAGAATACAATAATACCCAGTTTGATTATGCAAAGGAAAAGACAATAGTCGAATTGTTTGAAGAACAGGTCAGAAGGACACCGGATAAAGTCGCTGTTGAGTTTGATGATGAGCGGCTCACATACCGTGAATTGAACGAAAAGGCGAATCAGCTGGCATCTGTTCTCAGAGAAAAGTATGCAGTAAAGCCCAATGATTTTGTGGCATTGCTTACAGAAAGAAGTCTGGAGATGATTATTGGTATTTACGGAATAATCAAGGCGGGAGGCGCATATATTCCGATGGATCCAACCTATCCAGAAGACAGGCTTTCGTTTATGCTTGAAGACGCATCACCCAAAGCTGTACTTGTCTATAGAAATACTATCCATACTGATATTCCGGTAATAGATCTGGCTGATCATGAAATCTTTGAAAAAGATTTCGATAATCCGGAGTGTATTACTTCGCCCGACGATTTACTGTATTGTATATACACGTCTGGTACGACAGGAACGCCCAAAGGCGTAATGATATGTAACAGATCGGTTAACAATTTCCTTGTCACGATTGGAAGAGAATTCTATACTTCCGAAGGAATTGTTCCACTTGTTACAAACTATGCATTCGACTTTTCTGTAATGGCGATAATTGGAAGTGTTGTTCTTGGAAAAACGCTTAGACTATTCCATGCTGAAAGTGACTTGGCTGACTATGCCTCAAAGAAAGAAGTAGCAATACTGAAAATGACACCATCACATCTTAATATGTTCTTGGATGAACTTGAAAGATTTGAGAATTGCAGGATTCATGTGATACTTCTAGGGGGAGAGTCTGTTCCTCAGAAACTCATAAATCGTATTATCCGCACAGTTGGAAAAGATGTACGTATAATAAATGAATATGGCCCCACAGAGGCTACGGTTGCATCGACGTTTACCATCCTTAGAGATGACGAAAAAGTTACAATAGGAAAGCCGTTTTACAATGATAAAGTATATGTCATGAATGGAAATGAATTATGTGGAATCGGTGTTCCTGGTGAACTGTGCTTAGCAGGAGATTGTTTGGCACGAGGTTATCTGAACAGACCGGAACTGACTTCAGAGAAGTTTGTAAAGAACCCGTTCGGTGAGGGTAGAATGTACAGATCCGGAGACTTGGCAAGATGGCTCCCGGATGGAAATATAGAGTACCTTGGCCGATTTGATGATCAGGTCAAGATAAGAGGTTTCCGTGTTGAATTAGGAGAAATCGAAAACCGTATCCGTGAAATTGATGGTATTAAAGATTGCGTAGTAATAGCAAGAGCAGATAATACTGGCGAAAACACTATCAATGCGTTCGTTGTTAGTGATAAAGAAATCAATACTTCAGATGTTAGAAATGAACTTGGAAAAACACTACCTGAGTACATGATCCCGGCCTTTATGATGCAGATTGATTGCATTCCTACGAATCGTAACGGAAAAGTTGATAAACGTGCACTTCCGGATATTGAAGCAAAAGCTATGAATGAATATGTGGAACCAAGAAACGAAACTGAACGTAGCATTGCTGAAGTTTTTAGAGATATACTAGGTGTTGAAAGAGTTGGTATTTACGATGACTTTTTTGAATTAGGTGGAAACTCATTAAAGGCAATACGTGTGTCAGCTAAACTGAAATTGCTGAATATCGATGTGTCTACTAAAGACCTCTACGTGCAGAAAACAATTGATCATATTTCCAGTCTTCTGGGCGAACTGTCTGAAGATACAGTGAAGAAGACCTCGACTGTTACTGTCTCGATGATGGAAATAGACTTTGAAGAGGAGATAAGTGAAATTGTACTTCATGCCATTGCTGAGTATAAGAAAAATGTTTGTGACAAGTGTGTGACTGCATCATATGAACCGAATTATCTGCAGAAGAACTATTTGGATTTTTCTGGAGAATACTCCTTCCTTACCGGTACTGCGATAAAGGTTTCTGGAGCATCATTGGATAAATTGAAGCGCGCTCTGTCTGAACTTGTTCGTACACAAAGTGCACTCCGTACAAGTTATTCAGAAAAACTAGGAAAAATGGTTGAGTATGAATTCGGCGAATGGAGTTTTCCTGTTATCACTGCTTCGCAGATGGGCGGCAAGGGGATTATACCTTACAACTTGTTTGCTCGCGAGATAAGAGCCGATGAGGATATTCTTCCTGTTATTCTCATATCAGAGCTAACAGCAACTGATTTTGAGATATACATTTCATTGAATCATGTCTTGTGGGACAGAACAAGTGATGACATTGTTTTAGATTCGTTGAATACCATTTTGAACGGTGGTTGTATTCATACTCCGAATATAACATATAGTGAGTATGTAAATCGAAGAATCAATGCGATCCAGTCGGTGCACACTCAGACTGAGAAAGAGTGTATTGACACTTGCATAGATAAATTTATAGAGGATACGTCTTATCAAGCCAAAGAAACGAAGAGCTTTGATGTGATCCTGGAAAGGAAAAAAGATTATGATTACGATATCAAATGGCTGATTTCGCTGTATATGCGTATCAGCGGAGTATGTGGTTTGAATGATATTCCTTTCTTTACTCTATATCATAGCCGTGATGATACCTCAACAAATACCATAGGATACTATGTTGATTATGTGCCGTGTATTTATCATCAAGATAACGATACTATCACATACTATAATGAGGCAATAAATAGACTTAGAAGTGGATTTGACGGTTATCGCTTTCTTTGCAATGATTATAATACGCGCATATGTAATGATGTCATCGTGATTAACTTAAAGGAATACTATGATTATCAGATGGATGGAAAGGTGAATAAAGTTGAGATTCAAAGTGAAGATAACGCTAACACTCAGATAGGAATTGAATGCTATTTGGGTGATAATACAGTCTTAGTGCAGATGGCTTTCCACACACATGGAATTTCTGATTCTGAATTCATGAGAAGAATTCAAAAGAACATAGCTGAGTATATTTAATGAGTCTGGAGGAATAGATAAAATGAGTGTTTTTCATGGTAATGAGAGAGATACGAAGGGAGTTACTTTGAACGGTCTGATCGAGAGACAGGCCGGGAGATTCCCGCAGAAGGAGGCATTGAAGTTCAGGTCGACTTCTATGACGTATCAGGAAATGTGTGATGCAGTGGCGAGACTTGCCTTTAAACTGCAGCAGAATGGTGTAAAGAAGGAGTCGCTGGTTGGAATTTATATGGATCGTTCTGAGAAGATGATCGTGTCCATTCTGGCTGTGATCAAAGCAGGTGGCGCGTATGTTCCACTGGATCCGGCGCACCCGACGGAGAGAAATAAGTACATCATCGAAAAGTCGCACATAGGTACGATCCTCTCTGAAGAAAAATATGAAAGTGCTTTTGCCATAGATGCGAAGATCATTTGTGTGGACAGGATCTGGAATGAGATCACGCAAGGTGAGGTTGAAAAGTGTGAGGAACTTCTCAGTGGCGACCATCAGTTGGCATACGTCATCTTTACTTCCGGTTCTACGGGTAAACCGAAGGGTGTGGAAGTGGAACACGAAGGCATGGTGAATTACCTTCTGAGTGTCAGTGACAACCTGCACCTTACGGAGAATGAACGCGGTCTCACAGTCGTAACGATTACTTTTGATATCTCTATTTCAGAGATGTTCCTGCCGCTGATCAACGGTGGTACACTGGTCGTAGCGGACAACGAAACGGCAAAAGACGGAAACCTGCTGACGAAACTTTTTGCGGAGGAAAAGATCAATCTCTGCGGTTTTACTCCGTCAACGGCGTATATGCTGATCGATGCGGAGATCGGTGATCTGAGCGGAGTGAAGATGCTGATCGGTGGCGAGCCATGGAGTATCAGTCTGGCGCAGGAGCTGCTGGATCTTGGATGTGAGCAGCTTTGGAATGTGTATGGTCCGACGGAGACAACGATCTATTCCACGATGTATCAGATCACGAAGAAAGACACGTACATTCCGATCGGTGCGCCGATCGATCAGACAGACATCTATGTTCTGGATCAGGGCATGAAGCCGGTTGAAGAAGGGATGGAAGGCGATCTTTATATCGGAGGAATCGGTGTTGCGCGAGGATATTTTGAGAACAAGGAATTGACAGACGAAAGATTTATACCTGATCCGATCGTTAGTACTAAGGGACGTATCTATAAGACCGGGGATATCGTGAAAAACGTAAATGGAACGGATATTGTCTACGTTGGAAGAAGTGATTTCCAGGTAAAGGTACACGGATATCGTATTGAACTGGGCGAGATTGAATCTGCAATCTCCAAGCATGAAGATGTGGCGCAGGCTGTAGTCGTGGTTTCCGGTGAGAATGCGGAAGCGAAGATCAAAGCATTCATCAAGACAAAAGGAGAGGAAAAGCCTTCTGTGTCAGATATGAAAGCTTTTGTAGAAGAGCATCTTCCGTACTATATGGTGCCGAACATTTTCCGGTATGTTGATGAGTATCCGATGACTGCCAATCTTAAGGTCGATCGAAAAGCATTGATGGCAATGGAGGACGATGCAAATCAGGAGACATCCGAATTTGTTGCACCAAGAAATGAGATTGAAGAGATGATTGCAGATATCTGGAAGGAACTGCTTAATCTTGATAAGGTCAGTGTATGTGATAACTTCCTGGAACTGGGAGGACACTCGCTTCTGGCCAACCGTCTTGTGAAGAAGATCAATAATACTTTTGATACGACTATTGCGCTGGTTGAAGTATTCTCCAGACCGATGACGATCGAAGAGATGGCCATGATGGTTGAAGAGAACCTTCTCGCAGGTCTTTCGGATGAAGAAATAGAAGCTTTATTGAACGAGGAGTAAGAGATGTCAGATTATATCCTGGTGACACATTGGACCGGCGGAGATGTATATCCTTTTATCCGGCTTGGAAAAAAGCTTGTGAAGGCTGGACATAAGGTCACGCTCTTTACACATTGCGTATATGAGGAAAAAGCCCGGAACGAAGGACTTGATTTTGTTGCCCTGGACGATGCGGAAGAGTACGAACAAATGAACCGGGATCTGGCTATGCTGGCCGATCCAATCGGCCATAAAGAGGACTATGTGGGCTTTCATTCTCGTTACCATGGGAAGGAACGTCTGCTTCGGGAAGTGCGTCTGATTGAAAAATGCTGTACGGAAGATAGCAAGATCATTGCTCGTTTCCGATCCAGTATTTCAGGTCTTTTGGTAGCCGAGAAGAATCATCTTCGTTATGCCTCCATGATCCTTGCACCAAACTATTTCTCACATATGGAGCTTCACAATGAATTGTTTGGAGATGCTTTCTGTGAGGAAATCAATCAGGCGAGACAAGAATTGAAACTGCCACCTATTAGCGACTGGAAGAATTGGCTCTATTCTCCGAAAACGATTCTGTGCGGATGGCCGGAATGGTATGCGAAAAGAGATGAGACGTGGGCTGATGGGGCGGCACCGATCGGTTTTCTGGAGGATCCAGATCAGAATAAAGAAGCCGAACTTGATTCGGATATTGTCAGTTTTCTAGCTGATGCGGAACGGATGAATAGAAAGACAGCAATCGTTACAGGTGGCAGCAGCCGCATGGTGAGTAAGGATTTCTATCGAACAGCTATTCGTTCATGCATTCTTGCCGGGGTATATACTATTGCTGTGACTCCTTACGACGAATATATTCCGGAAAATCTTCCGGACACCATTAAGTGTGTCCGTCACGCACCTCTCCGTTACCTTATGAAGAAGGTGGATCTGGTGATCCATCACGGGGGAATGGGAACGATCAATGAAGCCATCGATGCTGCAATACCTCAAATCGTCATGCCTCATCTGACCGACGGCCCGGATAATGCCGATCGGCTGGCTGCTTTGGGAATTGCCACAAAATTTGCGCCTAAGCTTTGGGATGCGGAAAGAATTGCTCAGAGCATTATGGAGCAGTTACAAGACGATAAGCGTGAGCTTTGTAATCGGTTCAGAGACATGAATCAGGAAACTTATTCTTCGAATCTATGGGAAAAAGTTCTGGCAGAGATTGAACCATATGTGTTACCTCTCCAGAAGGAAAGAGTCTCCCGGACTGAGAAGCGTGATTCGTCCAGAAAACAAGTATCTCGGGAAATGCTTCTGAAGATCATGCGAAAGAAACAGGAAAATAAGGAATGACGAGATAAGATTCCGGTTAGAAGAGTTTATATGATTTATCAGTATGCATTCAATATAAGTAAGATCACCGGCACGAATGAAGTTCTTGATCTTTTCCCCTTGATATCGGAAGAACGTAAAGAGCGGATCAGTCGTTTCCGCTTTGAAAAAGACAAGTTGCATTGCCTTTTTGCGGAAGTGCTTCTTCGCTATGCGCTTGAAAAACGTTATCAGATAAGTGATCTGGTACTGGATAAAAATGTATACGGTAAGCCATATCTGGTAAATCACAGTGGCATATACTTTAATCTTTCTCATTCAGGTGATTGGGTTATTTGTGGAGTGGGCGATCAAAACCTCGGAATCGATGTGGAACGTGTCGAAGAGATTGAAATGTCGATAGCGAGGGACTTTTTTGCCAGAAAGGAAATAGATTATCTGGAAACGGTTCCTTTCCGGCAAAGATTGAATGCGTTTTATACCGTTTGGACTCTTAAAGAGAGTTATACCAAGTATGTGGGAGAAGGAATGAGTATTCCGTTGGATTCGTTCGCCATTATCCCAGAGAAAGAGCGCATAACTTTATTTCTTGAGAATGCTCCGGATCTGAGTTTCTGTTTTCAAACACAGGATCTGGATAGTCACCATAAGATGGCATTGTGTCTGAAACAAGAAGAAAAAGATGTATGTGTGGAAGATGTTCTTCTTCTTTCTTTGGATGATTTAGTTAAATAGGTATTACCAAGTTTCCTTTGTATGCTGCTTGATTTGGTGCTATAATATCGCGGGCGCGTGAGAGGGACGTTGAGAAGACGGCTTTCTAGAGAAGAATCGGCGCGCCGTTCCGGCTTGAGTCAGCCGGAGTAGAAAAGAGTAGCAGGGGGCAGCAGTGGAGCAGGCAAAGAGCAGCAAATTGAATAAGTGCA
>Ga0247611_10004451_pt1 | contig 19405 bp, 9 predicted proteins | sample 177DNAGHGhighgp2_FD_192422 | JGI IMG/M metagenome (GOLD analysis project Ga0247611, IMG submission 192422) | Sheep rumen microbial communities from Palmerston North, Manawatu-Wanganui, New Zealand - 1770 DNA GHGhigh gp2 | ecosystem: Host-associated > Mammals > Digestive system > Stomach > Rumen ...
TTTCATGAAGCGCCCAGTCTAAGACTGGGCGTTTTTGTTTTTTAGCTTTTACTTATTATACTAATATAAACAACGATATTTATAAAGAAAACATAACTGACTGAATGGCCAAGACACGATATTACGGGATAAAGTTCCCGACACAGATAAAGACCAAGAAGACGCTGCTCGACCTGAACAGAACCAGTGCTGACAGGGTCAAGTCAGAGCTGATACACCTCATATTCACACCTGAGGGGCAGAAGCTCAGGGACCCCCTGTTCGGGACAAATCTGGTCAAATTCCTTATGGACCCTAACGACAATATGATGTGGGACGACGTGGTCATGCACATCAAGGACAAGGTGAAGGCGTTCATACCTAACTGCGAGATAGTGGATGTGTCCACTGAACAGTTCAACGAGGGTCTTGGACTGGCCGTGAACCTCAAATACAGCGTTAAGGAGGAGGATGGAGAAGTCAGGTATTATGAATTACAACAAGCACTATAAAATATGTCAGAGAAACAGTTATCATACCTGGATGCCAACTACAACGATTTCAGGAACGGCCTGATTGAGAAGAGCAGGAAGTACTATTCGGATATTTTCGACAGCTGGAACGACGCCTCGGTCGGCGCCTGGTGGGTCGACGTCATAGCGGACATATCGGACACCCTGAGGTACAATATCGACAGGGTGTACCAGGAAACTGACGTGGACAGTGCGTCGTCGAAACAGTCGCTCATGCAGATTGCGAGGACGAACGGCCTGAAGATAGGAGGCCCGAAGTGCGCCATTGTGGAGGTGGAACTTACCTGCAAGATACCGATGAACAGGTCAAATACCCAGGAAGACGACGGTAACCAGTCGCTCGGAGACACCAGCTACTGCCCGTATGTGAAGCGCGGAACCCAGTTCTCAACTGGTTCGCAGACGTTCGAACTGGCCGAGGATGTCGATTTCAGTGTTGGTTTCGACAACAACGGCATATCCAACAGGCAGATTATCCCGAACAGGGACGGAAACGGCAACATAACCAGTTATACATACAAGAAGCTTGCCCTGGCCCGTTCAGGTGTTTCTAGGATATACAAGCACATAGTGACAAGCAACGAGGTCGAGCCTTTCATGTCAATCACCTTGCAGGATAACAACGTAACCAACGTGGAGAGTGTCATTCTGAAAGAGGGCATGACACTCGCAAACGACCCCTCAATCGCCGAATTCTACGTCGACAAGGAAACATACCTGGACAAGACTGGAAAGCCTGTACAGAGGTATTTTGAGGTCGACAATCTGATAGACCAGTACCGTTTCGGATATGTGGTCAACGAGAACGATGAAGGCTATTATGACCCAGTGTGGCATGTTGTGGATGAATTTGAAATCACCGACGAGTACGGAGACCCTGTTCTCGACGGAAACGGCAACCCGCTGGTGGAACCAGTGAGATTGGCCATGCAGGGAAAATGGAAGAGACTCAAGAACAAGTTCACCACTGAGTATACCGACAACAACAAAATGAAACTGACATTCGGCGCTGGCATCAGGAACCAGTACGGCACGATACCGTCTACGGCTTCAGAATTCACAAAATATATGATGTCCCGTATGGAGGCTAACGATTATATGGGTGTCCTGCCAGAGGCTGGGACCACGATGTATGTGTTATACCATGTCGGCGGCGGAGAGGAGAGCAACATAGGTGCCAACACGCTGACGACTATCACGTACCTCAACATGGATATCGACGGCAACTGTAACGACCCTAACGACGGAAATAAGAAGCTAAGTGTTAGAAACACGTTGACAGTCAACAACCCAACTCCGTCATACGGCGGTAAGGACGCCCCTAACTCCGATGAGGTTAGACAAATAATAAAGTACAATTCGGCGGCACAGAACAGGTGTGTTACATTAAAGGACTATTATGTCAAGATTGCCCAGATACATCCGAAGTACGGCACCCCGTTCAGGTATAACGTGGTCGAGGAGAACAACAAGGTGGTTATATACACCCTTGGGCTGGACTACCAGGGCGACCTTATGACTATGCTTTCTGAAACCGTGGCCAACAACATAAAGGAATATATTTCCATGTACAAATGTGTTAACGACTTCGTGGAGATACGTTCTGGGAAGGTGATAAATGTCGGTTTCGACGTGAATGTGTACATCGACAAGTCGTATGACAAGAGCGAGGTTGTGAAGCGTATCATCGAGCTCATACAGGACTACATGGATATACGCCGCCACTTCATGGGCGAAGACATTTTCCTGGGCGACCTTGAAAAGGAGATTTCCAAACTGGACGGTGTTGTCAACCTGGTTTCGCTTCGGTGTGTGAACAAAACAGGCGAAGGGTATTCGAGTGAGGTTATAAACCAGACGACTGTTGACCAGAACATGTGCACGAACATCGAGCGTGCGGAAAGTCTGGGCTACGACACCAGCGAGCTTGAGGTGGATTTGTTGGACAGTGATAAGACACTGTACAGTTCAATCGACACAATGTTCGAAATCAAATACCCTTCCCGTGACATTCGCTGTAGGGCAAAGGTTAGATAGTTTTTGGACCAGATGCAGTGTTCCAAATATTAGCCTAGCGGTTCCTCGGAGCCGCTTTTTTAATGGTTGTTTATTTGTTTTGAGTTATTTATATTATATACAATAAACCTTTATGGAATGGGATGCAACTGCAAAAAAGCGAATAAAATAAGTGATAAATATAATGACAGCGAGGAACCTGGAATAAAGAAAGTTGTGGACAGGGTTTCGTTCCTGTTATCAAGGCTGGTAATATTCATCCTCGTTTTCGCCGTTATGACCGCGGCCATGCCGATTATCCTGGTATATGCGATGGTATGCCTGGCGGTCGGGAAAAAAATAACAATGAAGATACCCAGGTTAAAAAGAAATGTCAGATAGCAACAAGTCATACAGGATAAGGACTACAGTCGGAAGCTACGAGGAGCCAGTCGTGCATGTCAAGATGGACCAGACATACGACAAGTTCGACATACTCTCGCTTTCATTAGACCAGACCAACAACTACCGTGGGTTGAACTCGGACTACGGGGTTGTGGTTGGGCGCGTGCTGGCCAACGGGGGCTTCGGCATACCCAACGCCAAGATTTCCGTGTTCGTGCCGTATGAGGATACCGCGGACATTGAGAAACGCATACTGTACAGCTATTCGTCCAGCAGGTCGATTAACGAGGACGGTATCAGGTACAATCTGCTACCCAACGCGAGCGACGACGAATGCCACCAGGTGGTCGGAGGCTTTCCAACCAAGAGGGTTGTGCTCGACAACAACACATGGATTGACGTGTTCGACAAGTACTACAGGTACACCACAAGGTCGAACAACGCTGGCGACTACATGATTTACGGGGTTCCCACGGGAAACCAGACAGTGCACGTCGACATAGACCTGTCGGACATAGGCGCGCTGTCCCAGAGGCCGAGGGACATGATATACAAGGGATACAGCATAAACCAGTTCGACAGCCCGAACAAGTTCAAAAAGGACACCAACCTGAACAGCCTTGCCCAGGTTTTCACCCAGGACAAGGTTGTGTACGTGTACCCTTTCTGGGGCGACACGACGGACAACGAACTGGGCGCGGCCATAACCAGGTGCGACATTGACATCGACTACCGCTTCGAACCGACCTGTGTGTTCATGGGCTCGATAATAACCGACACAGGCGAGGATGCGCTGAGCAAGAAGTGTGAAGGCGCCAAGGAGCAGGGAAAGATGTCCAAGATGATAACGGGAAACGGTGTCATCGAGATGATTAGGAAAACTGGCGACGGACTGATAGAGTCGTACTCCGTCAAAGGTGACAGGCTGATTGACGGAGACGGTGTGTGGTGCTACCAGATACCTATGAACTTGGATTACGTTGTTACTGACGAATACGGTAACACGGTGCTGAGCGACGACCCGAACAAGGGTATTGCCACCAGGGCCCGCGTGCGTTTCAGGATTTCCATGTCGGACACAGGAGGCGAGGGGACAGCCAGGAAGAGGGCCAGATACCTTGTTCCGAACAATCCGAGGTTCGTCGAGGAGGACTATCCAGGCTTCGTCGAGAGCAACGAGGTAGACTACGAGTTCGGCAGCAAGACAAGGGACGAGGATTTCAGGGACCTGTTCTGGAACAAGGTGTACACCGTCAAGAACTACATCCCCAGGTTGCAGAAGAGCAGACAGCCGAACAACAAGAAGCGCACTGGCATCAAGATGGTGAACCATTCGGGCGGGAACAACCCGATGCCGTTCAACAGCCTTGGTATCAAGTTCAATTTCACATATATGTTCCTGTGCGCTTTGCTGAAGCTGGTCGTTATAGTGGTGTACTTGGTTAACAAAGTTTTGACGGCGGTGGCATACCTATTGTATCAAGCTGGAAAAGGCATATATAGTTTTGGTGATAGTCTCATTGATATCACTGTCACTTTTCCGTTTGGATGGGGTACAACCACCATCAGCTGGTTTAACGGTATAGGCAAGGTCATACGTAACGCTGGCTGTATCTTGATACAAGCCGCATTGGAGGGTATAGGCAATGGTATAGAGTTGTCTGGTCTGTGTGCGGACGACAACGGGAACGACATTAGCGTGAACCCAGGTGTTGTCAGCAACTGGGTGGAAGCGGAGACATTCAATAGAGACGATGTATGCAACCACGCCAAGCCGAAGGCGAACACCGATGTGACGGAATTGTTCAACTGTGTGGAGAACCAGCTGGCTCAAGAGAACGAGATAACTTCGTTCAATTTTGACAACGACTGGGTCAACGGCGTCCTGTACATGCCCCTATGGTACAGGAAGCTCAGGCCTAAGAAGAAGATATTTTTCGGACTTTTCACGAGAAAGGCTAAGGACCAGTGGTGCGACGCTGGAAAGGTCGACACCAGGAGGACGAACAAGCATATCAAGGTATACAGGACGTGCTCGCAGAAGATGACTGTCAACAATGCCAATACAGCAAACCCGATGGGCACCCTTAAGCCGCTGTCCGCTGCCGAAAGTGTAAGGAACGCCTTGCAGAACGACGGGTTCGGTATAGAGACAATATCGTTCAACGACAACGAGGAAAACTGCTATGGCTTCAAATGCCATGACAAGGCTAGGACATTCTTCCCGATTGACAGGGGTTTGATTGTGAAGAAAGAGACAATGCTGGGTGACGAGGTGTACTATTACAGACCGATTGAGTACAACACGAAATACAACTCGGACATTGTAACCCTGTTCGCGACCGACATAGTCCTGCTCGGAAGCATGGACAGCTGCGACCCGAACGGCATACCACAGTTCTTCACAGCCCTTGAAAGCACGACCTATAACATGCCGCCAGACCTTTTGGTCGAGGACTATGAGTATCTGGCTGGTTCCGTGTCGGATGATGAGAACGACGAGGCTGCAATAGACAGTTCGACCCGCATGACCGAGAACACTGGGGCCGACTGGGGAAACACTGGATACGACCAGTCGAGCAAGAGGAACGCCAACGAGAACGTGTATGACAACGGAGGCCTGTTCTACGGTCTGAGCTGCTTCAATTCTTACACCAAGCCTAAATCCTGTGTCAACCTTACCAGGATATGCGAGTTCGGTATCGGCCTGGACGAGTCCCAGGATATTATGAACGTCGAGCAGGTCAGCGAAGCTGTGTTCGGTGATGACAACGCATTCGAGACAATACACGACACCCTGACCCCAGACGGCTTTGTGTCGTATGACGACATTTACTCGATGGATTACAGGAGCATGTTCGCCACACTTAACGGGAACTGGCTCAAGACAAAGCTGAACTACGCCACTGGCCTTTATGAATACGATTTCAACCATCTATACATATCCAACTTCGACGGCTTGCTGAAGAACATCATGAGGGACGGGACTGGCGTCAAGGGCAAGACCAAGAAGTCCGACTTCAACGATAGGCCGAACTACATGAATAATTACAGGCTGGAAGAATCAAGCAACGACTATCTGGATTTCAGGTATGGAAACTACAGGAAAAGGAATAACAAGAAGATATACTACTACGATTATGATACCGACGTGAGGAACGGCGTGACATCCAAGGACCGTTTCCCAAGGTATGAAAACTCGTTCTATTTCTATTTCGGCCTCAACGAGGGCAAGACCGCGATAGACAAGTTCAGGACCGAGATGTTCGTGGAGTGCTCGACTGGAGAGGATATTGGCTACCCGTACACCATTTCAATAAGGCCGAATGAATGGTGTGTGGATTCAGACAAGAATGACGGATGGGGCGCCATATTCTTTGCCACGAATATACAGACCCCGATTTCGCTCAGGCTCACAAAGATTAACTCCAACCAGGTTTTGGTATATGGGGTTGACAACATCACTAAACAGAACTTTGCAGTAGGATACAAAGACGGCAATTCGCAGACATACGGCGGTGTCGAGGCTGGAAAATACACTTTCTACCCGCTGACTAAGACAGTCGACGGAGGTGGTTCGACTGCAAATGTCATCCATATAGATACTGGGGACTATGACGTTGAGATTGCCGACGGAGATGGAAACGTCATAACAGACACTGTGTCATTCAAGGGTGACCCAGTGAGCTATGAATGCGACGCATATTCGTTCACAGTGAAGAACAGCGAGCTTGAAACTGTGTACGGCCATCAGTATGCGAACGACGTTGTGGACTGGAAGGGCGTGTTTACGGACGTTGCAAACGCCTACCGTGACACATCGGTAACGTCAGGCCAGTACGACCTTGGCAACCGCCAGATAAAGGGGGTGATAACCGTCGGCGGCATAACTTCCCAGTATTTCAAGGTGGAGGTGACGCCAGCGTCCCACGCATATTTCGGTTACGACTGGGTTGGAACCAACGGAACTGACAGATACCAGCTCTTGACACCGACTGAAAAGGTTGCAATCACTGGCATACAGTGGGACTGTTATGTGCTGGCATATACGAGAGACACGAGAAACGACGATGTCGAACGGGTGGATGTGGCGTACTTTGTCGGAAACAACCCGACCACAGAAGACGAATACGATGCCCAGTACCTTGACGGGCGTATCAGATGTGACGTGGCGAACTGGGTGATAGTTGAAAACGGGTTCAGTATTGAGTATGTAGACAATTACCCAGGATGTTACATATTGGGGCATAATGACAGCGCGACAAATAACATTGTGGTTGACTATTATGACAGTATTGGTGACAAATCTACTGGTTATCTTGGATACAATGGCAACACAGTGTTCTTCGGTGCCCCGTATGGGGGCCAGAAATACAATGTGACTGTCACTTACATGTGTTATGACGAGGATACCGAAACCTTTTCGGGCACGCCGAACAGTGTCACCACCACCGTGTCTGTTCTGGAGCCGCATTTCAAGATGTACCTGAATGGGATAGACTATGACATAATCAAGAATTTCAAGACGGGCTTCACATTCGTAAATGGCGATATTAGCGATATTGACAGCCATAATACTAAGACGAGTGCGCCAGACCAACTGGTAAACGACACTTTTAGATATTCTGATATATTTGGCTGGAATGATTTGGACAATATCGGAAAAATAAATAACAGAACCACGGCAAGCCCGTCGTATTCTGTAATTAAACCTATCGACTACAATTCGAGCGTCATGTCAGACAGTGACCTGGAGGATGTTGTGAAAAAATATCTGAATGTGTTGTCTTTGGATTATGATGGGAATGGAAAGAAAAAATACAACAATGCGTTCGATTACCATGTCATCGACATTGACGCCGCCGAAACCACGGTAACCACGTTGACAGTGCCTACGTTTGGAACTGTCGTCGGAATAGGCGGTTCTGGCACGGAGCCGAGTTCGCCGTCAACGTCGACACCGAGTGTCCCGATTGTCCAGAGGGTTGAATATGGCAACCCGTATTGCTGGACTGACGAATATTGCTACGATGCTACGGACTACGCGACCGACACCGCTGCTCTGGCAAGCTTAAGCAATACAATAGACAGGGTTGCAGGATACACGCCAGATGCCCAACATCCCCATAACACCCAGTTCACTTTTACGGACACAGTGAATGTGTCGTATACAGTGGACGCAGTTACACATATGCTGAACATATCGGACACGTCTATTGCCATGAGCTTCTCAGTTCCAGAAAATGAGGACGTGGATTATTCAACCACGGTCCACATGTCGTTTGCCAATTTGACGGCCGCCAACAAGATTGAAATGAATTTCAATGGGGTGGCCAGTGTCGTGGACGTTGTGGAAACGGTTGTGTTTGTCAACGCCAATGAGTATTCGGACGTGACGGACGAATACCGCTATTATTACTACAACACCATACTGACGGCAATAAAGACGGTTTCAAGCGGAGAGGTTGAATACATGGACTATCCAGGCGTGAGCGTCTCTTACGCTGGTTTCGCCACGGTGCGACAGAAATTAATTGAAATCTGCCAGCGTATTAACGAAGTTGTGGCCAGAAGAATCGATTTCTCAAATCGGGTGAAGAACGCCTTTCGAATCAAAGACGAAGCCAGTTCGCTCGAAATAACGTACGAATCGAATGAAACTCCGATAAAGTTCAAGTGTATTGGAAGTGACGAACAGAATATCATGGTGACAACTGGCCAAATTAGTTTAATATAACATCCAACCAACATAACTATGCCAATCGATTTGACAACAAGAGGAATAAACACAATGCTGGTGCCGAAGGAATTCAAGGACATTTCTGGCGCCAACAATGAAATCAATTATTTCAGGTTCAAACTATCAACAAATGTTGAAGATTTTAAATACAACAGTATCCGAAATCAGGACTACTACAACAAGCTTCCGTATTATGTCAACATTGTGGACCACAACGACACAGCGATAACTGGCGAAACCATCCACGACATGGCTGACTTGAAGCCTAACAATATGTTCGGCGTCCTTTTCTATGACAAACCATTGATGCCCAGACCGATTCTGGTGTTTTCGGCCCCCAATGTGGTTCCGTTGTACGGAAGCGGGGGGAAATATTTGAAACTGAACAATTTTTTGAGTGTGGTTGCATATAACGGGATTGGGACCACCAGGCTGTATGTGGATGGGAAACGGGTAGGTCTTTTCCTGAACGGCACCAAATACGACGACAGCAATCAGTCTAATCCAGACGAATACACCAACACCAGGGTTCAGAGGGTTTCATACACCCCGATAGACAGCCAGGCGTTCAACACCAATCCGTCATACGGGCCAATCCATGTAACCCAGGCGTTTGCCACAAATGACAAGACGTATGCCGACAATATAGTCAAGGAGCAAGTATGGAAGGTTCCAGTGTATGAATACGGAATTCCTACTGGCGGCAACGAGTACTACGACAGTTCCGACAGTCTTGTTTCCCAGCCTGGGGATGACCAGTCAAGGTTTGATGAAATTGTTATGACGGCCCAGAACACGGCCCAGTATATCGAAGTCAGTGCGGACAGCGCTTCAGTTGTTGTCGGGGACGATTACAGCGAAACTGACGAGCTGTCTGTAAACCTGGCTTATTCGAACAATTCCAGCAATCTTTTTATGACTGGCAAGGACCAGGACGCCATAACTGTCGTGACCGAGAAACAGGATGAGGGCATGACGGAGCGCCACTATCTGTTTCGTTACGAGAAACGTCCAGAAAACCCAGACAACAACTATTTCTATTATCCATACCCGACGGAGGGTGACCATAATGGAGACGGTACGGTTATTACTAACTTTAAAAACACACAACAAGCTGACCTGGATAAGTTGCTAACCACCCCGCAGGGAAATTTGTCAAATATTAACGGTAATTTCATCGGGTCTACCGTTAACGGCAGCCAGGTCATATACACATACACTCCGCTTGAAAAGCTGAAATTTTTCATCTTGTCAGTCTATAAGCATAACGCATACGGTCACGAGACAAGGACAATATCTCCCGTAATATCGACAGAGGTTATACATGTGGCGACAAATTATTTCGATGTTAAAAAATCAGGCGCAAAATATATAAAAGACGAACAAATGAGTAATGACTTTGTATATATAATTCCACAATATGGAAACCAGTTAAATGGAAATACGGTTTGTGAATACGGACGGCAGTCTGGTGCCACGTATGCAAAGTTTGATATTTCCGACCTGGATTATCTGGAAAATTATGATTTTGAAATCGGTCGAGTGAACATATCGTCACCAGACAACGACACCGCAGACTACATCCCGCCAACTCCGAACATATATTATCAGTTCACGACGAAAGAACGCAAAATTATTGAAAATTACAGCATTAAAGACCCGAATAACACAGATTATAAGATAGTGGTAATTACTGTCGTTGACAAAGCAAACAGCAGTGCCCCAGCCGTATGTAATGTGTGTAGAGCGATAAAAGTTAAAATAAGTGATTTCTTTACATTGGAAAACTGGATGAGTGTTTATTTGATTGATGCTGTAAAAACCAAGCATCTGGCCACCAAGGATAACGGTTCTATGATATATGAGTTTTCTGATTATGTCGGATGTACAGCACAGGAATTTAATGATTTCGTATCAAATCAAAGCAATATTAGCGAAATTCATAAAATATTTACTGATTTAGCATCATAGACCATGTTCAACATATTACGAAATAGCAGGAAATCATATGGGTCAAAGAACATAGACCAGTTTGTCCATGTCGATTTTCAAAGGACTGGGAAACAGTTCACCCATAACGACACCGTGGGTACTATCGACGCGAACGAACAGTTTATCCTGGAAAGGGAAAGGTGCAACGATTTCAGGCTTACACTGACAGTAAACCCGTACTGTTCGAACGAACTGTTCAACATCTCTACCGAGGTCGTCAAAAACGAAGGTGACAGGAGGGTGGTTGTCATTGACAGCGGTGCCGATGCTAAGCTCCAGCAGGGTGTGATAAGGTCCGATAAGATATACGGTAAGAACAACAGTCTCAAAGGGTATGACATGGTCAGGAACACCGAGTATTCCCGCCCGATATTCGAGCTGGAATACCATCCAGGCTCTGACATATTCAACAACCACATACTTAGGAACAGGAGCTTCAGGGTCGTGAACTACATAAAACCAGGCTCGCCAGACAGGGACGTTTTCAACACAATAGACGACTACATGAGACTGGCCAACGGCTCGAACATACGGAAGTGCAACAGGCTGAGTATTGACGACACTGCGTTTGCCAACAAACACCTGTACGACAGGACGGACATACTGGAATTCGGAAACGGGGATTCAATGGCGGCCAACCTGAGGGAATCCGACGGGTGGTTCGGATTTTACAACAACTCGAACATACCGACCAAGGACAAGGACGGTTTGATGGATGTTGGCAGAGTTATTAATTCCAAGAACAGCTGCGAATTTGTCGACATGTATCCAGACAGGACACTGTTCTCTTTCGAACCCAAGTACAACAAGTTCAGGAACAGGACAGAAAACAACTGGGATATTGAACTGACATATGCTTTCGACCAGGACGACAACTTTGAAATCCTGCGGTCTGGTACTGTGAACGCCCTCCTTATCGCGAAGGTTGAATACACGCTTAACCAGAACGGCGCCCCCTGCATATTATTCAGGTCGTTCGTAAGGCATAATCTGAAACCGAATGACAGCGTGTACCTGTACTTCAGCGAGAATGAGGACGGACATGTTTGGAACAAGACCATAAAGCCGTATATTGTGTCCTCGATAGGAGACCTGGACAACAACAATCGGGACTATTATTTCAGTGTTACGGACCTGGACTTGCTTGACGATATTTTCGCCACGTCCAGGGCCCAGGGATACAGTAGCTGGGACTATATTAGGGACTATTTCTACCAGCAGTACAGCGGGGCGCTGCCTGACGGTTTTGAATGGGCCGACTACGGCACGGCTGCAATGTCCAACATACCGACTGCGCTGGATGCCTTTGTCAAGGTGGTTGAGAACGGCACCGAAAGCACCTATCAGTTGTTCAATCACGACACCAACACGGATTTTGTCACAGCTAACACCAACGGTGTGTCAGCCGAGGACTTCATCAGGGGTATCGTGAACAATGCATTCACCTGCGATGACGGCGTCGATGACGAGAACAGGGACAACTACCTTGAATCCACGTTATGGAATGACTATATTTCGTTCAGGTTCGCCAAAACTAACGGGAATACCGACTGCCAGTACTATGTCAGAAAATTCAAGAAAATACCTAACATGAAGAACGGTGTCACCGACATCGAGGACAGGCCGTTTGACAATGAGAAATACCGCGTCGGGTATTCGACGACGATATACGGCGACCCAGTGTTCCAGTATACATTCACCGACAACATAAACGTGACTGGCCTTAAAACCAACCTTGGATGCGAGCCGAGGGAGTTTTTTGTGACAATAATCAAGAGAAACAAGGGTCATGAACTGTGGGTCCCTGACCAGAACACTGGCGTAATCAACGACAACGACGGAAATATCGAGTTTTCCCACTGCTTCGGCCCAGTAACCTGCGGTTTCGACCTTTTTACTATGAAGGGCGATGTGAACAGCATCAAGACCAAGGCCCACCAGTTGTGCGGCGCGAACATGATTAACAACAACAGAAAGGGCCCTGGCGGGGCGAACGCACCCAGGACCATAGGGGACACGTTTGAGGAAAACGTGCATAACATAACCGTTGACGACGAGTGGTTCTACGGGGATATTGTCGAGTTCAACCCGAACCAATACACCGAGACCCCGTTGTGTGATGTCAATTTCAGGTTCAACACCTTGCAGAGGGAAAACGGGACCACGCTCAAATATGACGAAATACAGACTGACGACTTTGACAAGGACGGGTTTAAAAGTGAAAAGATTGAGATTGCAAACGTGGTGAAACCCGAAGGGTATATGTATAAGGCGCATTACCAAATGAAGCTCAGGGGCCACACTGGGGTGAAACAGGGCTCCAACCTGAGGGTGATGGTGGCCAGCGCCACGCCAGTGCAGGACGGCGGCGTGTTCATAAGGATTGACACCACAATAAGGCACAACCTGGCAATAGGCGACACCCTCTACCTGATGGACACGACGGATTACAGCAGGATGTGGGAGCTGAACGTGACTTCCGTGATAAGCAAGACCGCGTTCGTCATGGAAACAATTTCCAGGGACGATGACGACTACCAGGACTGGATAGCCGTATGCACGAACATCAACAACGGTTCTTATGTGTTAAAGAGCAGGAACTACACAATACCAGATTATGCCACGAGGCTCAGGACTGACGCATACATATGGAGTGACAGCGCGAATGCGTGGAGCATAGACAATGTAGACGAGGATATCAAGGAATATATGTTCGCCAACGGATGTCTGTACATCGACGGTACGGTCAACTTTTTCCTGAAAAGGCAGGACCCAGAGAAATGCAATAGCCTCCAGTGGTACAACGAGGCCAAATACCCGTGTGCAGCCGACATCGGTGGCGTTAGAAGTAGCGTCGCCTCTAATTATGTTTATAAGGACGAATATACCGCCATATGTTAAGACACAGTATTAAGTACACCGACTTGAAAATCGACAGGGAAACCGTAGAATACGTCTCTTTCTCTGTAGCCCATACCGCGTTATGCAACGAGGATGAGTTGGCTGTGACATTCTTCTGTGACGCGGATGTGCCTTTCGAGAATGGCCAATTACTCGGAATCACCGCCGAATATGTGTACTTTTGCCAGCCGATTGATACATACACCAGTGTGTCAGAACATATTACCGCCAATGTTTGTAGGATAAACCATAGTGACAGGAATTTCACAGTCAAAATACCGAGATACAAGACAATACAAGTAGAGGAGATTGCAGAATATGAAGAAGACGGAGTTGTATACTGGGACGTTGTCTTTGACGAAACCCACTATTTTTCAGAGAGTGACGCCAATATCGGCATAAGGTTGAACGTGTCGGTATCCATGTGGATGCAGTTGTTTGGGTTGCAATATGTCGACTACAGGACCCTGAGGTGGACATGCGACCCGAATGTTCCGAATTTTGCAAGAATCTGCGAATATATATTCCCCGCCGTTACGACTTACGCCGATACTCCGAGTTCGAGGATATTCGGTGTAACCGCCACGAGGGGGCAGACGCTGTTCCAGGATGACAGCGAGTCCGAATTCTATGAATCGGTGGCATCCAGACCAGTCCTGACATATACAAAGACACAGGTTACGATGCCTGTACCCATACAGGTTAAAAGCGATGTCACACTGTTGAAAGAGGATAACCTGACAAGATATTTTGTCAACGACGAAATGTCCAAGGCAATCAATCCGATACCTGAGATGGAAAAGCACGTGTATACACCAGTCGTTGCCACGATGAATGCCAACGGCTATACATTTGCCGACCTGTCGAAGATAAACTTCAACCTTCACATGAGGGAACACAGCGGGGACAACTGGACGGTCAAGGAGAACGACAGATGGTGTTTTTCAAGATATATGGATTCCACATATGAGGCATTCATGCCTTACATGGACAACAGCAACCAGTCAGACCTGCTTGGATGCCTTGGGTTCACAAACAAGGATGTTAAATACCAGAAGAACGTCCTTAAGAAATCGTTCCTGAGGCTTAGCTACTACGACTCAATGAACGAGGCGGACCAACACATGCTGGCGTACTCTGTGGTGTATTTCGACACGGCAAGCCTTTATTCAAAGTACCTGTATACATCTGAGATGCCCATATACATCAAATACGGGACTGACATAGACTTGGCAAACCTGGAAATATACAAAGGAGGCCGTGTCGACACTGAAGTCAAATTGAGCGAGCTTGCCAGATTTGTGGCACTTCCAACAAACAACATAGCCAGGGACGAAATGATAGAGAGATATAGGATTAGTTCCCAGCTGTCCGTCGAGAACAAATGGGTGTCAGGAAGGACAAGCGAGGGATACTACCTGTACCTGTGGGCTGACAACTACAACGGGATTGTTCCGTCTGATTTATACCTTAAAGTGGAACTGAACCATGCTGGCTACGGCAGGACGATACCGTTCATGCTGCCGTACCGCGACATACCGCAGCATGGAATCAAGACATGCAACGAGGTTGATAGCGACAACGGGTATGGTGTCAGAAGGTATAAGAGGTATTCATATATACACCTGAAATACTGTTACGACAAGGCAAACGGGAGGCATGTATACTTTCTCGACCCAGAATACTACGGTAACAATCTGTACAACAACCAGAATATTTTGAACATAAACCTTTATGAGGCCAAAGTCCGTTTTGATGACTAATGAACACAATTAAAGTAAAATATTGCAGGGAAGATTTGATTTCAAGAATTCCAAGCTTGTTTCCTTATCTGGAATTTGACGAGGACGGCGTGCCGCATTTGCATAGGTCGTCTGACAGCGGCAGTGGATGCTACGGAAAAATTGTCCCGTCCATAACCGTTCCGAACAATGTAAGTCTTGTGGTTGACGGACAGACGCTCGTATCCCAGAATACTACATATACATATAAAACCTTGACGCGGCTTTACTATACGTATCAAGATATGGTGGATTCAACCTTTATACAATTTTTCAAGACTGGAATTGGCAGGTTTCCTGTTTTCGGCTGCCCTGACGAATGCGACCTTGTCCCAGAGTTTGAGTATTATGCGAATACAGAGAGGTTGTACAACGAATATACAAGGATTAAGCTGGCTGTATCCAACTATTTGAAGGTAAAAGCTGTCTCAGGCATAAATTGCGACATGGAGTGTCTTGCCGACAAATACCGCAGGATGGGCGGCGACTATATGCTCGAGTTCTATGCCGAACGTTTCAGTGAATCGCTGCAACTTTCCGATGTTTATTACCAATGTGCCGATGTCGCCGACACTACATATACAGTAAACCTGAGTATCGCGGCCACCGAGAACGATTACGGCGTCCTGTCCAGCTTTGCCGACAAATGGAGCCACGATATTGACTATAATATCGGCGACCTTGTGTATTATGACGGGCGCATATACCGCTGTGTGATGGGCACCAGCGGTGGAAGTGGCGTGTGGGACGCCGCTGTCGAGGGGTATGCTTTTGATTTATCAAAATTTGAACCAGTTGTCCAGGGAACCAATGTCGTGAACCTCCAGGGAACGACGAACAGTATCCTGAAAAGCTTCAGGGTCAACAAGACTTATGTCGACCAGAACGGACTGTATCCAGAGCCAGAGGAAGACGAGGACTGGCTGTGGTACTACAGGATAGGCGACGTACCTTTCTATGAGTCCACGACAGACCTGCTCGGAAATATAGCAACGCTGGACGGACGTGTCAGGAACACTGTTGTCGGAAGCGTTGACAGCGGTCTTATGTGCTACGGAAACGTTATGACCGACATCACGGTAGACACCACGGAGAACACCGTCACATTCGAATATGTCGTCGGAGCCCATCTGAAGGCGACGCTTGCCAGTGTTGACACCGATAGCGACAACAATGGCATATACTACTACAATAATTTCCAATACGACGCTTCAGATTCGCTGCACGGGGTGAAGCATGTGGAAACATACAGGTACGAGCCTGACGGGGAGCTTGATGAACTGGCTGTAAACAATCCGACAATGTTCGACCAGTACATAGGCAGAACAGAGCCACTTGAATCAGACATGGCCGAAATCATAAACTACGGCTCGATGGATATATCATACAAATATCTCAAATGTGCGTTCAGCACCTCTGCAAATGTAACGGGCGCTGCAACGTATGTGGACGGGAAGCCTGAGAACTACAGATACATTGCATCAGACTACCATGTAAGGGCTGATTCAGATGCCGAGTCAACCGAGATGCCGACGTTTAAGAAAGACTGGCTGGTAGGTATAACTTACAACCCAAACATTAGTATCGATGTGTACATCGACAGGGGTAACGCGGCTTCATGGGAGAGGCACATCAAGCTCGGAGAAATCAAGTCGTTCGACGATATACAAAACTACGCGAACGGCGGGTTTTTCAACCTTAGATAATTAGGTTTTTGGTTTCAAATCTATCATATTTATATTAAAACGATTTACAATGGCTAACAACGTATACGGTACAGTCAGACAAGCGATATTCAACCCAGCCCAGGATGTCGACATATACTACTTCTACAAACCCACCAGAAGCAGTATCGACCCGACATTCACTGGGTTCAAGAAGATAGAGGACCCGACCACCATGCTGGAGACGACCAGGGTCGACGAAGTCAGCGGCCTGGACACCACGCTTCCAGGTATGTACAGTCTGAAGCTTCCCGTGGCCATATTCGGGAAAAGGGGCATATACACTGTCTACGTAGTCCCGAAGGAGATTGTGTGTGAAATCAAGGATATCGGTTCGCTTGCCGCATATCCAGACATAAGGGGCATTGTCATCGATTCCTCGGTTATGGCTTCAAATCAGGCTCTGTTTGGCAACGACAATCTTGTAGGTTACAGAGTGGAGTATTTCGAGAACGACGGAAGCGGGCAAAAAAGACAGGAGTACTTCAGGCTTATAACCAGTGCAAACTTCTGTGACCCAGTGTCACAAAATCTCACTTCAAGCAATTCATCAACCAACGGGTACAGATACAACGCGAACGGGAGTCTCAGTTTCCTGACAGTAACACCGTCTACATCCCCGTCGTTCAGGGCCAACGCACTTCCGTACATAGGTGTCCCGAACCAGAAGATAGCAATCAAAAACACTAAGTTCGACCCAGTTTGTGTTGAAATTGAGATTACCGACCACGACATTGAAACTGTCAGTTACATGCTTGAGGGTGAACAGGTCCGCAACCTCGAAAACGGACGCGTCAGTACATACAATTTCGACGGGGAGATTTACCGCCAGATGGAATATTCTACCGTAAAAGACAACTACACTGGAAAGAGTATTGCCGAACTCAAGACCGATAAGAGCGACAATATCGACAGGTCACTTGATTTGAACCAACTTAAAAACGCTGAATAATGGGAAGGTACAGTAAACAATACAGCAACTACGTCATAAGGAAAAAACACCAGGATATCGATGGGGGTGTCATTATCGAGAGGGATTGGGGAACTCTCGGCGAGCGGCATATCATTGAGCGAGGGAAACGCCCGATTTACAGCGATACAAACTTTTTGTTTACTGACAATTCAAGAAAGAGTATCAGGAAAAGGAACAACACTGGGGAGTGGAGCGACGTTTACAATCTTGACACTTTGTCGTCCAGTGTAAATGACGATGTTAACACCATTAAACTAGCCGACAGCAATGATTTGAGGAACTACGCCTACTGGGGTTCAGCCGAAGAGCTGCTCAGGAGCGGTGTGGAGAATATCGTCAAATGGTTCCCAGGCAGGGTATGGTCGGACGGTTTCGGGATAGCTAGAGTGGATGCCAATGGAGAAACCCATTATTTACAGAAGATTGTCGGCGACGGTCACTGCAATTTCATCATATCATATATAGACGAGGGTGATATGGACATTCCGTGTGAGTGTGCGACGTTCAACTGTGGCGACGATAACGGTTCATACACGACCCCAGACAGTGGATGTTGTGTCGAGTTTGCTGACGCCGAGAGCTACGAAAGGGGAGATGAGTGTGTCGAGTTCATGAGCGACGAGGACTGTGTTGTCGAGCCAGATTCCGATTGTGATAATGCACTCCACGTATTTACGCTCAGAAACCCGTTCCAGATAAATTTCTACGATAAAAACATAGCGTTGGGGAAGGATGACAATCAGATGAGATTCCTGGCATTGTCATGGAAACAATATGTCATCAACAACGAAGTCGTGGAAAGCTATTCGATATGCACCAAGCCGTATCAAGAGTGCCTTGAAGACTACACTGTCAGGTTTGACATAAAGTTGACGACTGAGACAGCGGTGTTCCATATATACGGATTGCATGTAGACAACGACATACTGTGGTGCACCGACACGCCGAGCCTGGTTCTCCAGCCGCGATACTTCTATATAGAGGATTATTTCAAGAACCTTACTGGCATTGAGAAGGTTCTTCTTCCGAGGGACACTAGCCCACTGTATTCCGCAAGGTTCATTACCCCCATAGAGAGGGTTGACGGGGACTACACTTATGTTGAGAAGACTTACATATGGCCGTCAAACGACTATTGCATCGATGTTGACACTATAGGTTTCGACAGCTACATCAAGAGCTTATACTCCCTGGGAAGGCTTCTGGACGAACTATGGTGCAACAACCTGTGGGACAAGATGACCCACGAGGCAATCAAAAACTACGACTGGACATACCAAAGGGAGTATGACGACGGAGACGATGTCGACAACATCGAAGGCGGAGGCCGCATGGAAAAAATGATTAAGCTCTGCGGAGCCCATTTCGACGAAATTAAACGG
>Ga0247611_10004452_pt1 | contig 19403 bp, 17 predicted proteins | sample 177DNAGHGhighgp2_FD_192422 | JGI IMG/M metagenome (GOLD analysis project Ga0247611, IMG submission 192422) | Sheep rumen microbial communities from Palmerston North, Manawatu-Wanganui, New Zealand - 1770 DNA GHGhigh gp2 | ecosystem: Host-associated > Mammals > Digestive system > Stomach > Rumen...
GCCTCTTAAACTTGAACCCCTGAGTTAAAAGCAGAATTAGTAGAAGTAAAAACGCCTTCTTCCAGTGAATTAAGCCTAAACATCGCTTCTGCTGACATGAGCGCCACCAAGAATGCTGGCGCATGGAAGCCCGATATCAGTTTCTTCAAGTCGAGAACCAACCCCGGCGTAAAACCCTATAAGTTCATGGACGACATGACCTTTGTGGGAATTCCCTTATTTGCCGCAGGATGGGCACTCAAAAGTGAAAAGGCCATGTTCCGTGTGAACCAGAAAGCTGAGAAGGGAGGTAAGGCTAACACCCAGCTGCTCAGTGACTTCAAGACAGGCATTGACGATTACTTACAGTTCTTCGGTCCTGCTGCTGTTGTCGGTCTGAAGCTCGGTGGCTACGAAGGTCGTAGCGATTGGCCCCGACTGTTGGCAAGTGCCGCATTATCTTATGGTATCATGGCTGGTTTTGTCAATGGCATCAAGTATACAGCCAAGGAAATGCGTCCTGACGGATCTACCGCTAACTCATGGCCATCTGGACATACCGCTACCGCTTTCGTGGGTGCCACGTTGTTGCACAAGGAGTACGGACTCACCCGTTCACCTTGGTTCTCCGTTGCCGGTTACGGTGCTGCTACAGCCACAGGTGTCATGCGCGTACTGAACAACCGCCACTGGGTTAGTGACGTGATGTCTGGTGCTGGTCTGGGTATCCTTTCTACCGAGTTAGGTTATGCCATTGGCGACCTGCTGTTCAAAGGGAAAGGCCTGTTGCGCAACGATTTGGAAATGGACTTCGTGAATCCTTCATTCTTCAGTATCTCCATGGGTGTTGGCTTGGGCAGCAAAGATCTCGAGTTTAGTGAAGATGGCCACTCTGAGAGTATCAAGTTCCGTCCTTCAACGGTGGTAGATGCAGAAGGTGCCTACTTCTTCAATAAATACATCGGTGTTGGTGGACGTCTGCGTGTACGTGCCATGTCAGCCAAATCGTTCGGTATGTTCTCTGACCGAATTCAGGAAGAACACATCGATTTGTGGGAAGGTATACAGGAGCTCTACCAGGACACTCATCCTGGTGATGGCAATGAAGATCTCTACACTTTCCTTGAAAACATGGGTTACGACACCAGTTCGGAAGCAGCTTTCAACAGCAATGCTCCTGTAACAGACCTTTACGGCGTTGTAAAGAGCGACCACCTGGCAGAGTTCACTGGTAGCGTAGGTCTCTATTTCAACATTCCTCTGTCTAAGCGCTTTGCCCTTGGAACTAAAGCCCTGATTGGTCGTTCATTTACCCAGGAGTTGGACATTGACGGATATGCAGCAGGTAACAAGAAAGATATCGAATATAATTATACGGTAAAAAATGAAAAAGGTCAGGCTGATATCGTGCCCGTTTCTCTGTCTTATCCCTCCAACACTGGTGAGACGTGGACTGACGAATGGGAATACCTGACGGTTGGTGCCAAGTCTTCTACCTCATTTGGTACAGGCATCTCACTGACTTACAAGTACAAGTCAAACTTCTCATGGCGCCTGTTCTGCGACTACGACTACACCAAGAAAGACTTCACGATGAGATACGACCCCTTCCATTTCGCCCAGAAAGGACTGACAGAAGCAGCCTATAGCCTGATGGAATTAGGATCTAATTACTCAGAGTATATGAGCCCCGTAGAAGTGAAAAAGACCAAGAAGATGAATTTCTTCACCCTTGGCCTGTCGTTCTTGGTTAACATATAATATAGAGACCATTGACACCACAAGAAGAAAAAACAAATCGCCAGTTTGAACAGACGATTGGTGAATGCCGAGCACTGTTCGAAAAGAAGCTCCACGACTATGGGGCTTCATGGCGTATATTGCGGCCCTCATCACTTACCGATCAGTTGTTTATCAAGGCTAAGCGCATCCGTTCGCTGGAAATCAAGAAGGAATCGCTGGTAGGCGAAGGCATCCGTCCTGAGTTTATCGCCTTGATCAACTACGGTATTGTCGGGCTGATACAGATTTACACCGGTTTCTCTGACACCGTGGATATCACCAACAACGAAGCAATGAGCCTCTACGACAAGTATGCCAAGGAGGCTTTGGAACTGATGAAGCGCAAGAACCACGATTACGATGAGGCATGGCGAGGTATGCGAATCAGTTCCTATACCGACTTCATCCTGACCAAGATTGAGCGCATCAAAGAGATAGAGAATCTCGATGGTGGCACATTGGTCAGTGAAGGCATTGATGCCAACTACATGGACATCATCAACTATGCCGTTTTTGGAGTCATCAAACTGACTGAGGGCGAGAAGTGAGACGTGTCACAGTAAATATCGCCCGGCTGGTACTGGCCATCATCCTGATACTCTCAGGATTTGTTAAGGCCGTCGACCCGTTGGGCACACAATATAAAATTGCCGACTACCTGGGAGCACTCCATCTGGAAACGTACGTCCCTGATGCTGTCATGCTGGGCTTTTCTGTCCTGCTGTCAGCTCTCGAGTTCGGTTTGGGAATTTGCCTGTTGTTTGCCATCCGACGCCGAATGGTGTCACGACTGACATTGCTACTGATGATTCCCATGACACTCCTGACGCTTTGGCTGGCAGTGGCCAACCCCATCAGCGACTGCGGGTGTTTCGGTGATGCCTTTGTGCTCACCAACTGGCAGACATTTTGGAAAAACGTGGTACTGTTGGCATTAGCCATCATTGTCAGGTGCTGGCCACTTGACATGATGCGTTTCGTGTCAAAGTCTAACCAATGGATAGTGGTCAATTTCTCGGTGCTGTTCATCATATTTGTGTCAGGATGGTCTCTCTATGACCTACCCTACTTCGACTTCCGGCCTTACCATGTAGGCACCAACCTGCGCCAGGGATGGCATCAGATGCTCGAAGGACAAGAGTCGCCCTACGCAGATTTCTTTATCGAGCGAATAGACAATGGCGAAGACATCACCGACTCGCTGCTCACCCGTAAGGGATATGCATTCATGCTAGTGTCGCCTCATCTGGAACAGGCAGACGACAGTCAACTGGACCGCATCAATGAACTCTACGAGTATGCCGAGTATATGGGATATCCGTTCTTCTGCCTGACAGCAAGTGGTATCAGCGGCATCCACAGTTGGACGGACGTGACAGGAGCGGAATACCACTTTTTCCAAACTGACGAGACGGTGTTGCGCACCATCATCCGAAGCAATCCCGGACTATTGCTGCTCAAGGATGGTGTCATTATTGGGAAGTGGAGCCACAACAAGTTACCAGTCATTGACGAGGAACAGCAGGAAAAGCCACTGGAGCAACAGGCCATCGGTCATATGCCCGGAGACTCTGTAGCTCAGAAGATACTCATCATTCTCATGTGGTTTGTACTTCCGCTGATCATCCTCACAATTGCCGACCGTCTGTGGGCCTGGTCCAAATGGATACGCAAGAAAGAGACAAGTAATCAATTATATCAATTTTTTAACAACAAAAAGACAATGAGAAAGAAGATTGTAGCAGGCAACTGGAAGATGAACCTGAACCTGCAAGAAGGTGTAGCGTTGGCCAAAGAGTTGAACGAGGCTCTGAAGGCTGAGAAACCCAACTGTGATGTCGTTATTTGCACGCCGTTCATCCACTTGGCATCTGTTGCCAAGGAACTTCAGGGCAGTGTTATTGGCCTCGGTGCCGAGAACTGCGCCGACAAGGAGAAGGGTGCTTTCACCGGTGAGGTTAGCGCTGAAATGGTTAAGTCTACTGGTGCACAGTATGTCATCCTCGGCCACTCTGAGCGTCGCGAATATTACAAGGAGACTCCCGAGATTCTGAAGGAGAAGGTACAGCTGGCCCTGAAGAACGGACTGAAGGTGATTTTCTGCATCGGTGAGACACTGGCAGAGCGTGAGGCCAACAAACAGAATGAAGTAGTTAAGGCAGAACTGGAAGGTAGCGTTTTCAACCTCAGCGAGGCTGATTTCCGTCAGATTATCATCGCCTATGAGCCCATCTGGGCCATCGGTACAGGCAAGACCGCTACTGCTGAGCAAGCAGAGGAGATTCATGCTTACATCCGTTCTATCGTGGCAGAGAAGTACGGCCAGGCCGTAGCCGAGGACACCAGCATCCTGTATGGTGGTAGCTGCAAGGCCAGCAACGCACCTGAGCTGTTCGCCAAGGCTGACATTGACGGAGGTCTGATTGGCGGTGCATCTCTGAAATGCGCTGACTTCAAGGGCATCATCGACGCGTGGAAATAATGAGACAACTCATTAGCATACTAACTCTGTGTATCGGCATTTCTCTGAATGCCGATGCACAGACTTTTACCCAGCGCATCCAGAAAAGAGTTGCCGGGCAAGGTTCCGTCACCATTCATCAAGACTCGGTTATCGACCAGTTGGTGAACACCACACCACTAGGCATTAAGACATCTACCCAAACAAATAAGCCTAGTCAACCAAGTTCAACGAGTCAAACAAGTCCAACCAGCCAAGCAAATAAAACCACACCAACCAACTCATATAGCCAACCCATTACATCCATCCCCGATACCGTTGACACCTCGAAGAAAATCATACGAGGCTACAAAATCAATGGTTATCGCGTACAAGCCTTTGCAGGTGGCAACTCACGTGCAGACCGCCAGAAAGCCGAACGCATAGGCAACGACATCAAGAGTCACTATACAAACGTACCCGTATACGTTCATTTCTACTCTCCCCGATGGATTTGCCGTGTAGGCAACTACCGCACTTACGAGGAGGCACACCAGATGCTGGTCAGCCTGCGTAATATGGGCTACTCACAAGCCACCATCGTCAAAGGGAAAATTACTGTACAATATTAAATGGAACAAGAAACAACCTACCGAGAAGGCCTCGACACCTTAGCCGAGCATTACAAGAGCATCCTGACACTGCTGGGTGAAGACACCAGCCGTGAGGGGTTACTAAAGACACCCATGCGTGTAGCGAAAGCCATGCAGGTGCTTACCCGTGGATATGAGATGGATGCCCACAAGGTACTCACCGATGCCCTGTTCAAGGAAAACTATTCCCAGATGGTCATCGTCAAGGATATCGATTTCTTCTCACTATGCGAACACCATATGCTACCCTTCTATGGACGGGTACACGTGGCCTATATCCCCAATGGCTACATTACCGGTCTCAGCAAGATAGCGCGCGTCGTAGACATATACAGCCATCGGTTACAGGTACAGGAGCGCATGACACTGCAGATTAAAGAAGCCATCGAACAGACCCTGAAGCCCTTAGGCGTAATGGTAGTGGTAGAGGCACGCCACATGTGCATGCAGATGCGGGGTGTAGAAAAACAGAATAGCATTACCACCACCAGTGACTTCAGTGGAGCTTTCAATCAAGCCAAGACACGCCAAGAGTTTATGAATCTTATTCACAACAAATAACCAAAAACAGAAAATTATTATGGAACAGTTTAACCAAAACACCTACAAGAAGCCCAATCTTTTTCAGGAGTTCTATCATAGCTGTCTGGGAAAAGTCGTCATTCTTGCCATTATCATGCTCATTATGGCTATAATAGCTATTATGTCTGTCCCCTCATACGAAAAGACAATGAGAGAAACTGAGGACAACATCCGTCAGTGTCTGCAAGACAATGACAGCATCAAGGGTGACCTCATCGATGAAATTGTCATGAACGTCGGACGTACCTTCTCTGAGGCAGATTCCACTCTTGACAACAAAGAACTCTTGGAAGCTTGCTGGGCACATAATAAATTAGAGATTTATCGCCATACCTTGTATAGCACCGCCCGTGTACGCAACACCACTCACCCACAGGGCATTCGTGTTGGAATCGGCATCTTCGGAAAGATATTCTCTACCGTCTGCTATAGTGACTTGGTACTGAACCTAGGACCCATCCGCAAGAAATACAACCAGCGACTCATTCAGGATGTCGTCATTCCCGACAACTATATCGGCGACAACCCCAACCTCAAGCCCTATCACTACAAGGGTAACCCCGACGATTAAGTCGATACTTCATCTCATAAAATAAAAAAAGAGGATATGTCTATTGACAATCCTCTTTTTTTGTCGGGATTACTGGACTCGAACCAGCGACCTCGCGCCCCCCAGACGTGTGCGCTACCAACTGCGCTAAATCCCGAACGTTTGCTTGTAAGCGGGTGCAAAGGTAAGTAGTTTTTTTTAATCTTGCAAATTTTCCAACCATTTTTTAGTAAAAACATTGATAATTATTGTTATTTCCTTGCAGAATAAGCAAATTATTCGTACCTTTACACTCCAAATAAACAAAATCAAGACAAAACTGAGATGACACAATACGAGATAAAGGCTCCCCAGCTGCTAAACCAAACCATCAAACTACCGGCATCGAAAAGTATCTCGAACCGGGCGCTAATCATTCACGCCCTGTCAGAAGGAAGCATACTGCCTGACAACTTGTCAGACTGCGACGATACAGAAGTTATCATCGACGCACTGCACAACAAGCCTTACGAGATGAATATCAAAGCTGCAGGAACGGCGATGCGATTCATGACGTCATTCCTCTCTGTAAAAAAGGGAGAGGAACACGTACTGACAGGCACTGAGCGCATGAAGCATCGTCCAATCGGGGTGCTGGTGGATGCACTACGTCAACTGGGTGCTGACATCTGTTACACTGGCGAAGAGGGGTTTCCGCCACTACGCATCAAAGGACAGCAACTGAAAGGGGGACTGCTGGAAGTGCCAGGTAATATCAGTTCACAATACATCTCAGCATTGCTGATGATCGGACCGACACTCAGTGACGGACTGACCCTGCGACTGACAGGAAAAATCATCTCACGACCATACATCGACCTGACACTATGGACAATGCGTGAGTTTGGAGCAGAAGCCGACTGGAGCAGCTACGAGACCATCACAGTACAACCCAAGCCCTATCGTGAGCGTACCTATTATATTGAGAACGACTGGAGCGCCGCCTCCTATTGGTATGAGATGGTAGCACTGTCGAAAAACCGAGACAACGTGGTCAGACTGGAAGGTCTGATGGATGGTTCTAAACAGGGTGACTCCAGCGTGCGCTACCTTTTCAGTCTGCTAGGAGTCAAGACGACCTTTGAGACCACCGAAGAAGGCGTACCTACAACGGTGACCCTGCGAAACACACTACATACAGTACCCCGATTGGAGTACGACTTTGTAAACTCACCCGATCTGGCACAAACCTTCGTCGTGTGTTGCGCACTGATGAATGTCCCGTTCCATTTCCGGGGGCTTTCAACACTGAAAATCAAGGAAACAGACCGTATAGAAGCACTGAAATGCGAGATGCGCAAACTGGGCTACGTCCTCCGCGACGTGAATGACAGCGAGTTGATATGGGACGGAGAACGCTGTGTTCCTCAGGAAAAAATCGCTATTGACACGTACGAGGATCACCGTATGGCACTAGCCTTCGCTCCAGCAGCCTTCGTCGTCGACGGGCTACGCATCAATAATCCACAAGTCGTTTCAAAATCCTATCCACACTTTTGGGAGGACATCAAAACTGCAGGCTTTGAACTATGCAATTTCTGCTGATTGTCATCATATCACTGGTTGCCCTGGGCATCGTTGCCGCCATCTTCTCTGCTGGTGACAAAGATGATCCTATCGTACAGAAAGAGGGTGACTGTGCATCATGCACCAGCAGAACGGAATGTAAGTTGGCAGACTTGAAAGACGAGGTTAGGAAGAAAAAGGAAGAGAAGTGTCATGAGACCACATTGCTTCTACTGATACTTATCTCATGCACCCTATTCATCGGGTGTTCAACGAAGAAGAACACACCACAAAGTCGATTCTGGCAGTCATTCACTGCCCGATACAATACCTATTTCAATGGTTCGCAGGCTTTCATCGAAGGAAGCTTAGAGAAAGAGAACGGCAATCGCGACAACTGCACAGAACTGATACCGCTCTACACGGTAAGCAACAAGCAAAGCCGCTCATTGGGTAGCGGACAGTTTGACCGCGCCATTGAGAAATCACAGAAAGCCATTAAGCTACATAGCATTAAAAAACGCCCTGAATGGGATAAGGGACGACGTAAGACTGCCAAGGACATCGAGTGGCTGAGCCGTCGCGAGTACAATCCTTTCCTTTGGCGAGCCTGGCTACTGATGGGTAAGTCGCAGTTTCAGAAAGGAGAATTTGAAGAAGCTGCTGCCACCTTTGCCTATATGGCACGCCTTTATCAGACACAGCCTGCCATATTGGGCATTGCCCGTGCCTGGCTAGCCAAAAGCTACACGGAAATGGACTGGCTCTACGAGGCTGAGGATATCATCACCAAGCAACGACGTGACTCAATGGACTATCGTGCCGTCAAAGACTGGGACTACACGATGGCAGACTACTACCTGCATAGTCAACGCTATGAAGAGGCTGCCGACTATCTGCGAAAGGTTATCAGACATGAGCGCAGACGAAAGCAGAAAGCCCGTGAGTGGTTCCTGATGGGACAACTACAGACCATCCTGGGCAACACGGAAAAGGCCTATGATGCCTATCGCCATGTGATACGACTGAATCCACCTTACGAACTAGAGTTCAATGCACGCATAGCCCAAACTGAAGTGATGCCAGCCAGCAGTGCCAGTCAGAAAATCAAGAAACTCAAACGTATGGCAGCGTCAGACAACAATAAAGAATACTTGGATCAAGTGTACTATGCTATTGGCAACACCTATCTGGCGCAACAAGACACGCTGCAAGCCATCGAAGCTTACGAGAAAGGTTGCACGCAGTCTGTGCGAAATGGCATCGAGAAGGGCGTGCTCCTGCTGACATTAGGCAACGTATATTGGCAAAAGGAACAATTTGCCGATGCGCAACGTTGCTACGGACAGGCCATCGGCCTGTTGGACAAGGACCGCAAGGACTATGAGCAACTTTCTGAGCGCTCGAAAGTGCTCGACGAGTTGGTGCCTTTCACCTCAGCCATCGAACTACAAGACTCACTGCAACGTTTGTCGTACATGTCCGAGGAGCAGCGCAACGCAATCATCGATCGACTGATAGCCGAACTCATCCAGAAGGAGAAGGAAGAGAAACGGGCACAGGAAGAAGCGGAAGCAGAGGATTACATACAACGAGCATCAGCGCAAGGGGGTGGAGAAATGCTCCCCCAGCCTTCCCGTCCCATCACAACAACAACGACAACCAACCAAGGTGCTTGGTATTTCTACAACCCGCAGGCCGTCAGTCAAGGTAAACAGCAGTTCCAAAGACTATGGGGTAAGCGCGACAACCAGGACAACTGGCAACGCGCCAACTTAACAGTAGTGGCCAATCCCGAGCTCTCAGAAGCCACAAAAGACCCTGAAATTCCAGAAGGTTCTGAAGCCCCAGGAGCCTCAGAGACCCCAGAAGGCTCTGGCACGCAGACTCCCATTGCCAACGACAGCACTGCCAACGACCCACACCAGCGGGCATACTATTTGGCACAAATTCCTTTCACCGAAGAACAAAGGGCTGCCAGTGACGTCATCATCAAAGACGGCCTGTTGCATGCTGGCATCATTTTCAAAGACAAGTTGGACAACCTGACGCTCAGCAAGAAACACCTCTTGCGCCTTACCACTCAATATGCTGACTACGAACACAACGACGAGGCATTATACCACCTCTACTTACTCTATTCACGACAGGGACTACATGAGGAGGCTGCCAACTGTGTGACACTGTTACAACAACAGTTCCCAGAGAGTCAATGGACAACGTTGCTCTCAGACCCCCACTTCGCTGAGAACCAGCGTTTTGGTGTGCACATAGAAGACTCTCTATACGCTGCTACATACGAGGCTTTCAAGGCTAATCGCCACGACGAGGTAAGTACAAACACCAATCTGTCAGCGGAACGTTTCCCCTTGGGGCAACACCGTCCGAAGTTCCTGTTCATCGAAGGACTAAGCCAGCTTAATGAGGGCGATGCCAATGGTTGTGAGCAACATATGAAGGAGGTTGTCGAGCAATATCCGCAGAGTGAGGTCACAGAACTGGCAGGTATGATTCTACGTGGCATACAACAAGGACGCCAGTTGCACGGCGGTAAGTTCGACATCGGCGATATTTGGTCACGACGCAGTATCGCCAAGAGTGCTGCTGACTCTGCGCACATTGACACACTGAGCATCGAGCGTGACATCAAGCATGTGTTCCTGTTGGCGTATCAACCTGACTCCGTCAACCAGAACCAGTTGCTCTATGAGATGGCGAAGCATAACTTCTCAAACTATCTGGTTCGTAACTTTGAGATCGTCACCGACCAAGATGCCAACGGACTATGCAGGATGATTATCAGTGGATTCCTGAACTACGACGAGGCGCGCCAGTATGCACGTCAGCTACATGCAGCAACAGGACCGCTGGCAGAACTGATGAGTCACTGCCGGAGCCTCATTGTGAGCGAACAAAACCTTCCGTTATTGGGCACATCGTTCAGCTATGCAGACTATGAATTGTTCTACGAAAAACGACTGGCTCCCATCAAGATTTCCAAACAGCCGTTGCTGGAAGAGCCGGAAACCATCATCCAAGAACAGGAAACCGATGAGGAAGAACAACAGAACGATGACCCGCTGTTCAACGAGCCACAGCAGCAGAATAGTGGTTATATAGAATTCGATGATGATTTTTGGAGATAAGAAATATGACAAACGGACTATTACTTTGGGCTGACGACGAGATTGAGCTGCTAAGAGCTCATCTGATCTTTCTGGAAAAGAAAGGCTATGAGGTGGTAACTGTCACCAATGGCACAGATGCCATCGAAGAATGCAAGAAACGTACATTCGACCTAGTTCTGCTTGACGAGATGATGCCTGGACTGTCTGGCCTTGAAACCTTGCAGCGCATCAAGGAGTTTGCTCCGCAACTGCCTGTCGTAATGGTGACCAAGAGCGAGGAGGAAGACATCATGAACCAAGCCATTGGCCGACAGATTGCCGACTACCTCATCAAACCTGTCAACCCCAACCAAATACTGCTGTCACTGAAAAAGAACATCCACCGCAAAGAGATTGTGACAGAGGCTGTACAAACAGGCTATCAACAACAATTCCAGCAATTGTCCATGCAGATTATGGACTGTCAGACGTGGCAAGACTGGACTGACATCTACAAACGACTGGTACACTGGGAACTGGAACTCAGTGCTACTGACTCGCAGATGACGGAAATGCTTAATATGCAGAAAGGAGAAGCCAACAGAGGATTCGCCAAATACATCAAGAAGCACTACATGGACTGGATGACGACCGACGACCATCCCATGCTGTCGCCTGAGCTCTTCAAAACCAAGGTATTCCCACTGCTAAACGAAGGACAGAAGGTATTCCTTGTCGTTCTTGACAATTTCCGTTACGACCAGTGGAAGATGCTGGAACGGGAGATTAGTGACATTTTCGAGATTGACGAGGATGTTTATTGCAGCATCCTGCCTACTGCCACACAGTATGCGCGCAACGCCATCTTCTCAGGATTGATGCCCGAACAAATCCACAAGATGTTCCCCGAGTTGTGGGTAGACGAAGACGAGGATGAGGGCAAGAACCTGAATGAAGAGCCGCTAATTCGCACACAACTCGAGCGATATCGCAGAAAGAATACGTTCTCATACCATAAGATTAACACATCGGCAGAGGCCGACAAATTACTGGCCCAGTTAAACGACTTGCAGAAAAACGATTTGAACGTGGCGGTGTTCAACTTCATTGACATGCTGTCACATGCACGTACAGAGTCAAAGATGGTACGTGAACTGGCCAACAACGAGTCTGCATACCGTAGCATTACGCTGTCGTGGTTCCGCCACTCCACCATTTCCGATATCTTCCGCCAACTGGCACAGAGCGACTACCGCGTCATTATCACGACAGACCATGGTTCCATACGCGCAACAAATCCTGTCAAGATTATCGGTGACCGCAACACAAACACCAACTTGCGCTATAAGTTGGGCAAGAACCTGGCATATGAGTCGAAGGATCTCTTCACCATCAAAGAACCGCACAAGGCACAATTGCCAACCCCTAACCTGTCGACCAGTTACGTGTTTGCTACCGGAGACGACTTCCTAGCCTATCCCAACAACTACAACTACTATGTCTCCTACTATCGCAACACGTTCCAGCACGGAGGCATATCCATGGAGGAAATGATTATCCCCATTATCACGATGAGAAGTAAAAAAACAAGATAACAATGGAAATAAGAATAGACCATTTAGACAACATCCATGTTGCCGCACAGGAATTCATCGCACATATCGGCGATTCAAAGGTCTTTGCCTTCTACGGTAAGATGGGGGCAGGAAAGACCACCTTTGTCAAGGCCATCTGCGAGGAGCTGGGCGTAGAGGACGTCATTACCAGCCCTACCTTCGCTATTATCAATGAGTATACCACCGGCCAAGAGCAAACAGCCATCTACCATTTCGATTTCTACCGCATCAAGAAGTTAGAGGAGGTTTATGACATGGGCTATGAAGATTATTTCTATAGCGGTGCCCTCTGTTTTATCGAATGGCCCGAGCTGATAGAAGAAATATTGCCCGATGATGCTGTTCGCGTCAACATCACCGAGCAACCAGACGGTAGCAGGCTCGTCACCTTTTAGAGGGTCTGCTCCTGATAGTCCAAATCAGCCTGGACAACGAAGAATACCTCGTCGGCTTGATAGTCGCCAAGCCCTTCTTTTTTGGCTTTCTTGCAAATGGCATCGGCCACTTGCTCCAAGTCGATTTCTATCTCATCGTCATCCAAATCAAGCACTCCGCTCTCATAGTAATATTCGACGATAAGATCCATCAGACGAAGGATCTCTTCTTTTGTAAAGCGCTCCTTCAAGTCTGAAGGCAATTGGCTTAGGATGAAATCCGCCTCGCGGGCATCTTCCTCAGCATCCATTCGCAATTCTTCGTCAAGAGTAGCCATAGCTTAGAGTAATGACTGAAACTTCTCTTCTATCTTAGCCTTGGGCTGAGCACCTACCAGTTTGTCAACCACCTGTCCGTTCTTGAAGAAAAGGATGGTGGGAATGTTACGAATACCAAACTCTACAGCCAGGTCTTCGTTCTCCTCGACGTCACACTTACCTACGGCTATCTTACCGTCGTATTGCTCTGCCAACTCTGTAATAACAGGGCCTACCATACGGCAAGGGCCACACCAAGTTGCCCAGAAATCAACTACTAATGGCTGACTGCCATTCTTCAAGCTCTCAAAATTCTCGTTTGTGATTGTTACTTCCATAATTCTTAATTTACAATTATACAATTTACGATTTACAACTTATTGTCTATTTAGCTATTTACAAATTCCGTGCCAACTCCCTGCTGCTAATTAATCTTATAGTCCAATGCTTCGGTCTGTTCGATATACTGAATGAGCGAGCTCCTCACGTCGACAGACTTTGAGGCACTGCGAAGCAAGACGTGTTTCTTGCCTGTTGAGTCATGCAACTGGAAGAAGAGTTTGGTAGTACCTGGACTCTCGTTTATCAACTCACCCAGCTCCATTACCACAGCATCGTTCAGCAGGTCGGTGGTCAGCGAGATGGTGATACGGTCGATAGCCTTGTCTTTGACCGTCTGCAGATACTCAATATTCTGTACCTTCAGACTCATGATATCACTATATTGGAAGCGCGGCTGTACCTTGGCAGTAATATAGACTGACGCCCCTTCGGTGAACATACCACTCCAGCGTCCCCAGTCTTCACCAAACAGTGCCAGTTCACCACTTCCCTTGAAGTCTTCCAAAGTGACAAAGCCACAAGGATTGCCACGTTTATCAAAGCGGGTACGGACAGCCGTAACGATACCCCCGATAATCACATCCTCACGGTCCTTCAAACTGTCGACATCTGCCAACTCCTCACATCGGGTATTACACAAGTTGTCAAGAACGATTTTATACTCATCCAACGGGTGAGCCGACAGGTAGATTCCTACCAGTTCACGCTCTTTGTTCAGTCGTTCTATATCGCTCCATCTCACCTCCGACTTCAGCAAAGGAGGTGTCTGTATCTCCAGATCATCAAAGCCACCAAAGAGAGAGGTTTGTGCCTGTTGCTTCTCCGTCTGATAAGTCTGTCCGTAACGCATAATAGTGTCTATGAAGGTCTCTCCCTTGGTATTTTGCGCAAAGAAGTCTTCACGACGGATGCCGAAACTGTCGAAGCCACCACTCAGTGCCAGCGACTCGAAAGCCTTGCGGTTGATGGAACTGAAATTGATGCGCTGTACAAAATCAAAGATGTCCTTGTATGGTCCATTGGCCTCACGCTCGTCGATGATAGCCTGCGCCACACCGTCACCCATGCCCTTGATAGCAGCCAGTCCGAAGCGTATCTCACCTTTTTTATTAACACCAAACTTCTGGTACGATTCATTGACATCAGGACCCAACGTAGCAATACCCATGGCCTTGCACTCGTCCATCAGTTTGGTGATTTCCGTAATCTGGTCACGACGTCGCGACATAATGGCAGCCATGAACTCTGCAGGATAGTTGGCCTTGAGGTAAGCAGTCTGGAAAGCTACCCACGAGTAGCAGGCGGCATGTGACTTGTTGAAAGCGTAGGAAGCGAAAGCCTCCCAGTCACTCCATATCTTCTCCAGCACCTTGGGGTCATGACCGTTCTTCTTGCCACCCTCAATGAACTTAGGCTTCATGGCGTCGACGATATCCTTTTTCTTCTTACCCATCGCCTTACGCAGGGCGTCACTCTCACCACGGGTGAAATCAGCCAGCAGACGACTGAGCAACATCACTTGCTCCTGATAGACGGTGATACCATAGGTATCCTTCAGATACTTCTCCATAACAGGGATATCGTAGGTGATAGGCTCTTCACCATGCTTACGACGAATGAACTGCGGGATATAACCCATAGGTCCCGGACGGTATAGGGCGTTCATGGCGATGAGGTCCTCAAAAACAGTGGGCTGCAGCTCACGCAGGTATTTCTGCATACCTGCCGATTCAAACTGGAATGTACCAATGGTGCGTCCTTGCTGGTAGAGTTCATAGGTCTTAGGGTCGTCGATGGGAATGTTGTCAAGGTCGACATCAATGCCACGCGTCTGTTTGATGACGGCACAGCACTCCTTCATCTCCGACAACGTCTTCAGTCCCAAGAAGTCCATCTTGATAAGACCTGTCGACTCAATGACGTGACCATCATACTGTGTACAGTTGGTTTTTACATCCTTGAAGTCGGGGTCATCAGCAGTAGAGACAGGCACCCAGTCAGAAATCGGGTCACGGCAGATGATAAAGCCACAGGCATGGATACCAGTACCACGTACCGTACCCTCCAGCATCTTGGCATACTTGATGGTGTTGCGCAATGCCTGATCGGTAGAAGCCTCAGCCTCCTGCAACTCCTTTACAGCCTTGATGGCATTAGGCAGATTCATCTTCGGTGTCTTGCCATCAACATCAGGCAAGCGATCGGGAATAGCCTTACAGAGGGCATTGGTAACATTCAACGGCACCTTTTCCACACGGGCCACATCCTTAATGGAGTTCTTTGTGGCCATCGTGGCATAGGTAATGATATGTGCACAGTTCTCATGTCCGTACTTGTCCTCTACCCATTTCAACACGCGTCCACGTCCGTCGTCGTCGAAGTCGGTGTCGATATCAGGCAATGAAATACGGTCTGGATTCAGGAAACGCTCAAACAGCAAGTCGTATTTCAACGGGTCTATCTTCGTAATACCCAGGCAATAGGCCACTACGGAGCCTGCGGCAGATCCACGACCAGGACCCACCATCACACCTAACTCGTCGCGGGCAGAGTTGATGAAGTCCTGCACGATGAGGAAGTAACCCGGGAAACCCATCGTCTTCATAATATGCAGTTCGAAACGTACTCGGTCGTCGACCTCCTTAGGCAGAGGACTCCCATAACGACGGACAGCTCCCTCGTAGGCGAGCTTAGCCAGATAGTCGGCCTCAAACTTGATACGATACAGTTTGTCGTAACCTCCTAGTTTTTTGATTTTCTTCTCGCCTTCCTCCTGTGGCAACTGGTTCTCGCCATTCTCGTCAGAGGTAAACTCCTTGAACAAGTCTTCCTCTGTGAACTTCTCGCGCCACTTTTCCTCAGTACCGAAATCCTCGGGAATCGGGAAGAAGGGCATGATCGGGTCATGGTCGATGCTGTATATCTCGATTTTGTCAAGTATCTCCAACGTGTTCGACAGTGCCTCCGGCACATCACTGAACACCTCATTCATCTCTTCACGCGTCTTGAACCATTCCTGTTTTGAGTATAGCATACGCGTCGGATCGTCCAAGTCCTTACCTGTCGCCAAGCAGAGCAGGTGATCGTGAGCCTCAGCATTCTCCTGGTCTACGAAATGGGAATCATTGGTACAAACCAGTTTGATGCCATACTCGTGAGCCAGCTCAATCAGCACTTTGTTAGCCTTCTCCTGTAGGGGGAATGTCTCACGGTTGGCACGGATAGTGGGATCCTTTACCTCATGGCGCTGCAGTTCCAAGTAATAATCATCACCGAACACACGATGATACCATTCAATGGCCTCGCGGGCTCCTTCTATGTCGCCGTTCAGAATTTTCTTGGGCACCTCTCCTGCGATACATGCCGAACAGACGATGAGTCCCTCATGGTATTTCTCCAAGTCTTCACGGTCCGTACGTGGACGCATATAGAAACCATCCACCCACGAGCGGCTCACCAGTTTGATGAGGTTCTTATATCCTTGATAGTTCTTGGCCAACACGATTAGGTGGTAACCACCTTGGTGTTTCTTGTCATCCTTGAGTGACTTCGAACCATAGCGTGACACATACATCTCGCAGCCGAAGATAGGAACAAACGGCGGCAGTCCTTCCTTCTTGCGTCCTTTATTGACACCACCCACATAGTCATGAAATTCCTTGATACCAAACATGTCACCATGATCGGTAATTGCCATGCCGCGCATGCCGTTGGCAACAGCTTTGTCTACCAGCCGTTTGATACTCGACTGACCATCCAGGATGGAGTAATAAGTATGTACATGTAAGTGAATAAAATCTTCCATTTTGTCTATTTTGAGGTTCAAAGATAAGGTTAAAACCCGAAATAACCAAAAAAATTCATAATTATTAAGGGCTAAATGTAAATTCTTCACTTTTAACTTTTCTCTTCTCACTTTTTTTCGTACCTTTGCATCAACAATAAAACTACTGACACCATCTCATGGGAGAAAGAATAAAGAAACTCAAGAAAATCAGAATACACCGCGAAGGCACTAGCGAACTGTGGTATGCCGCCATCGCAATAATAGCTGTCAACCTGTTCTTTTGGTTCGTACTTAATGCCATCCATCCGTTGGCAAGGCATTTTGTGATGCCCATCACCTTAGGCATCGGTGCATTCATCTGGCTGTCTATGCTCAACTTCTACCGCTGTCCTATCCGCTATTTCAATGGCGATACAGAAAAGTTAGTGGTAGCGCCTGCTGACGGTAAGATTGTCGTCATAGAGGACGTCGAGGAACATGAGTATTTCCACGACAAGCGACTCATGATCAGCATCTTCATGAGTCCGCTGAATGTACATGCCAACTGGTTCCCCGTTGACGGCAAAGTGAAGTTTGTTCAGCATTTCAACGGCAACTACCACAAGGCATGGCTTCCGAAAGCCAGCGAGGAGAACGAACATGCAGACATCATGATAGAGACTGCTGACGGTCAGGAAATACTGGTACGCCAGATTGCGGGAGCTATGGCGCGACGTATTGTCACCTATGCCAAGCCTAATGAGGAGTGTTATATCGACGAACACCTGGGATTCATCAAACTGGGTTCTCGCGTTGATGTCTACCTGCCACTGACCGCCAAGGTCTGTGTCACCATGGGACAACCCACAACAGGTGACCAAACCGTTATCGCAAAACTGGCATAATGTTCAACCTTCAATGTTCAATGTTTAATGTTTAAGAAGCATATTCCCAATAGCATTACGTGCCTGAATCTGATTTCAGGATGTATAGCCACCTACTGGGCTTTCCAAGGCGATGCCCAGCTGGCACTGCTCTTCATTGTCATCGGTGCTGTTTTCGACTTCTTCGATGGCATGGTGGCTCGTTTGCTGCATGTATCCTCTCCTATTGGCAAGGAACTTGACTCACTGGCTGACGACATCACCTTCGGCTTTGCACCCTCGGCCATCGTATTCAACTTTCTCGTACCGCTCACCACTCACCTCTCACCGATTATCCCTTATTTGGCCTTCATCATGGCTGCTTTCTCAGCACTGCGTCTGGCCAAATTCAACCTGGATGAGCGACAAGCCTTGGGATTCATCGGACTTCCCACACCTGCCAACGCCCTGTTTTGGGGGTCATTACTAGTAGGATTGGGGGAAGAGATTGCCACCCTATCCTATGCAGGCTATCTGATCCTGGCTGGTGTTCTCATCAGTAGCTATCTGCTGGTATCCGAGATTCCCATGTTTGCTCTGAAATTCAAGTCATGGGGATGGCAAGGCAACGAAGTAAAGTATATCTTCTTGCTGACCTGCATTCCTCTGTTACTGCTGCTGGAGGTCAGCGGACTGGCAGCCATCATCGCATGGTATGTCATTCTGTCAGTAGTCAGTACCCAGCTCGCTAAATAACAGCAAACCCAAATAACTAAAAACATCACTATGATTAAAAGTATTCTTGGCTTCCTACTATTCATCTTTTGCCTCGGTGTCCTCATCGTGATGCTGACAGGAAGTTATATCCTCAAGAAATTCAAGGACTTACGTAAGGCTGCCGAGGATGCTGCCGAGCAACAAGCCTTCCGCTATCGTGAAGAGACAGGACGCCAGCGTCAGCAATACAGCACACGCAACACTCGACAGGCGCAAGGCGCACAGACAGAGCAGCCGCGTCAGACCACGATGGCTACCGGTGAGACCATCATAGACAATCGCCGCCAAGACCGTGAAAACAAGAAGATTTTCGACGATTCTGACGGCGAATATGTAGAGTTCGAGGAAGCGTAATTAATTACGTACTAGCGTACCTATTTCCTCACCATCCATTACTTTCTTTAAGTTACCAACCACATCCATGTTAAAGACATAGATGGGCAGGTTGTTGTCCTGACACATACAAATGGCGGTCAGGTCCATGACTTTCAGTCCGCGGGCCAGCACTTCCTTGTAAGTAATGACATCGAACTTCGTGGCTGTAGGGTCCTTCTCAGGATCTGCCGTATAAATGCCATCCACACGGGTACCCTTCAGCATCACGTCGGCTTCAATCTCAATACCACGCAGACTTGAACCGGTGTCTGTCGTAAAGTAAGGCGAGCCCGTTCCTGCCGAGAAAATGCACACATAACCAGCCTCCATTGCT
>Ga0247611_10004453_pt1 | contig 19402 bp, 10 predicted proteins | sample 177DNAGHGhighgp2_FD_192422 | JGI IMG/M metagenome (GOLD analysis project Ga0247611, IMG submission 192422) | Sheep rumen microbial communities from Palmerston North, Manawatu-Wanganui, New Zealand - 1770 DNA GHGhigh gp2 | ecosystem: Host-associated > Mammals > Digestive system > Stomach > Rumen...
CCTCGGAGAAATCCACGGGGCGTCCCCACTGTGCTGAAGCGGACATGGCGCCCCCTACAAATAGCGATAAAGCTAAAACTAATTTCTTCATTTTTTATGTATTGGTTTTTGTTTATTAAAAATTCCGCGTGCAAAGTTACGACATTTATTCCAAAAAGACTATTTGCAGAGTATCATATACTTTATTAGATGTTTCATATCCCTGCCAAATGTTACTTTTCATCCGTTTGTCTTGGGAGTTATTTGTACTTCTTGACGCGTTCATCATCGATGATGCCGCTCCAATTGAGGCCGAAGGCGAAGTCATAGACATGACCGTCGGCAATCTGTATGGCAAGGAAAGTGCAAACGTTTGCGCAATGAATGATGCAATAACATGGCTTTTCGGGAACAACGAAACTGAAATCTTTGTATCTTTGCATCATAAATAACTAAAGACGATTCGATTATGAAGATCAACTTTCATCTCGAGTACCAGACAACCTTCGGAGAAGAACTGGCAGTGAACATCCTCATGGATGGTAAGACGGAGCAGCACAAGATGGGGACCTTGGACGGTATCCACTGGACCTGCGAACTGGGCAAGACTATCAAGTCTTGCGCGTACATAGACTATTATTATAACGTGATGCGTGGAGGCGAAGAAGAGCGTCACGAGTGGCTGGTGGAGCCCCACAGACTGGAGCTGCAGGCCAAGAAGGGTACGAACTACAGGGTCTATGACCACTGGCTCGATATCCCTGAGGATGCGTATCTCTACTCGACGGCCTTCACGGAGTGTGTGGCTGCTCGTGGCGTAAAGCTGAGTGAGCCTACCGATTTCGCCAAGACCGTGCGTCTGAAGGTGCGTGCCCCACAGTTGAGGAATTTTGAGCGTCTTGCTATCATTGGCGGTGGTGAGACCTTAGGCAACTGGGAGGCTCTGAAGGCTATCGACATGACGGAGCACGAGAACAACGAATGGGTGGTTAGTCTGGATGCCGACACCCTGCCTCAGACCTTTGAGTTTAAGTTTGTGGGGCTCGATGAGGTGGAGGACGTGACACCCCTCTGGGAGACGGGTATGAACCGTATGGTGACCCTACCGGAGATGGAACAAGGCGACGTGGTGGTCTATGAACTTTCACAGGCTTACTTCCCCCTCTATCCGTGGAAGGGGGCCGGAACTGTGATTCCCGTCTTCTCATTGCGTACGGAAGGGAGCTTCGGCGTGGGAGACTTTGGTGACCTGAAGCTGATGATCGACTGGTGTAACAAGACAAAGCAGCGGATTCTGCAGGTGTTGCCCATCAACGATACGAACATGACGCGGACGTGGCAGGACTCCTATCCCTACAACTCCATCAGCATCTATGCCCTGCATCCGCAATACACTGATTTCCGTCAGTTGCCTGCCATTAAGGACGAGACCAAGCGCGCAGCTTTTGAGAAGTTGCGTAAGGAACTGAATGAGTTGCCACAGATCGACTACGAGCGTATGTTTGCTGCAAAGATGGACTATCTGCGTGAGATCTACGCCCAGGAAGGTAGTAAGGTGCTGAAGAGTGAGGCGTTCAAACGGTTCTTCGAGCAGAACAAGGAGTGGTTGGTGCCCTATGCTGCCTTCTGTCACTATCGTGACCTTTATGGCACGGCAACTTTCCAGGAGTGGCCCGACCACCATGAGCTGCCAGCCAAGGAGCGTGAGGCCATGACAAAATCGACCACGAAGCTCTATAAGGAAGTGGCCTTCTGGTATTTTGTTCAGTTCAACCTCGACCAGCAGATGCGTGCAGCCCATGAGCATGCCCGTCAGCAGCGTGTCATCCTGAAGGGTGATATCCCCATCGGCATCAGCCGTGATGGTGTGGAGGCCTGGGTAGAACCGAAATACTTCAACTTGAACGGTCAGGCTGGAGCGCCACCCGATCCGTTCTCTGCTGATGGTCAGAACTGGGGCTTCCCCACCTACAACTGGGACGAGATGCTGAAGGACGGCTGTTCGTGGTGGGTGCGCCGCTTCCGTAAGATGGCCGAATATTTCGATGCCTACCGTATCGACCACGTGCTGGGCTTCTTCCGTATCTGGGAGATCCCCGTACCGTATAAGTCCGGACTGATGGGGCAGTTCTCTCCAGCCCTCGGTATGAGCAAGGAGGAGATTGAGGCCTATGGCGTACAGTTTAACGACGGCCTGTTCCTTGTTGACCACAAGCGCGATGACCGTTGGCATCCACGTATTGCCGTGCAGTATCAGGAGGCGTATGAGAAGCTCGATGACTGGCAGAAGGCCAACTTCAACCGTCTATACAATGACTACTTCTATCGTCGAAACAACCAGTTCTGGTATACCGAGGCGATGAAGAAACTGCCGAAGTTGACACAGGCCACCCGTATGCTCGTGTGTGCCGAAGACCTGGGTATGGTGCCTGACTGCGTGCCCTGGGTGATGAACGAACTGAGGATTCTGAGTTTGGAAATCCAGTCGATGCCGAAGGATAGTAGTGTGCGCTTCGGCCATCTCTCCCGCAATCCCTACCGTAGTGTCTGTACCATCTCCACTCATGACATGCCAACGCTCCGTCAATGGTGGGATGAAGACGAGGCCCTGACGCAGGACTACTTCAACTCTATGCTCTATCGTGGAGGTGCTGCACCTCATCCGCTACCCGGATGGCTGGCCAAGGATATCGTGAGCCGTCACTTGACTTCGCCCTCGATGCTCTGTCTGCTCTCCTTCCAGGACTGGATCAGCATCGACGAGGGTCTGCGCCTGCCTGATGCCAATGCCGAGCGCATCAATATCCCGGCTAATCCGCGTCACTACTGGCGTTACAGGATGCACTTGAACATCGAGCAACTCTTAGCCGCCGATGACTTCAACAATGAAATCAGCACATTAATTATACAAAGTGGAAGAAAATAACTAAAAGTAAAAAGGTAAGAAAGTAAAAGGTAAAATAGTAAAAAGATGAAGAACGTATTTATTTCGAAGGTATTGGGAACGGTAATGGGTATTTTACCTTTTTGCCTTTTTACCCTTTTACCTTTATCTGCAATGGCAGGTAACGTAAAGTCGCCGAATGGCAATATCGAACTGAAGTTCTCGTTGGACGATCATGGCCGTCCCGTCTATGAGATGACCTACAAGGGTCGTGAGGTGGTCAAACCCTCACATCTCGGTCTGATTCTGGCGAAGGACAAGCATGCCTCGAAGGGCATGAATGAAACTGACCTGATGGACAAGTTCCAGATCGTCAAGGAAGAGATCAGTGAGTTTGACGAGACCTGGCAACCCGTGTGGGGCGAGACCAAGAACATCCGTAACCACTACAATGAGTTGGCTGCGACCCTCCAGCAGGTTACCGAACGTCCGGAATACCGCGGTAACGGAAAGAACGAAGGTCTGGCCCTGATTAGTGAGACCCGTGAGATCGTGATCCGTTTCCGGGTCTACGACGAGGGTATTGGTTTCCGATATGAGTTCCCCCAGCAGAAAAGCCTGAACTATTTCCTGATCCAGGAGGAGATGACTGAATTTGCCATGGCTGGTGACCACAAGGCATGGTGGCTTCCCGGTGACTATGACACTCAGGAGCAGATGACGCAGGAGACGAAACTCTCGGAGATCCGTGGACAGATGAAGAAAGCCGTAAACTGGGGCAACTCGTCGGTGGCCGTCTTCTCGGAGACCGGTGTACAGACCTCGCTCCAGATGAAAAGCGACGATGGCCTCTACATCAATATCCATGAGGCAGCTTGTCTGGATTATGCCACGATGCACCTCGAGCTGGTGGATGCCGAGACGAAGGCCCTCTCTACCAAGTTGGGTGGTGGCAGCAATGCCTATACCCCCAACCCCAAGCCCTCGAAGTATCCTCTGCCGCAGCCGTTCACCTTTGTGAGTCATCTGACACCCGATGCCACAGGGCTGAAGGGTGCCATGCAGACACCCTGTGAGACTCCCTGGCGCACGGTGATGGTCAGCGATGATGCCCGCGACATGCTCTCTAATAACCTCATCCTGAATCTCAATGAACCCTGTAAGATTGAGGATACGAGCTGGATTCACCCCACGAAATATTGTGGTGTATGGTGGGAGATGATTGTGGGTCGCGGCTCATGGCACTATACCAACGATTTCCCCTCAATCAAACTCGATCAGATAGATTGGGCAAAGGTGAAACCCAACGGCACCCATAAGGCTAATAACGAGAACGTGAAGCGCTATATTGACTTCGCTGCCAAAAACGGTCTCGACGAGGTGCTCGTGGAGGGTTGGAACGTAGGCTGGGAAGACTGGGCCAACATGTGGAAGCGCGATGTGTTCGACTTCGTGACCCCGTATCCCGACTTCGACATCAAGGCACTCAACGAATATGCTCACTCGAAAGGTGTGAAGATCCTGATGCACCACGAAACCTCCAGTTCGACACAAAACTACGAGCGCCATATCAAGGAGGCCTTCGAACTGATGAACAAATACGGCTACGATGCTGTGAAGACGGGTTATGTGGGTGACATCATCCCCCGTGGAGACCATCACTACTCTCAGTCGATGAACAACCACTACCTCTACGTCATCAAAGAGGCTGCCAAGCATCATATCATGGTGAACTCGCACGAGGCTACCCGTCCGACGGGTCTCTGCCGCACCTGGCCGAACCTTGTGGGTGGCGAGAGTGCCCGTGGTACTGAGTATGAGGCCTTCGGAGGCTCGAATCCCGACCATACCTGTATCCTGCCGTTTACCCGTTTGCAGGGAGGCCCGATGGACTATACCCCCGGTATCTTCGTCACGAAACTCTCAGAATGGAGCAACAACACCTCTTGGGCACGTATCACGATTGCCGGTTCGTTGGCGCTCTATCTGACGATGTACTCGCCTCTCCAGATGGCTGCCGACCTGCCCGAGAACTACGAGAAGTTTGACGATGCCTTCCAGTTCATCCGTGACGTGGCTTGCGATTGGGATGACTCTAAGTATCTTGAGGCCGAGCCGGGCGACTATATTACCGTGGCCCGTAAAGCCAAGGGAACGGACAATTGGTTTATTGGTGGCAAGTGCGACGAGAACGGTCATAAGACCACCATTAAGCTCGATTTCCTCGACAAGGGCCGTAAGTACCTCTGTACCATCTATGCCGATGCAAAGGATGCCCACTACGAGTCCAATCCCCAGGCTTATGTGATCACAAAGAAGGTTGTCACGGCCAAGGATGTGCTGAAGTTACAGGAGGCTCCTGGTGGCGGCTTTGCTGTCAGCCTGATGGCACAGTAAAAAGGAAGGACGCTAACAATCCATCATATGAATTTACGAAAAGCCATCGACCACCTCGTAAACCCCGTGAAGCACACCCGTGCCTCACGGGCTTACGACTTTATCATGCTCTTGGCCATCGCCATCAGCATCCTGCCATTAATGTTCAGAAGTCAGCCCAAAATCTTCTGGTGGTTTGAGCTGATCTCCACCTCGCTCTTTATCGTAGACTACATCTTCCGCTGGGGAACGGCCGACCTTCAGTCGGAACGGAGCAAGATTGCTGCCTTCCTCATCTACCCTTTCACACCCATGGCCATTGTCGACCTGTTGACCATCCTGCCTATCTTCCACCTGATCGGCCCTACGTTCAGGGTGGTACGAGTATACAGGTTGTTGAAGATTTTGAGAATCTTCCGTGTCATCAGATATTTCGAGCCCTTGAAGATCATCATGTCCGTCATCCGTCGCCAACGTAAGATTCTGTGGACGGTGTTGGTACTGGCTCTGTTCTATATCTTTGTCACAGCTCTCATCATGTTTAATGCTGAGGAGGAGATCAACCCTGCCACGGGTAAGCTTCTGTTCGACAGCTTCTTTGATGCCTTCTACTGGGCAGCTTGTACGCTGACCACGGTAGGATATGGCGATATCTACCCCATCTCCCACGTCGGACGTGTAATCAGTATCTTCTCGTCGATGGTGGGTATCGCTGTTATCGCCCTGCCCTCTGGTATTATCACGGCAGGATATATGGACGAACTCAATCGCAGAAACGAGAAACCCAAAGACCAAAAAGCCCCAAAAGAATGAAGAAATTGATATTCGCAGGATTACTGTCGCTGTTGTTTCCCCACAAGGTGGTGGCACAGCCTTTTCAGGAGGTGAACTACGCTCCTGAGAAAACCGTCTTTTCACTTTTCGCCCCCAACGACGCGAAAAAGGTCACCCTCCGTATCTATCAGGAGGGACTGGGTGGCAAGGTCCTCAAGACCGTGAAGATGCAACGTACAGGCAACGAACAGTGGACGGCCACCGTCCGTGGCGACCTCATGGGTAAGTTCTATACCTTCGACGTGGGGCTTGGTGAGTGTGCCGGTGTATTTGCCAAGGCCGTAGGCGTCAACGGCAAGCGTGGAGCCATCATCGACATGTCAAAGACCAATCCCGACCACTGGTGCTGTGACCAGCGTCCCGTGGTGAAGTCGCCCTCCGACCTTATCATCTACGAGATGCACCATCGTGATTTTTCCATCGCCCGTAGCGATGCTAAGTATCCCGGTAAGTTCATGGCCCTCACCGAGCCTTGGGCCATCGACCACCTGAAAACTTTAGGTGTGAATGCCATCCATATCCTGCCCAGCTACGACTATGCTTCTGTGGACGAGACACGCCTTAGTGATAATAAGTACAATTGGGGTTATGACCCCTTGAATTACAACGTGCCCGAGGGTGGTTATTCTACCGATCCCTACAATCCCGAGGTACGTATCCGTGAGTTCAAGGAGATGGTGAAAGCCCTCCATAAAGCTGGTATAGGAGTTATCCTTGATGTGGTGTATAACCACACCTTCGACATCGAGAACTCAAACTTCCAGCGCACCTACCCCGACTATTTCTATCGCAAGACCGCCGACGGACAATACTCCAACGGCTCAGGCTGTGGCAACGAGACGGCCTCCGACAAGCCGATGATGCGTAAGTTCATGCTCGAGAGCGTGAAGTACTGGATCAAGGAGTATCATATCGACGGCTTCCGTTTTGACCTAATGGGTGTCCACGATATCCAGACGATGAATGACATCCGGCAGATGGTTGACCAGATTGACCCCACCATCTTCATCTATGGTGAGGGGTGGAGTGCCGGTTCATGTGCTTATCCACAGGAACAGCTTGGCATGAAGGCCAACATCCCACAGATGCCGGCCATCGCTGCCTTCTCGGATGAGATCCGCGATGCCCTCCGAGGTCCCTTCTCCGATGATACGAAACCCGGATGGCTGGGAGGCGGTGCGGATGAAGAAAGCATCAAATACGGTATCGCTGGAGCCATCAGCCATCCTCAGGTGGACATGACGAAGGTAAACTACTCCACGTCGCCTTGGGCCCTTGAACCCACGCAGATGATCTCTTACGTCAGTTGTCACGACGATATGTGCCTCGTCGATCGTCTGAAGGCTTCTATTCCTGGTATCTCCAACGAGGAGTTGATACGTCTCGACCTCTTGGCACAGACGGTCGTCTTCACCTCGCAGGGTGTGCCCTTCATGCTCAGTGGTGAAGAGTTGTTGCGCGATAAGAAAGGTGTCCATAACAGCTTTGAATCGCCCGATGAGATTAACCATCTCGACTGGAGTAATAAGACGAAGTTTCCTCAGGTGTTTGAGTATTACAAAAACCTCATCCAGCTTCGTAAGAACCATCCAGCCTTCCGTCTGGGCAATGCCGATCTTGTGCGCAAGCACCTCGAATTCCTCGAGGCCCCCAAGGGTGTTGTAGCCTTCCGTCTGAAGAACTATGCCGGCCGTGACGACTGGCGCGACATCATCGTCATCCTCAATGCCAACAAAACGTCGGTAGAGGTCTCTATCCCCGAGGGCAGCTATACCGTCGTATGCTGCGATGGTCAGATCAATGAACAGGGCCTTGGCAACCTCAAGGGCAACAAGGCCATCGCCGACCCACAATCCGCAATCATCATTCACAACTAATATGAAAAGACTTTCTTTATTTTGCTTACTCGTAAGCACAACACTCACATTGATGGCAGCCAAAAAGACAGTGATTGACCGCATAGATCCCACCGACTGGTATGTAGGGATGAAAAACCCCACCGTCCAGCTGATGGTCTATGGTCAGGGCATTCGCGATGTTGCCAGTGTCACCACCGACTATCCGGGTGTCAGGATCGACAGCCTCGTACGCCTCGACTCTCCCAACTACCTGCTCATCTACCTCAACCTCAAGGATGCCCAGCCTGGTACGATGACCCTGACCTTTGGTAAGACAAAGGTCCAGTATCAGCTTAAGGCCCGTGAGAAGAAGGGCGAGGAGCGCATGGGCTTCACTAATGCCGACGTGCTTTATATGCTTATGCCTGACCGTTTTGCTCAGGGTGCCAACCATCCCACTCAGGTCAAAGGTATGCGCACTTATGTAGAAGACCGTACGAAGCCCAGTCTCCGTCATGGTGGCGACCTCAACGGTATCCGTGAGCATCTTGACTATTTCAAGGAACTCGGCGTTACGGCCCTGTGGTTCACACCCGTATTGGAAAACGATTCTCCCGACTCTAAGAATGGTTTTTCCACCTATCACGGCTATGCCACTACGGACTACTATAAGGTAGACCCCCGTTTCGGTTCCAATGCCGACTACAAACGCCTCTGCGACGAGGCCCATGCCAAGGGACTGAAGGTGGTGATGGATATGATTTTCAACCACAGCGGTTTTGAACACCCCTGGACCAAGGATATGCCTTCGAAAGATTGGCTCAACACCCCCGATTGGCTTACAGAGAAACAGAGTGGTCGTGACCCGCAGACAGGTTTTACAGCTAACAGCGACGGTTCAGAGCCTGCCAAGTCAGCCTATCTTCAGACCTCTTACAAGCTCACCCCCGTGGTAGACCCCTATGGCTCCCAGATCGACCTCAAGGAGACTGTCGAAGGCTGGTTCGTGCCTTCCATGCCCGATCTCAACCAGCATAACCCCCACCTGATGCGCTATCTCATTCAGAACTCCATCTGGTGGATTGAGACCGTCGGCATCGACGGCATCCGTATGGATACCTATCCCTACGCCTATGCCGATGCCATGGCCCAGTGGATGAAGGAACTCGACGACGAGTATCCCAACTTCAACACTGTGGGTGAGACCTGGGTTACCGAGCCCGCCTATACCGCTGCTTGGCAGAAAGACTCGAAGATTGCCAAAAAGAACTCCTACCTCAAGACCGTCATGGACTTCTCGTTCTTTGATAAGCTCAACCAGGCCAAACATGAAGAGACCGATGCCTGGTGGCAGGGACTGAACCGCCTCTATGGCTCGTTTGTCTACGACTATCTCTATCCCAACCCCTCGAGTGTGATGGCCTTCATCGAGAACCATGATACCGACCGCTTCCTCGGCAAAGGTAAAGACACCCTCGCCCTGAAACAGGCTCTCACTCTCTTGCTTACCGTCAACCGCATCCCCCAGCTCTACTATGGTACGGAGATCCTGATGAACGGTACGAAGGAGGTGACCGATGGTCATGTGCGTCAGGACTTCCCCGGAGGCTTCCCTGGTGACGAACACAACGCCTTCACCAAGGAAGGTCGTACGAAGGCCGAGCAAGCTATGTTCGCATGGACAAGTCGTCTGCTCCACTGGCGTCAGGGTAACGATGTCATCATCAAGGGCACACAGACCCAGTTTATCCCCTTCAAGGGCGTCTATGTCATCGCCCGTCAGTATCAGGGACGTACGGCCCTCGTCGTGCTCAACGGCACCTCGAAGCCTGCCACCCTCGAGGTGGAGCGTTATGCGGAGGTTATAGGTGATGCCGCCAAGGTGAAGGATGTGCTCACAGACCGTTACTTCGATTTATCGAAAAACCTGGAACTCAAGCCCCGTCAGAGTCTGATTCTCGACTTCTGACGAGGCTCCCGAACGGGGAGAATGTAATCTTTCGCCGAAAAATTTGCATAATTACGTAACATTTTGTACCTTTGCCAAATGAAACTCTTTCTAACGATTCTATTCACCCTCATTGGCATGGGTGCAATGGCCCAGACTGTGGAGCAGGAACTGAAGGCTAACGTCAATCGTGCGGCCGGCATGTTCTATGCCCGTCCTATCGTCGGCAAGGCACCTGAGGATACACCTCCCCCAGAAGGAAAGAAACCCTTCTACATCAATCACTACGGTTGTGCGGGATCCTATTATCTCGACAAGAAAGAGTATTACGAAGATACCTATGCCATTTTTCTGAGGGCTGACAGCCTGGGCAAACTCACGAATCTCGGAAAAGACGTATTACGCCGGGTCACTTTGTTGCGCAACGACGCCAAGGACCGCTGGGGTGAACTCACGCCCAAAGGGGCTCTGCAGAGTAGGGCCTTGATGAAACAGATGGTGGAGCGTATACCCGGATTGCTTGGCAAAGACAGCTATTATAGTGTGCATAGTATCGTTCAGAACCGTTCGATTCTTACCATGCAGGAGGGGCTTCTCCAACTCTCATCGATGCAACAGCCCATCATTGCGCGTAGTAAAGCCTCCAATCAGGAAGTGAGGTATATGATTGCGGGCGACAAGGAGTTGTCCGCTAAAGCTAAAGACTCGCTGACCATGGCGCGTTATAACCGTTTTGTGGCCCTCAACACCAACGACGGGCGTTTGATGGCATCGCTCTTCAACGATCTGAACTACGTGGCCACCTATATCGACGAAGCCAAGTTAGCACGCCAGCTCTTTATTCTGGCGGGTAACGTCCAGCATACCGAGCTCGCTGGCTTGATAAGTCTATATGATATCTTCACCCCCGAAGAGATCCACCAGCATTGGCGTAAGCAGAATGCGTGGCACTATATCAATTACGGAGGTTGCACGCTCAACGGTGGCTATCAGGCCTATACCCGAAGAGCCTTGTTACGCAACATGATGCACATGGGCGACAGCGTGATGGGACGTACCACGCCCCTGATGCACTTGCGTTTCACCTACGAGAGTGCCGTGATGTCGCTGGCCTGTCTGATGGAGCTCGACGGACTCGGCATCCATACCTCCAACCTCGACTCGCTGGAGGCTTATGGATGGGCTAACTACCGTATCTCTCCCCTTGGAGGTGCCATCAACATGATCCACTACCATAGTGGCCCTGACGACCCCGACGTGCTGGTTAAGGTGCTCTTCAACGGCCACGAAGCCAAACTGCCCATTCCGACCGACTGTGCCCCCTATTATCACTGGCAGGACGTGAAGCGCTACTATCTGCGCAAGCTCTACCGTTACGAGAACAAGCGACTCAATGAATCCACTAAAAAATAAAGGCATGATAAGTATGGCAAAGAAGCAACTACTTCACGGGAAAGTGCTGACGATACTTCTCACTGCATTTTGCGTTTTCCACTTCTCACTACTCACTTCCCGCGCCCAGACCGTGAGGGACCTTATTAGGCAATATCCTTCCTATGCCTCGTGCAACTACCACATCTATCCCGAGATCACAACCACGCTGACCCCGCCGCCAGGCGACAAGAAGCCCTTCTACCTCTCCCATTACGGGCGTCATGGCTCACGTTACATCAACAGCCGTAGTGGCTATGACATCCCCTATAAGATGATGGCACAAGCCGACAGTCTCGATGAACTGACCGTCTTTGGCGAAGAAGTGTATGCTGAAATGCGTAGGATTATGCGTGACACGGAAAATCGTTGGGGTGAGCTCTCTGGTTATGGCAAACAGCAGCTGGAGGCTATCGGTCGCCGCATGGCGCAGCGCTTCCCAGAGATATTCTGTCCAGGAGCTAGGGTTACCGCCGTTAGCACCGTCGTGCCCCGTTGTATTGAGTCGATGGGTTCTGCCGCGTTACAGCTGCTGCAGGTGTGCCCCCAGTTGAACATCACGATGGAGTCTTCCCAGCGCAACCAGTGGTACATGAACTATCAGGACCGAAAGCTCCGTAGAAATTATATGACACCCGAGGCGCAGAAAGCCTACGATGCCTATACTGCCAGTAGAATGGGTAACAGCCAGCTGATGGAACTCATCTTCAAGAACCCCGACATCGTGAAAGAGATTGTCGACGAAGACTACTTCAACTACTACTTGATGAAGATGAGCCTCTTCCAGCTTAACACCAGCTACAATCAGGACACCTACCTGATCAAGCTCTTCTCAGAAGATGCACTCTACAATATGTGGCAGGTCGACAACGCCCTCTGGTATATCCAGCATGGTGCCTGCAAGCTTAATGGCGGTCGCCAGCCCTATAGTCAGCGCTATCTGCTCCGACATCTCATCGAAGAAGCCGATAGCTGCATCCAGCTGGACCAGCCCGGTGCTCAGTTGCGCTTCGGCCATGAGACGGTGATTCTGCCGCTGCTATGCCTTATCGGCGTCGATGGCTATGATCTGGAGACCGACAACCTCGACGAGCTCGAAGAGAAAGGGTGGTGGTGCTCCAGCGTGTTCCCCATGGGTTGCAATTTGCAGTTCGTCTTCTACCGCAGCAACCCGAAGGATCAGGATGTGCTCTTCAAGGTACTCCTCAATGAGGCTGAGGCCACGCTGCCCATCAAGCCTGTCACCGGACCTTATTACCGGTGGGCCGACTTCCGTCAGTTCTGTTTCGACAAACTGGCCAAGTATAAACAGAAGAAATAAAACCCCAAAACCAACTAAACCCCCAATAGCTATATGAGAAAATCTAGACTGTTTATCATTTTCAGTATGGTGGCCGTGTTCTTGTCAGCCTGCCATCAGGGAGGAGACGTGAAGTACAGCCAGGAAGCTGACAAACTCATCGAGAAGGTACGCCAATCCCGCAACTTCCAGCACCTGATCACCCTCGCCGATAGCCTCAGACAGGAAGGACTCATCTCCGACGCCAAAGCCTTCTACTGGCAGGGCTACGCCTGTGACCATCAGATGCGCCAGCGTACGGCCGACTTCTATTGGAACCGTGCCATTGAGGCCGCTGCCAAATCCGAAAACCCTGAAGAGATGGACTTCTACGCCAAGTCAGCCAGTCGTCTGGCCAATATGCTCATGACGCGTGGTGACTATGAAGGCACCGTGAAGATGGCCGTCCCCGTGGTCAGAAGACTCGAAGCCCTCCAGTGCGACACCACCAGCGACTATGTCAACACCCTTATCTATATCGGCTGTTGTCAGCTCGGCCTCGGCATGTATGGCGACTCTATCAACGACAACTTCTTCCGTGCCTACAAGAAGCACACCTCCGACATCGAGGTAAAACACTCCGACGATGCCTATAAAAACGCCTTCGCGGGTGTTATCAACATCGTCTATGCCTTTAACACCACCGGCCACTATGATGACGCCCTTAAGTGGAACGAGCGCTACGGTAAGCTCATTACCGAATACGAGCAGCGCCAGGATGCCAACCCCGACTATATAGACAAGCAATGGGCCCGCTATGACATCTACCAGGCCATCGCTCTGGCAGGACTCAATCGCAACGATGAAGCCGAGAATGCCTACAACGACTATCTCAAGACCGCCTACAGCAAGACGCCCGAGGGTAGTATCGTCAGCAATGACTACCTTGAGCCCCAGGGCCGTTGGAAGGAGGTCGCTGCCAACTATGAGAGTCTCGACAAGATTGTCGATGAGTTTAATGCCAAGCACTCTCTCGAGAATGTGCAGAAAGTTGCCCTGAAGAAATACCGTGCCAACCTGCTTGCAGGTCGCCGTGACACCGCCATGGCCGTCAGTATGCAAATCAGTGAGATGCTCGACTCCGCCATCGCACGTTCACGCCGTACCGACGCCGAGGAGATGAAGGTCATCCGTGAGAAAGAACTTGAGATTGTGGCCGAGCGCGATGAACTGGCCCGTCAGCACACGCTTGGCATTTACGGCATCTTTGCAGTCGTCATCGTCCTGCTCATCCTCTACATCTTCTACCACATCTACGTCAGATATCGCTTGAAGCAAGGCTACAAGCAGCTCAAGGCCGACTTTACGCAGGTGGAGGCCAGTTCTGCAGAGAAAGAGCGCCTTGACACCGAACAGCGCATGGCTCATAACATCCTCATCTCCGACCAACCACAGCCCTTTCCCACAGTCGGAGACCTCAGCTACGGTGCCACGCCGATACCGGCTGCATCGATCTTCTCCGACTTCTACGACTACCGTCTGGTGGGTGGCCGTCTCTATCTTTGTGCGGCATCCGCCCTTGGTAATGAGGTGAATGCAGCCCATGCTGCATCGCTCGTTAGGTCGCAGTTCCGTGCGATGGCCAGCCTTGAGACCTCCCCCGACCGCATCGTTACCGCCATCAACGACACGATGGCAGCAGGCGATCACACGCCCGTGAAACTCTTCATCGGTGCCCTCGACCTTGCCTCTGGCGAGCTCGTCTACTGCAATGCCGGCCATCCGTTGCCCGTGATAGCCGGCGAGACGTTCCGTCAGCTTACCGATGGTGATGATATCGCCGTGGGCGTCGAGTCCGGTGTCGCATTCACGCTACAGCAGACCGTCATCGAGCCTTCCAGTCTGATCTTCCTCTATACCAGGTCGTTGCTTGATGTCCGCGATGCCAAGGACAAGGCTTTCGGTGAGAAGCGTATGCTCGGTGAGGCCCTGCAAGCCAAGAAGACCAGCACTGCGCCCACCGACTTTATCGGTCGCATGTCCGAAGCCATCTACCGCTTCTCCGGTACAAAAGTCACCCTCCCGCCGATGCTCGCCATCCAATATAAATAGGCAAATACCATCGTACTACCAAGGAGTAAAGTCACCAGGTTACTGCCGTTCCTCGTGCTCGCGCATGTAGTCGCGAGGTGACATGCCGTAGTATTTCTTAAAGACGGTGGAGAAGGATGCCGAGTTGGAGAACCCACAGGCGTACATTACCTCAGTGACGTTCATTCCCTGGGTGGTAAGCAGTTGGGCAGCCTTCTTCAGGCGGATGTTACGGATAAAGTCATGAGGTGTCTGGCCGGTGAGCTCCTTCATCTTACGATGGAGGTGGACACGGCTGATGCCGGCCTTCTCGGCAATCATGTCAACGCTGAGGTCGGAGTTGCTCAGGTTTTTGTTGATACACTCCATGACACGGTCGAGAAGCTTTTCGTCGGGCGACTTCAGACGGACATCGTCTACTTGCTCCTCGAGGTCGTCGTTGCGCTCGTATTTCAGGCGCAGCAGTCGGCGTGAGCCGATGAGGTTGTGGACGGTGCGCCGGAGGATATCCATGTTGAAGGGCTTGACGATATACGCGTCGGCACCCGTTTCCAGACCCTCAAGTTTGTCTTCATCGCGGCTCTTGGCGGTGAGCATGACTACGGGCACGAAGTTGACACTGGGGTTGGTCTTGATCTTCGAGCAGAGGGCGTGACCGTCCATCTCGGGCATCATGACGTCGCTGATCACGAGGTCGGGGATGGTGCGTAGCACTTCGCCAAGGGCTTCCATACCATTGCTGCAGGTGCGCACGTCGTAGTCTTTCTCAAATTCTTTCTCGAGGTAGGAGCGAATCTCGTCGTCGTCTTCGGCGATGACGATGACCTGTCGGCGGTTCTGGGGAACTTCGACTTGGGGGGCAGCCTCTTCGATGGCAGCAACCTCTTCTTCCATGGGCAACAGCTCTTCGGCGGTGGTCTCAACATCGGCAGCGTCGACCATCTCGTCGCTGGTCAGATGAGCATTGCCCATCGGGATGGAGATGACAAACTCGCAGCCTTTGACTAGGTTGTGAGCGGAGATGGTGCCGTGGTGGAGCTCGACGAGCGAACGTGTCAGATCGAGGCCGATGCCAGTGCCCACATTGCGGTCGTTGGCCGTCGAGGCGGTCTGGTAGAAACGTTCGAAGATTTTGTCGAGCTTATCCTCGGGGATTTTCTCACCGTTGTCTCGAATGGCGATGGTGGCCTGCTGGTCATCGTGGAAGAGACGGATGCCTACTTCGCCGCCAGTTGGCGTGTATTTGAAGGCGTTAGAGAGCACGTTCATCACCACCTTGTCGAAATTCTTACGGTCAATCCAGACAGGGAGCCGGTCGATATCATGTTCGTAGGTGAGGGTGATTTGCTTGGCCTTGGCTTGATTCTCGAAGAGGTCGTAGATGTCCTTGACGAAGCCCACAAGGTCGGTCTCCGACATGCGCATCTGCATCTGGCCCTTGTCAATCTTTCGGAGGTCCATCATCTGGTTGATAAGGCTGAGGATACGCTCGGCATTACGCTTGATGGTCTCATAGACATTGCGTCGAGCGGGATCGTCGTCGTTTTTGAGCAGCGAGAGCAGAGGTGTGATGATGAGGGTCATCGGGGTGCGTATCTCGTGGCTCATGTTCATGAAGAAACGCAACTTGGCCTCGCCCATCTCCTCGGCGTGGATATGTGCCTGGAGGCGGAGGTTGTTCTGCTCACGGTGGCGGCGGTAGGCCAGGTATTGCCAGACGAAGAGGCCAAAGACTACGCAATAGAAGAAGTAAGCCCATGCCGAGCGGTACCAGGGACTGTGGATGACCACGGTGAACTCGCGCTCAGCGGTCTCGATATTGTTGCGCTCAGCCTTCACGCGGAAGCGGTAAGTGCCTTCCGGCAGGTGGGAAAACGTGAGAACGTTGATGCCTGGGTGAAGGCGGATGAAGGGCTCGCCGTTGATACTATATAAATATGATATGTGTTCGGGGTTCTCGTAGGTAAGGGTAGAGAACTGCACCGAGAAGGTGTTGTCATGGTAGTCGAGTTCGAAGCGGCGGCTGGCATAGACAGTAGTGTCGGTGATCTGGTAGTCGCCGGACATGGCATTGCCTCCGATGGGGGTGCCGTTGACGTTGAAGGCGGTGAGCTGTACATGGGCTTCCCACTTGCTCTGTACGATATCCTGCGGACGGAACCAAGTGATGCCCCCCGTGCCGCCGAAGTAAAGGATGCCGTCGGTCGAGATGGTGGAAGCGCCGTCGCTGAACTCATTGCTCTGCAGACCGTCGTCGGCAAAGTAGTTCTGGAAAAGGCCTGTCTTGGGGTCGAGGCATGCCAGACCGTGGTTGGTGCCCAGCCACAGACGACCGTTGGGATGGCGCTCGATGGTGCCCACGCCATTGTCGGGGAGGCCGTTCTTAGTGTCGAAGTGCTTCAATACCTTTCCGTCAAGACTATAGCAGTAGAGTCCGTTGTTAGTGCCCACCCAGATATGACCGCCATATTCGCGGGCGATTCTCACGGGCTGGGAGTAGTTGGGACAGTTGGTACCAAAGGCCTTGACCCAACTGTCGCTCTCGATGTCGAGGCAACAGAGACCCATGGACGTGGCAGCGTAGATGCGTTTGCCGTCGGGGGAGATGTTTACCTGCGAGACGTAGTTGTTGGTGATGCTGTTCATCTTCCGGTCGGTCTCTGCACCTTCCTGCATGCTATATTTCTTGAGGATGTTACCTTTGGTATCCATGCAAATCAGACCGTGTTTGAATGAGGCGAGCCATAGATGCCCCAGAGCGTCGCACTCCATATCCATGACGATGAAATTCTTGTCATCGGGGTATACCACCGGATGGAATTGCTGGGTGGAGGGGTCGATCCAGCCGAAGCCGTCGCCATAGGAGCCCACCCAGATGTGGCCGTTGATATCTTCTGTGAGCGACATCACTGTGGAGGGAATGCCGCTGAGATAATGCTTCAGGAGACTACCCTGATTGTTGAAACTGTAGAGCCCGTCCTTGTCGGTACCTATCCACAAGCGCCCTTGGCGGTCGACAAGGGTGCTGATGACACAAGCACTACCGATGAGGTTCTGGTCGCCCATCTTGTAACCCATATAGTTGAAACCCTTGAAAGCGATGGGTTGGCGGTAGAGGCCTTTCTGCAGGAGTCCGAACCAGAGATTGCCGCTCTTGTCCTCGGTGATGGAGCACACCTTACTCTTAGAGAGGTTCACCTCCATGCTGAAGAAGGGGTTGTCGAGCACATGGTTGCTGGCGGGCTCGTAGATAGCCACGCCTTGGCCGTCGTAGCCGATGATGATACTACCGAAGTGGTCGCAGAAGAGCGATGACACGGAGTGGTTGTTGGTGCCCTCGATATGTACGAAGTCGGTGCCTTGCAGACGGAAGACGCCAGAGTTGGTGGTACCGACATAGATCACGCCGTCATGGTCTTCACAGAGACCGAAGAACTGCAGTTCGGTACGGTCGGCGAGATAGCGCCTCACCTTATTCCCGTCATAACAGAGTAATCCCTTGCTGTCGGTGACGAGCCACAGGCGCCCTTTCTTGTCTTCGATCATCGAGTTGATGGTATGGAGGTCGGCCAGCTCGCCACCCATCTGTTGGGCGTGGGTCTTGTCGATGAACTTCATCACACCGAGCCCCGAGGTCCCTGCGAGCACATCGCCGTTGGCGCGTTCGAGAAAGCAGGTGGCATAGCAGCTGCCCTTCTGACCCTTGAGGTCGGTCATCGTCACATTATAGAAGTTGCGGCCGTCCCAGGTCTGTAGTGCACCGTACATACCAAAGTAGAACAGACCATTACGGTCCTGCAGGAGCGAGTTTACGTAGTTGCTGGCCAGCGCCCTGTTGGAATTGTTCTCTCGGCGGATGACCCGGAACTGGTATCCGTCGTAACGGTTGATGCCATCGCGGGTGGATGCCCATAGGAATCCCTCGCTGTCAATATACACCTGAGTGACAAAACTGCTGGAGAGTTGCTTGTCAGGATTGAAAAATTGCCCCATCTGAGCAGACACGCTCGAGGATAGGAATACAGCGATAATAGTTAGTAATATCTTAGGCCACATGTCTCGTGTTCAAGTAAAATTTTGGGCAAAGGTAATGGTTTTTTTTCTTTTCAGCAAGAAAAAGCAACAAAAAATAAAGTTCATGAAACATATTTGAACACATTATTATAAAAAAAGTAGTATCTTTGCACCCAGAATCAAGATGATAACTGACATGATTAATAAACATTTTCAAAGGCTGACTCACTGTCTGGCCATTTTCCTCATGTCGGCGTTGCTCCCCTTAGGTAGTCATGCAGCCGACGCGTTTATAACCTTCCAGTCCGCCCAGGGTACCCTGCAACTGAGGGATGTATCCATCAGCTGCGCCGACGGAGAACATAGTTGTGTGCAGATAGCCGCCGCTAACCTCCTGCGCGATTTCGAACAGGTGACGGGCGTGAAACCTCAGCGTGGTGGGAACGATGCAAGAGTCGTGATTGGAACCATTGGCTCGAATCCACAGATTGACCAGTGGGTGAAGCAGGGCTTGCTGAAGGATCTGAAGGGCAAGACTGAGAAATATATCATCAAGACCATCGGCAAGCAACTCGTGATTGCGGGCAGCGACAAGCGCGGTACGGTCTATGGCATCTACGAGTTGTCCAGGCAGATTGGTGTGTCGCCCTGGTACTACTGGGCTGACGTGCCTGTGGTGAAGCACCCGGAGTTGTATGTCAAGGAGGGCGAATATACCGATGGAGAAC
>Ga0247611_10004454_pt1 | contig 19402 bp, 15 predicted proteins | sample 177DNAGHGhighgp2_FD_192422 | JGI IMG/M metagenome (GOLD analysis project Ga0247611, IMG submission 192422) | Sheep rumen microbial communities from Palmerston North, Manawatu-Wanganui, New Zealand - 1770 DNA GHGhigh gp2 | ecosystem: Host-associated > Mammals > Digestive system > Stomach > Rumen...
TGCCACGGCTCTCGTTGCGGTTCCAGAAGATCTTCATCAGGTCGCCAGGCACGGCGCGATGCCAGATGTCATGCTGGCACCACTCCTGGTCGGTGAGGTAACGCTCGCGGGGCGTCTCTCGGTTGCGCTCAGTCTTGGCGCCGCGATAGGCCGTGAAGCTGTAGCCCGCACCCAGTTCCCGCACCAGCACACCTAATCCCGGCCCGTTGGCGTTGGCGCGTCCCCAAAATCCCACGCCGTCGTCCTGACCTGCGCCCTCGGGGTTGAAGGCATCGGCGAGGCCCACACGGGGCTTCATGTTGATCCAGGCCTCGCGCGAGATCTTGTGCTTGGTGTCCCACACGAGCAAGGCCTTGATCAGGACACCATAGGTAGCGCTGGAGCAGAACGACGGCTGAGCCTGCAGCGGGTCAAACCGTGGCCGTTCATCATCGGGTCCCATCTGGTAAGCCTCGTGAAGCCCTGGCCAGGTTGTCTTGGCAAACAAGTTGTTGGGACGACCTCCTGTGTAATACCCGCCCCGCTCGGGAAACGAGTCAATCGCCGATAAGATGGCCTGTTGCCACCCCTGGTTGACCTTGTCACCGGCGAGCGCGCTGCCCGCCAGGAAAACCGCAACTAACAAAGTGAAAAAAGTCTGTTTCATCGCCATGATGTCCGTTTTGATGTTTTGGAACGATATGGCAGTTGGCACATCATTGATTCATTTAACGCGAACCTTTTAGTTCGGCGTAGCCAGTCTCGCTAATTGATCAAATCACACAAATGATTATTATAATTCGCTTTAAATTAGCCAGATTAGCGTTAACCCTGCAAGAGCTTGGTGCCAACAGCTATATCATTGCCTGCTGTTTTGTCTCCACAAAAATAGTCCGAAATGGCTTTCTTTTCCAAAGATATTGTCCACATTTTTGTAATTTTGTGGCTATGGACGTTCAAGAATTACATTTCGGGCATCGCCGGGTGTGCCTTTACCGGCTGGAGCAGGGTAGTGTGCCGCTATTCTATTCGATCGACTATCACGAGAATGGGCAACTGCTTCTTGATGCGTGCAAGCAACTGCAGTGCAGCGCATTTAATCTGGTGACAATCAGTGGGCTGCACTGGAATCAGGAACTGTCTCCATGGCCAGTGGAAACGGTCGTCTCCAGGGATGACAACTTTTCGGGAGAAGCTCCATCGTGGTTGCCGTTGCTCACCGGCGAGGTGGTGCCACAGGTCGAGGGCTTGCTCGACGCGCCCCCATCATGGCGTTGCCTGGCGGGATACTCGCTCGCTGGCCTGTTTGCTGTGTGGGCAGCCCACCAGTCGAACCTGTTCACTCGCATTTTGTTGGCTTCAGGGTCGATGTGGTATCCTGGCTGGCTTGACTATGCCACGCATCACACACCTGCTGTGACGCTCAATGGAGTATATCTATCGGTGGGTGACAAGGAAAGCACGTCGCGCAATGCCGTGTTGCAGACCGTGGGCGAGAACACGCGCCGCCTGGCCGACCTGATGGCCCAACGAGGGCTGAATGTCAAGTTTGAACTCAATCCTGGCAACCATTTCAAGAATCCTCCCATGCGTGTCGCCAAGGGTATCAAGTGGCTGATGGAACTTGATGGCTAAAAATCGGCATCCAGGACGCAAGAGGAATAAAGATTTATTACTACCTTTGCATCACGATGACAATACAAGAGGCACAAGCGCGTGTTGACGCGTGGATCAAGCGGTATGGTGTGCGCTACTTCAGCGAACTCACCAACATGGCCGTGCTCACCGAGGAGGTGGGTGAGGTGGCACGCATCATCGCGCGCCGCTACGGCGACCAGTCGAGCAAGCCTGGCGATGACCTGGACCTGGCCGATGAGTTGGCCGATGTGATGTGGGTGGTGATGTGTCTGGCCAACCAGACCGGCATCGACCTGGATGCCGCCCTGGAGTGCAACTTTGCCAAGAAGACCAGCCGCGACAGTCACCGCCATCTGGATAACAAGAAACTTATTAACCATTAAATAATAACAACCTAATCATGAGCAATCACGAACACGAACACTGCGGCTGTGGCTGCGAGCATCACCACGATCACGACCACAAGCCCATGGACAAGTACATGACCGCCATCAGTCAGAGCAACGTCACAACCGACGATGCCGCCATCACTGCTGCCGTGCAGGAGATTATCGACAAGCATGCCGCCGAGAACAACACCCCCGAGGTGCAGCAGTTCCTGCTCAACTGCGTTGACCTGACCACTCTGGCCACCGACGACAGCGAGCGCAGCGTGGCCCAGTTTGTGCAACGGGTCAACGACTTTGACAACAACTATCCCCAGTACAAGAACGTGGCCGCCATCTGCGTCTATAGCAACTTTGCCGCCGTGGTGCGTGGCACACTCGAGGTGAGCGGTGTGGATGTGGCCGTGTGCAGCGCCAGTTTCCCTGCCAGCCAGGCCCACATCGAGACCAAGATCGCCGAGACCGCTCTGGCCATCGCCGACGGTGCCGACGAGGTGGACATCGTGCTCAACGTGGGCTACTTCAAGGATGAAGCCTATGAGGAGTTGTGTGACGAGATCAACGAGATCAAGAACGTGGTGGGCGACCGTCCCTTGAAGGTCATCCTGGAGACGGGTCTGCTGAAGAGTGCCGAGGCCATCCGTCGCGCCAGCATCCTGTCGATGTACTCGGGATGCGACTTCATCAAGACCTCGACGGGCAAGGTCTATCCCGGCGCTTCGCTCGAGGCCGCCTATGTCATGTGCCAGTGCATCAAGGAGTACTTTATCCAGCACGGCCGCATGGTGGGCTTCAAGGCATCAGGCGGTATCCGCACCACCGAGGATGCCGTGAAGTATTACACCATCGTCAAGGAGGTCCTGGGAGAGCAGTGGCTGGATAACCGCTACTTCCGCATCGGTGCTTCGAGCCTGGCCAACTCGCTGTTCCAGTCCTTCACCGGAACCGACGAGAAACCCTTCTAAAACGACAACCTGCTTTGTAGTTATAGGGCTTGTTTAAAAGACAACTCAAACAACTGAAACAACAAAGAGGAAAACAATAAATACAATAAGTGCAACACATTGGATTCCTGTGATTTGTATTTATTGTACTTATTGTTTTCCCTTTATTAATCTCTTATTTTTCACTTAAGAGGGCATGAATCGGGAGATATTAAGGATTGCGCTGCCGGCGATTGTGGCCAACATCACAGTGCCGCTGCTGGGACTGGTGGATACCGCTATCGCCGGACACCTGGGCGACAAGATATATATTGGAGCCGTGGCGGTGGGCGCGATGATGTTTAACCTGGTGTACTGGAACTTCGGGTTCCTGCGCATGAGCACATCGGGCATGACGGCACAGACCTATGGCAGTGGAGACTTCAAGGAGAGCGCCAAGCTGTTGGGCGAATCGACCGCGCTGGCGCTGCTCATCTCGGCCATCATCATCGTGCTGCAATGGCCCATCAGGCTGCTATTGCTGTGGATCATCGGTCCTTCGCCCGACGTCACGTCGCTGGCCATCACCTATTTCACCATCTGCATCTGGGGCGTGCCGCCCGTGCTGGTGATGATGGCCTTCAAGGGGTGGCTGTTAGGAATGCAAGACTCGCAGAGCGCGATGTGGATCTCCATCATGACCAACGTGTTTAACATCGCGGCGAGCCTCATCTGCGTGTATGTGTTGAAGATGGGCTTCACGGGCATCGCCGTGGGCACGATGGCCGGTGAATGGCTCGGCCTGCTGTATGCCGCCCTGACGGTGCAACGCAAGTTCCCGCAGCTCAACGGTGTGCTCGACTGGCGGCGCGTGTGGCGCTTCAAGGGCGCTGGGCGCTACTTCAAGGTGAGCCGTGACATCTTCATCCGCAGTTTCCTGGTGATGACCGTCAGCTTGGCATTTGTCTCGATCGGAGCCCGCAGCGGTGACCTGATTCTCGCCGTCAATGCCTTGATACTGCAACTGTTCACCCTGTATAGCCACTTCATGGACGGTGTCGCCTTTGCCGGCGAGGCCGTCGTGGGCAAGTATTACGGCATGGGGGACATGGCGCGCATGAGACGCTGCATCAGGTTGCTGTTCCTGTGGGGCGGAGCCGTAGCTGCCGTGTTCACGCTGATTTACTCGTTCCCACGGGTGGCCTTCGGGCTGTTGACCGACCAGCAGGGCGTCATCGAGGCCGCGATGGACTACCGCGTGTGGTGCGCGTTAATCCCAGCGGCAGGCATGGCCGCCTTTGTTTGGGACGGCGTGTTCATCAGCCTGACAAAATCGGGCGGCATGCTGCTCTCGGCATCAATCGCATGGGCTCTGTTCTTTGTCATTTATTGGATCACACCCCACGCATGGGCCAACAACCGCCTGTGGATCGCCTACCTGAGTTTCCTGGCCCTGCGCGGCCTCATCCAGACCCTCCTGTATGCTCACCAGCCCACATCAAAAGTTAAAGCCTAAAAAAACCAAGATATCGTAATGGATGGCACAAAACTTTGTTGTACCTTTGTGGGTTAAAGATAAAACCTCTAACGACAATGGCAAAACAGGGACTCACACTGGAGCAGAAACAGACGCAGCGTCTGGCACTGGAGCAGCAACGCCTGCTGGGAATGGTGCTGGAGAAGAATGATGCCGAGATGAGCGAGTTTATCGACAACAAGGTGAGTGAAATCCAGGCACTTGAAAAGAAATCGGACGATGATGCTGGCAGTGAATATGACACGAGCACTCCCGATGACCGACAGGATAAACCCACCGCTGGCGAGACTGCGGCAACAGGCGGTGACATCAATACCGATGGTGACGATGACACAGCGGCATGGTATCGCTACTTTGCCAACAACCGCAGCCGTGACGACGAGTACTATGCCCCCACCGCTGTGAGCGAGAAGACACTACAGGAATATCTTGCCGACCAGCTGGGAGAGCTGGATCTTGACGAGTCCCAGCAGATTATCGCCCGTGCCATCGTGGGCAACCTGGAGGATGACGGCTACCTGCGCCGCAGCGTCACCGAGATTGCCGATGATGTGACGTTCAACGACGGTTACATTGTCGATGCTCGACAGGTCGAGCAGATGCTGCAAGTCATCCAGACGCTGGACCCCCCTGGCATTGCCGCTCGTGGTCTGCAGGAATGCATGCTGCTGCAACTGCGCCGCAAGCCATCGAGTCGGGATGTGTCAATCGCTATCGAACTGGTGGAGAGTCATTTTGATGATTTGGTGGCAATGCGCTTTGACACGCTGTCGCGCAAGATGAATGTCCCAGCCGATCGTCTGGAAGAAGTGTTCAAGCGCCAGATTAGGCGTGGACTCAACCCCTATCCTGGCAATGCCTATAGCACCCGTTCCTATGTCACACAGCAGGTGACACCCGACTTTGATGTGGAACAGGATGAGGACACTGGCCGCCTGACGGTGACCCTGCGCAACAATATCCCCGCCCTGCAGATCAGTGAGAGCTATGCCTTGATGAATGACCGCTACAAGACGGGTTCCGAGCTGAGTGTGAAGGAGAGCAAGGACAAAAAACAGATCCAGGATGCCTATCAGCGTGCTGCCATGTTTATTGATGTGCTCAAGCAGCGGCAGGAGACCCTGTTCAACACCATGAGTGCTATCGTCAAGTGCCAGCGCGACTACTTCCTGAGTGGTGACGAGCGCGATCTCAAGCCATTGGGCCAGCAACAGATCGCCGACATGATAGGCAAAGACGTGTCGGTAGTCTCGCGTGCCGTCAACAACAAGTATGTGCAGTTGCCATGGGGCATTAAGAGCCTCAAGTCGTTTTTCAGCGAGGACATCAATGGAGCCTCCAGGCACGAGGTCTATGATGACCTGAAGCGTCTGGTGGATCAGGAGGACAAGGCCCGGCCGTTGAGTGATGATGCGCTGTGTGACCGTCTCAAGGAACTGGGTTACCAGTTGGAACGCCGCACCGTTGCCAAGTACCGTGACGCTCTGGGCATTCCCAGTAGCACCATTCGCCGACGAATGTCGCATTGACATTTATCAGAACAAGAACTAAGAGATTAATGGCCATGTCATTAAGTAAATATACGACAAATAAGATGTTGGCTGACGTGTCGCGTTTAATGTCGACAGTGTTGAGCCCGTTGTTAATGCCCACCTATGGCGTGATGGTGGTGATGTGGGCATCGGTGCTGTGCCTGTTACCCTATGGGACGCGAGTGGCGGTGCTGCTCGTGTGCATGGGCATCACGTGCATCCTGCCGGTGATTTTCTTGAGCGTGCTGCGGCACTTTGGAATGGTCAAGGACCTGCATGTCGAGTTGCGCGAGGAGCGGTTTGTGCCCTACTTGTTCACGGCATTGTGCTATGGTGTGGCAGCCTATTACCTGTATTACTGTCATTCTCCATTGTGGTTTGTCATGTTCATGGTGGGTACTGCGGTGACTGTGTTGTTGATGGCCCTGATTAACCTGAAGTGGAAAATCAGTGCGCACATGGCAGGCATCGGAGGAGTGGTAGCTCTTATCTACCAGATTCATGCTCAGGGATTAAGTGCATTTGACCTGTTGTGGCTCTTGTGCCTCGCCATCATCATTGCAGGTGTGCTGGGTTCGGCACGTCTGGTGCTCAAGCGGCACGATTTGTGGCAAGTGCTTGCTGGTGCCGTGGTGGGTTTCCTGTGCGTTTCATTGACCATGAGATTGTTTGGATAAAGAAGTCAAAAAAATAACTGATGAACACTACATTCAATTATAGCCGTCGCAATACCGTGAGTGTCAATGTGGGCGGCATTGCTATGGGCAGCGAGTGGCCCGTGCGTGTGCAGTCGATGACCAACACTTCAACCGATGACATTGAGGCCAGTGCCGCCCAATGCCAGCGCATCTCCTATGCCGGGGCCGATTATGTGCGTCTCACCGCTCAAGGTGTAAAGCAAGCCAACAGCATCGGTGACGTGTCGCAGCTGCTGCGGTCACAGGGCTGCAACATCCCACTGATTGCCGATATCCACTTCAATCCACAAGCTGCTGTAGCGGCAGCTGGGGTGTGCGAGGGTGTGCGCATCAATCCTGGAAACTTTGTGGATCCAGCACGCACGTTCAAGCAAGTGGATTATACCGATGAGGAGTATCAGTTGGAGCTGCAGCGCATCCATGAGTCTTTGCTCCCATTCATTGACGAGTGCCGCAAGCATCACACTGCTGTGCGCTTGGGCGTAAACCATGGTTCGTTGAGTGACCGCATCATGAGTCGATATGGCAACACGGCGGCAGGAATGGTCGAGAGCGTGATGGAATTCCTGCGCGTGTTTGTGCAAGAGAATTTCCTCGAGGTTGTCATCTCGATGAAGGCTTCTAATGTCGTGGTCATGGTCGAGGCCGTGCGCCGGCTGGTGGATGCTATGGACCGCGAGGATATGCATTTCCCCCTGCATCTGGGTGTCACCGAGGCTGGATTTGGTGAGGATGGACGCATCAAGAGTGCTGTGGGCATTGGTGCTCTCATGGCCGAGGGATTGGGCGATACCATCCGCGTGTCATTGAGCGAGGATCCCGAACTTGAGGTTCCTGTTGCCCGCAAGCTGGTCGACTACATTTCCACACGCGTTGGTCATCAGCCCATCGAGGGTGAATATGCTGTGGACTATAACCCATTGTGCCCCGAGCGTCGCAAGACTGTGACCGTCGATGGCCGCATCGGCGGCGATTGTCAGCCGGTGGTCATCGCCACCTATCGTCCCGATGAGATTAATGGTGCTGAACTGCAGCCCGATTTCTATTATAGTGCCGATGGCATGATCGACGGCATGCACCGTTTCCTGGTGCCACTCAATCGATGGAGTGGTGAGCGCAACGTGTATCCATTGCTCACGCTGGGAGAGTGGGAACAGTGCCCCGACAGCGCCACATTGCGCTTCTTGCAGTTGCCGGCATCCACACCCGTGACACGGTTGCAATTTCTGCGTGACCGTCAAGACACTGTGCTGGTGATCACTCCTGTGGGCATCAACATCCCGGGTGAGCAACAGGCTCTGATTCATGCGATGGACAGGGCTGGCATCCATTGCCCAGTGGTTGTGCGCAACACCTATTCCGATAGCTCCAACGAGTGGTTGCAAGTCAAGGCTGGAACCGACTTGGGGGCTGTGTTGCTCAATGGCAGGGCCAGTGGCATCTGGCTCGAGGCACCCAATAGTCACAGTGCTGTCGATGTGGTGCGCTATGCCTTTGCCATCCTGCAAGCAACACGACAGCGCATGAGCAAGACCGAATTCATCTCTTGCCCAGGATGCGGCCGAACAATGTTTGACTTGCAGACCACCGTCCAGCGAGTGCAACAAGCTACCGCCCACTTGACCCACCTCAAGATAGGGGTGATGGGTTGCATCGTCAACGGCCCTGGCGAGATGGCCGATGCCGACTATGGGTATGTGGGCGCTGCTGCAGGCCGTGTAAGCCTCTACAAGGGCAAGCAGTGTGTCGAGATGAATATCCCCGAGGACGATGCCATCGAGCGTCTTGTGGCTCTGATTAAAGAAAACAATGACTGGCGTGAACCATAAAAGATAAGAGAGATGGAATCCACTACCCGTCAACTGAAAACTGACAACTGAAACAGATGAGAATCAAACAAATCCTGTTAATTGTATTGGGAGCACTTGCTGTCATGTTGACCTCGTGCAACAACGACAGTTTCCAGATCGACGGCACCGTTGCTGGCCTTCAAGGAGCTGTGGTGAAAGTTCTCTTTGAGGGTGACTCTTGCATTGTCGATGAGTGGGCCGATGTTGACAAGAAGGGACATTTCTCCTATACTGGCACCTCCACCCAGCCCGTGATGGTAACACTGCTGAGTGCCCAAGGCGATCACTTGATGACAGTTGTGGCCGTCAATGGTGATCACCTCAAGTTAAAGGGTGATGCCGCTGCCGCGATGAGTTTCAAGGTCAAGGGTAGCAAGGTGAATGAGGACTGGCAACTCTTCAGGGATGAGCATCAGGCTTTCTATACCGATCCCAACCCATCACGCTTAGATGCGGCTATCGAAAAATATGTGCGTGAACATCCGTCCGACATGTTATCGACCGTCTTGCTCATGGCCGACTACAGCGACTTTACCCATGTGGACAAGGTGAGAAAAATGCTGAACGGCATCGATGTGAAAGCGCGTCCCCAGTCACTGACGCGTGCCTTCACTGCTAACCATCTCATGAAACGCAACCCCGACAATCTGCCTCGACTGATGACGTTGAACCTGGTGACGCCTCGAGGAAACTTTGAGGAAATCAACCTCATGGGCAAGATGACGCTCATCAGCCTGTGGGCCAATCCTCAGAATGATCGCAAGGCCTCGTTGCGTGCTTTGGCCGAGGTCGATGATGGCAGTGCCAGCAAGTTTCAGGTTATCGACATCCTTGCCGAGGGTGACACCCTGCGGTGGAGGAGCACCATCGCAGCCGATCCTGAGGCGTGGAAGCATTATTGGGCACCCGGGGGACCTTTAGAGCAAGGTATCCAGCTGTTGGGCATCAATAGCATGCCCTGGTTTGCTGTTACCGACAGCACAGGAATGGTTACCTACAACGGGTCGGACTTGAATGCAGCTATCGAGGCTGCTGCCCTTCATTGAGGGGGGCGATTTTCTCCAACCCAATCGTCTTGAGATTTGGGTGACTGTGGGTTAAAGCCCATAGCCGTTGGCACGACGGTAGTGGTTGGGCGAGAGGCCTAAATGTTTCTTGACATATTTGCCGAAAAATGAGAGGTTGTCAAACCCCATCTCGGCAGCCACTTCCTTGATACTCAAGTCACTGTATAGCAATAACTGCTTGATGCGGCTCATCACCGACGAGGCGATGAGTTCGCTTGCTGTATAGTCGCTGTGCTTGCGGCACACGCTGGTCAGGTACTTGGGCGAGACACACAGCTCGTCGGCATAGGACTTGACGCTGCGAGTGGCCGATGTGTCACCGGCCAGCAAGAGCATGAAGCGTCTGAAGATGCGGTCACCCTGCCTCAACATGTCTTCCTCGCTATTCTGGTTGAGGTGCTTGTTAATGTTGGAGAGCAGGTCGTAGGCGAAGCAGCGGATAATATCGCGCACTGTCTGGCGACCGAAGTTCATCTCGGGATGGTCCATCTTGAACACCAGCAGCTCATAGTATTTCACCATCAGGTCCACCTCGTCCTGCGCCATGGTGATGACTGGGTTGGCCAGGATGTGCATCACCGACTGCAGCAGGCTCTTGTTGAAGAAAGAGAAGCCCATGTCGGTGCTCATGGCGCACACCAGGCAACGGAAGTCCTGGCTGTGCCTGGTGTTTTCAATCACCACCCTGCGGTCGATGAAAAGTGATGTGTTGCGAGACAGCTGATGAGTGACACCATTCAGGTCGATAGTCAGGGATCCCTCAAGAACCATGACATAGGCGATGAAATTGACCTGGAATTGTTTCATGAGTCCAGGTATCGATGTGATGTCGTCGGCAAAGATGATTTCGCCGTCATTATACTTGAGGTCATGATAGACCTGTGGCACGTCAGTGAGATCGAGCTGTGTTACTTTACTGATAGGTTTCATACTGGTTTGATTGCTGGGTTATGGAAGCAGGCGGTTCTCGTTCATGCGCGACATGTATTGCTGGATGATGGCCTTCAGCAGCAGTTCCATCTCTTGTTGCTCTGGCAACCGTCCCGACAAGTTTGTCTTGAGCAAGGGGTCACTCTTGAAGCGATACACAGCGGTGGTCTTCTCGCCATCGAATTGCAGCATCAAGTCACCCTTGATCAGCTGGTATATGCCCGCATTGTAGCTGAAGGCCCACGTCTGTGCAGGTTGGGCCGATAGCAGGTCATCACCGAAGGCCAAGTAGGGCTTCTCATATCCCAACAGATGCAGCAACGTGGGGGTGATGTCGGTCTGCTGGGCAATGACATCATCGCGCACTGCTGGGGTGATGGAACCGTCGGGAGCATAGAAAATGATGGGGATGCTGTAAAGCCCCAAGTCGGTCTTGTAAGTGTCGTGGGTGGCCTGGTTGGTGTGGTCGGCCACGAGCACAAAGATGGTGTTCCTGTACCATGGCTCGCGGCTGGCTCGCTCAAAGAATCGCCGCAATGACAGGTCGGTATAGCGCACACACTTGTGGATGGGCTGACCACCCTCGTCCTTGAGGCTGTCTCTATACTGCTCGGGCACGTTGTAGGGGTGATGGGACGACGCAGTGAACACCGTGGCCAGGAAGGGTTCCCTCATCCCCTGGATGCCATCCAGGGTGAATTGCAGGAATGGCTCGTCCCAGATGGCCCACTTGCCATCCCAGTCGTCCATACCGCCATAGTTGGGCGACTGGCAGTACTCATCCAGCCCATAGTAATGCTTGTAACCGATGCTGTGGGCATAGGCACTGAAACCCATCGAGATATTGTGACCGCCGTGGAAGAATGCCGTGTTGTAGCCCTCGCGGTCGAGCATCGACGAGATTCCATCGACATCGTTGAGCGATGCCGGAGTGAGGAAAAACGGCTCGACCATCATGGGCAGGCCTGAGAGAATCGAGGGCATGGCATCCATGCTGATGCGACCGTTGGCATAGCTGTGCTTGAATGTCAATGACTTGGACACCAGGCTGTCGATAAAGGGCATGTACCCCTTGTATCGCCCACCTTCCAGGTCGGGATTGAGTGAGCCGATGTATTCCTTGCCCATGCTTTCGACAATGAGGATGACCACATTCTTGCCCTTGTGGCTCAGTTCATCGACAACGGGATGGTCGTGGATGGGGCTATAGGTGCTCTCCATCTGTTGCCGCGACATGTAGTCGGGCGTGACAAAGGCCTGCTTGCCGATGCTGCGTATCATCGAGAACGGCGTGTTGAGCACCACCGACGATTCCACGGGGCGGTTGACAAACTGGTTGGCGTTGCTGATGGTGATGGGGCGTGTGCCGGCAGTGGCACTGCCACGTATGCCCACAATGGCTATGGGTATCATCACTATCAGTGCAATAAACTGCGAGATGTAGTAGTGATAGCCAAATCGGTATACTTCGAGCCGTGGCTTGGTGTAGCATCGCCACAGCATGAACACCAGCACGAGAAACGCCACTACCCAGTACCAGTGGCGAATGAACTCGGTGAACAGGATGGAAATGATGTTGCCCTCGGCGGCAAACTCACTGAAGACCGACACCGTTGAGCGGCGGCCCGTGTATTGGAAATAGACCGAGTCCATCAGGTTCATGGCCACGGCAACAGCGTTGGTGATTACAAACAGCCAGCGCAAGCCACGATGAAAACCTGTCCGCTCCTTGAGGTGCAGGGGCAACAGCATGAGCACTAAGTACAAGCTGTTGACATAGAGCAGCGCCGATGTGTCAAACACTAGTGCTCCATGCAGCATGCTCTTGAACAATGGCCATGACATGTAGGGCGCAAAGGTGGACCAGTTCTCGACACAGAAGGCCACCCGTGACAGCATCCACATTACATAGGCCACCAGCATGTTGAGCACTGCGGCACCGATATTGCTATGCATAATTCTCTTCCACATGATAGATGGAATTCTATGGGTTCATCATCTTGAGCATTTGCTCAATGAGGTCGCGATTGTTACTCAGGCGCGGAACCTTGCGCTGGCCACCCAGCTTGCCTGTTGAGGCTAACCAGCGGTCAAACAGGCCATTGGGAACGATGACTACCGATGGAGAGGCCAGGAAGATGTCGCCCGAGCGCTTGGCATCATAATCGCTGTTCACTTCGCGCAGGTGCTCATCGAGCAGCTGCATGAACTGGTTGATGTCTTGTGGCTCACGCGCAAACTCGATGAGCCACTGGTGATGACCCTTGTTGCCATCGTGGGCATAAACTGGTGCTGCTGTATAGTTAAGGACTTGTGCTCCGGTCTCTTGTGACGCATGGGTGATGGCATGGTCGGCATTGTGGACCATGAGCTCCTCCCCAAAGGCGTTGATGAAGCTGCGCGTTCGGCCTGCAATGGTGATCTTTACGGGATTGAGCTGCTCGATTTTGACAGTGTCGCCCAGCCGGTAACGCCACAGGCCATTGGCAGCGGTGATGATCAGCTCATAGGTGCGACCCTTCTCAATTTCCCAAATGGGATAGACCTCAGGAGTCTCGCTGTCACTCTCCTCAACTGGCAGGAATTCATAGAACACGCCCACGTCGAGCAACAGCAGCATCGCCTCGCTGTCCCAGTCGCTTTGCACGGCAAAGAAGCCCTCGCTGGCGTTGTAGGTGTCCAGAAAATGCATCTTGTCCATGTCGCAGATGGACTCATATTGTTGCCTGTAGGGCTTAAAGGCGATGCCGCCATGGAAGAACACCTCCAAGTGAGGCCACACCTCATGGATGCACGACTTGCCTGTCTTGTTGAGCACTTCACGCAAGACTGTCAAGAACCATGATGGGACACCGCTCAAGTTGGTAACATTCTGGCCGATGCTGGCCTCGACCAAGCGAGGCAGTTTCTCGGACCAGTCCTCCATGAGGGCAATCTGGCGTGATGGGATGCGCAGCAGGTTGGCGATTGGGTTCATGTTCTCAATGAGGTTGGCGCTCAAGTCTCCAACCCTCACGCCGGGTTTGAGCTGCAGGCCGTTGGCATAGCTACCGCCCAGGATGAACGCCTTGCCCGAGAAAATCTGGCTTGCGGGGTTGAGGTTCAGGTAATGGGAGATCACATCGCTTCCGCCTTGATAATGGTTCCACTGGAATGACTCGCGCGTGATAGGAATGTACTTGCTGCGACCACTCGTTCCCGAGGACTGGGCAAAGTTGATGCACCGTCCTGGCCACAACTCGTCCTTGGCTCCGTCCACCATGCGCATGATGTGCGGCTCCAGTCCCTCATAGGAGAATATGGGCAGTGTCGAGGCAAACTGGTGATAGGTTCTGATCGATGAGAAGTCATACTTGCGCCCGATGCGGGTCAGAGATGCTTTTTCGACAAGGCGCACCAGTTCGCCCTGCTGCACGGCATCGGCATGGTCAATATAGCGCAGATGTTGCTGCAACCGACCCACAAAGTGGCTGCGGACTATTGGCGTGAAATCTATCATGAGGCAAAATTACTAATAATCACCGAAAAAAGTGAAAGCTCGCGACAGAAAAAAATCGGGGAAATCACCCCATTGGTCGATGAAATTGCCAGCAACCCTGCCACAATCGCCGCTGTGGCCTCTTGTGGGAAGATGATGGCACACGATATGCAATTTCATGGGTGATTAGTCGACTTTTTATGAATATTTGTCTAAATTATTTGCAGAAATTCATCAATTAGGCTAATTTTGAAGCAGAATAAATAACAGATATTGGCAATTTAAAACTCAACGACTATGAAACGCTTTATCTTAACAATGGTAGCAGTGCTCACTCTTGGTGTAGCTGCTAACGCGATGAGTTACAAGTCGGCCCGCGATCAGGCCTTCTTCCTGACCGACAAGATGGCCTATGAGCTTGGACTGAGCGATGACCAGTATAACGCTGTGTATGAAATCAATATGGACTACATCATGTGTTTGGACGTGTATGATGACATCTTTGGCACCTTCTGGACCCGTCGCAACAACGAACTGAGGTATGTGCTCACAGGCGCACAGTACCAGATGTACATGAGCATGGAGTACTTCTATCGCCCCGTGTCATGGCAGAACAAGAAGTTTGTGTTCACCATCTATAACCGCTATCCCAAGGATCGCTACTATCACGCAGCTCCTCCCGGATACCAGGTTTACAAGGGCTCTAACCGCTACTTTGACCACAGTGCATATAATGGCCGCACTTTCGGCGCTCCCACGCATAAGTCACAGCCCAAGCCCAGTATGGGTACCGCACAGCCCTCAATGGGCGGCAGCAAGAGCCAGCCTGGCCGCTACATGAACAAGAAGCAGGCTGTCAACCAGGGCAAGCAGCGAATGAACAATCCGCGCCGCTAAGGTTGCATGACAACATATTGAAGTTTTACACGAGGGGGGTGCCAAGACGGCATCTCCCTCGTGTCGTGTGGTGCGACAATATGCCAGTCAATACGGGTAGGCATGGTTTTTGCTTCGGTCAAGGGTGATGTTTATCTACACTTACACCGAAGCAGAGGGTACCCAGTCGCAGCATGTGGCTGGCGAGATAGATCATGTGATGAAGCCCGCATTTGGCGACAGGCCTGGTGCCAACGGCCACCAGAGCACAGGTCCCCGGTTGAGCGCAAGGATGCTGCAAGAGTATGAGGCCGCCCGTCAAGAATTGGTCAACGGCATCGTGACCGATGACATGGTTCAACTGGTGGACATGGGTGATTATGGCATCGGCATGAACGTCAAGTCTCCATGTGGACTGACATTGTGTCATGCCGTTCAAGGCAATAATGTGAAGGCCAGCATTGATATCGAGGAGATGCACTATCACCAGCAGTGGAGCGGGGCTCCCATGGAGGTGATTGACCGTGGACACATTGTTCGTGTCTCGCAGGTGTTTATCGAGCATGCCGCACAGTGGAAAGAACAACTCGCGGCTGCTTTCAAGGCCGACAGCAAGGGTGTGAAGATGCGCAACATGGCGATGAACAACATGGATGCCTACCTTGAACGCTACTTTGATGGCACAGGTATCACCTATTGCTTTGACAAGCGACACGCCGATGGCCACAAGGCTCGGCTGTTGGTGCGATTGAATGCCTACAAAACGCTGGATCTGCCCATTCCGCACGACGATTTCATCAATCATCTGGATCTGGTCAAGCCTCACATGGTGGAGTTTGCCTACATGGCCCGTGATGGACGTTTCACGGTGAGGGGCGAGGTGCGCGACGATTGGCAACTGGCTCCAAGCGGCAACCCTACACAAGCGGAGCCCACGCAGCGGCCCCACGGAATCAAGGGATGGCTGCAGCGCCTGATGGGGAGCGGTAATGATATAGTCCCTTCCACCCTTGCCAGGACACCACTCCAGCAACAGGTGGATGAAAGCTTTAAAGGCAAGAAGTGGCAGTATCACCTTGCCGAGGATGATGAGAACGGTCGCCGTGAGTTGCACATCCGCCTCAACGGTGGGCGTTCCATGATCATCGACCTGAACCAGGGGAGCGACGTCAAAGCCCGCATCGCCCACGACATGCAGTATGTTCCGCGGCTGATGGAGCTGGGCAAACTGTTCCCCTACCGCATGACAGGCCCTCGCAAGAAGGCCCTGTGGATCACTGCTGAGAGAGATAAGAGTTAAGAAATAAAAGATAAAAGATGGCATCTGCCAACTGCCAACTAAAAACTACCAACTAAAAACTAAATAAATGGCTATCACCATCAACACTGGCGACCTCAAGACCATTCTCGAGACCACGCCATCGACACAGAACATCTTGCTCGTGGGCAAGCATGGCATTGGAAAGAGTGAAATCATCACCCGCCACTTCGAGGACCAGGGTATTCCCGTCATTGCACTGTTCCTGGGACAGATGAGCGACCCGGGCGACCTCATCGGCCTGCCCAACAAGGACGAGAAGACTGGTAAGACCGAGTTCATGCCTCCTTACTGGTTCCCCATGGACGACAAACCTGTGGTGCTCTTCCTGGACGAGATGAACCGTGCACGACCCGAGATCCTGCAGTCGGTCATGGACTTGTCGCTCAACCGCAAGCTGGCAGGACGTTCCCTGCCGCTAGGCAGCCGTGTCATTGCCGCCGTCAACGACGGCGAGGAGTACCAGCTCACCGACCTTGACCCTGCACTGGTGTCGCGCTTCAACGTCTATTTCTTCAGCCCTACGGTGGGTGAATGGCTTTTCTGGGCCAAGCAGCATGATGTGGACCCCAGGGTGATTACATTTATCGAGGAACACCCCGACGAGTTGGAGAAGAATGTGGATATCAACAAGGGCACATTTGACAAGACGCCCGACCGTCGCGCTTGGGTGCGTGTCTCGGGGCTCCTCAAGTCCTGCGACGGCATCACCGACATGAACCGCTTGGCCAAGATGATTACTGGCGTGATAGGTGCTCGATCGGCCTCGATGTTCATCCAGTCGCTCAACCAGTCACGCATGCTCACTGCACGAGAGGTGCTGCACGACTTCGCCGCATGCCAGAACGACTTGGCCACCTATACCATGCCGCAGATTGCCATCATCAACGAGGGCATCTATCAATACCTGGAATTGGGCGTCAAGCCCCAGGACAAGGAAGTGATTGGCCGCAACTTGGTGCGCTACATCCACTGGATGTTGAGTAATGGCCGTCAAGAAGCCATTGCCCACTTTGCCTCATTCTTTGAGAATGCGACCTATGCCAATGCCAATGCCTACATCATGATGGACTGCCGTGAAGCCTTGCAGTTGATCAACCAGATGATTGCCAACCTATGACAGTGGGTGAACGCATAAAGACGATTTCACAGGACTGGTTCCTCACCGAGCCGCTCATCTTTGCTGTGTTGTGTACCCATGCAATCAAGCGCAACGATAACATGGGCTGTGACATGCGCTGCGGCAAGGGTGTCATTGAGTACAATCCCGACCGATTGGAGCATTTTGATGACAGTCAGTTGGCCCTGCGTCTCAAGGCCGAGGTGGTGCGCATCATCCTCAAGCACCCCTATCAGCGCCAGCCCTATAATCCGCGCCGCGACGTGATGCGGCTCTCGAGCGACCTCACCCTGTGTGACAATCTCGAGGGAATGAGATCCATCGGGCTGGAGCCACCTCGCATCTTTGACATTCCGCGTGACCAGGCTTTTGAGCAGTACTATTCGCTCATGGCCGACCAGGTCCTGCAACTCGACCTGGATGCCGACGGTGATGGCATCCCCATCGACATGGAGGGGCAGGGAAGTGGCGATGGCAAGGGTGATAGAGACAGCGGCAAGAGCTTGGGCGACACCATGACCGAAGCCGATGCCGGGGCCTCGTTGTGGGAGGAGGACGAACTCATGACCGAGAAGGTCAACCACGAGATCGAGACTGCCCAGCGGTGCAACCAGTGGGGATCGCTCAGCGGGAGCCTGCGTGACCTCATCGAGAGCACCCTGGTGAGCAAGCAGAACTTCCGTGCTATTCTCAGTCAGTTCCGTGCTACCATCTTAAGCACGCGCCGTCATCTCACGCGCATGCGTCCCAACCGCCGCTATGGATTTGACGCGATGGGCAGCCAGTATGCCTACAGCACCCGTCTGCTGGTTGCTGTCGATGTGAGCGGCAGTGTCCCTAACGAGGATATCCAGAAGTTTCTCGCTGTCATCAACCGATTCTTCAAGCAGGGCATCGAGCAGATTGATGTCATCCAGTTCGACAGCAAGATCACGACCGACAAGCCATTGACACTCAAGCAATCGACCAAGTGTATCCACATCAGCGGGCGTGGCGGCACCGATTTCCAGCCTGCTATCGACTTCTATTATGCGCACGAGGAATATGATGGCCTGGTGTTCCTGACCGACGGCTATGCTCCCAAGCCCAAGCTTCCTGATGAAAAACGTCACAAACCCATAGCTTGGATACTGACCACCAATGGCGGCAACGAGGACAACCTCAAACCGCTGGGACCTGTCGTCCGCATCGCTGGACTATAGACATGGATTACGGGAGGCTCATGATTTGAGAGCCTCATCCGTTATCCTTTTTCCTCATGTTTTAATATAGTATCTTGAATCACTCGTCGTCGGGATCACTAACGACCTGGAAGTCCTTGTTCTCGTCCTCGTAGTCGCTCTCCCAGTATTCCTCGCTCCATTGCTTGCTGCCTGAGTCCACCATCTTGCCGCCGGCATTGGGTGCCTCATCTTCCAGATCATCGGCACCAAAGATGAAGTCGTCCTCGGCCTGCTCACGATGGCGCGGGTCAAGGTCGTGTTGTGTCAGAGTCTCGGGGATGCGGTTGCGCTCGTCATTGATTGTCCGCCACAACAGGTCTTTCAACTCGGTGAGTCCCATTTGGGCAACACTCGAGATGAACACAGTGGGGACATCGTCGGGCACCTCGGGACGCATCTGCTCAATGAGCTCTTCATCAAGCATGTCACACTTGGTGATGGCCAGCACACGAGGCTTCTCGACCAGGTCGGGGTTGAAGGTCTCTAATTCCTGGCACAGGATGCCATACTCGCGGCGGATATCGTCGCTGTCAGCAGGCACCATGAACAGCAGCACGGCATTGCGCTCGATGTGCCGCAAGAAGCGCAGCCCCAGTCCGCGGCCCTCACTGGCCCCTTCGATGATGCCTGGGATGTCGGCCATGACAAAGGATTGCTGTCCGCGGTAGGAGACGATGCCCAGGTTGGGCTCGAGTGTGGTGAACGGATAGTTGGCAATCTTGGGTTTGGCGGCACTGATGACGCTCAACAGGGTGGATTTGCCTGCGTTGGGAAATCCCACCAGTCCCACGTCGGCCAGCAGCTTCAGCTCCAGGATGACGGCCTTCTCGACGCCTTTCTCGCCTGG
>Ga0247611_10004455_pt1 | contig 19386 bp, 21 predicted proteins | sample 177DNAGHGhighgp2_FD_192422 | JGI IMG/M metagenome (GOLD analysis project Ga0247611, IMG submission 192422) | Sheep rumen microbial communities from Palmerston North, Manawatu-Wanganui, New Zealand - 1770 DNA GHGhigh gp2 | ecosystem: Host-associated > Mammals > Digestive system > Stomach > Rumen...
CGGGAAAAAATGAATAGTTTAGCTTTCGTAAGAGGTTCTTCTAAATCTTTTGTTAATGAATATGATTTTGAAAGTACTATTTTTAGTAAAGGCGGTGAGAAATAAATGCAAAACTACCATCGACATTCTTGTTACTCAAACATATTTACAGCAGATAGTTCCACTACTAATGAAGATTATGCTAAAAGAGCGGTTGAATTAGGACATAAGATTATTTCATCAGTTGAACATGGATGGCAAGGATATTATTTTGAAACATTTGAATTAGCTAAAAAGTACAATTTGAAATTCATTTTTGGAACTGAAGCATATTGGGTAAAGGATAGGCATGAAAAAGATAGAACTAATGGACATATTATTATTTTAGCAAAAAATGAAAATGGAAGACAAGCTATAAATGACATTCTTTCAACTGCTAGTGAGGATGGATATTATTTTAAACCAAGAGTGGATTTAGAGTTATTGCTATCATTACCTCCAAATGATGTATTCATTACAACTGCTTGTGTTGCATTTTGGCAATATGAAGATATTGAAGAAATAGTTGTCAAATTACACAATTACTTTAAAGAAAATTTCATGCTTGAAATTCAATATCATAATACAAAGCAACAAATTGATTTAAATAAAAAAATTCTATATTTAGCAGATAAATATGACATTGAAATGATAGTAGGATTAGATAGTCACTATATATATCCCGAAGAAGCCATAGAGCGTGAATATGTTCTAGAATCTAAGAATATTCATTATGACAATGAAGATGAATGGTATATGGACTATCCTGATGATAAAACGATATTTCAAAGATTCAAAGAACAAAATATTTTCGCAGATGAACAAATACAAAGAGCTATGAATAATACAGATATTTGTTTATCGTTTGAGGATTATGATGATGTTCCTATATTTAATAAAGAGATTAAGTTACCTACTCTTTATCCTAATTTATCACAAGAAGAAAAAAACAAATTATATAGTCGCCTAATAACTAAAAAATTCAAAGAATACATGAAAAATGTTCCATCTGAAAGATATCAAGAATATTTCGATGGTGTAAAAATGGAAGTTCAAACATATAAAGATACGGGAATGGTAGATTATCCGTTACTTGATTATGAAATAGTCAAAGAAGCTATTAGTATGGGGGGACTTATTACTTCTACAGGTAGAGGGTCTGCTGTTGGTTATTTTACTAATACATTATGCGGATTTTCTAAAGTAGATAGATTTACATCAGCAATTAAACTATATCCTGAAAGATTTATTAGTACAACTCGTATTTTAGAAACTAAATCCCTTCCAGATATAGATTTAAATGTAGGTACACCTGAAATATTTGAACAAGCTCAGATTAATGTATTAGGACAAGAGCACGTTTATCCAATGATTGCCTTTGGAACATTTAAGAAAAAATCAGCATTCAAACTTTATGCGCGTGCAAAAAATTTAGACTTTTCAATTGCGAATGAAATATCATCGCAAATCGAAAAATATGAAGAAGTATATAAATACGCAGATGATGATGTTAAAGATGAAATTGATATTTATGATTATATAGATGAAAAATATCGTTCTTATATTGAAGCAAGCTCAAAATATCTTGGAATTATCTCAGATAAGAAAAAAGCTCCTTGCTCATATCTTTTATATCAAGGAGATATAAGACGAGAAATAGGACTTATAAAATGCAAGAGTGAATCAACTAAAAAGGAATGTATTACTTGTGTAATTGATGGAGCAATAGCCGAAAATTATAAATTTTTAAAAAATGATATTCTAAAAGTTGACGTTGTTTTATCTATAAATCGTCTTTTTGATAGAATCAATATAAGTCCTTTTGATATAAATACATTAATAAAAAACGTTGAAAACGATGATAGAATTTGGGATTTATATGCTAAAGGATATACAGTTGGATTAAATCAAGTAGAAAGAAAAAAAGATAATAATAAAAATCCATTTGGAACAGTTAATAAAGTAAAAAAATATAAGCCTAAAAATATTTCGGAGCTTACGGCATTTATTGCTGCAATTAGGCCAGGATTTGCTTCTATGTATTCTAAATTTGAATCAAGAGAAGATTTTAGTTGGGGAATACCAACACTTGATAATTTAATTAGAACAAAAGAATTACCTGTTTCATTTTTATTTTTTCAAGAACAAGTTATGTCAGTTCTTAATTACGCTGGATTTCCAATGGATGAATGTTATGGAATAATTAAAGCAATTGCAAAAAAACATCCTGAAAAAGTTAAACCTTTAAAAACAAGATTCATAAATGGATTTAAACAAAGACTTATAGAAAATGAAGGATTATCTTTTGAATTAGCAGAATCAAATTCTGAAAAGGTTTGGCAAATTATAAAAGATAATTGCGGATATTCTTTTAATAGTTCCCATGCTTATTGCATGGCTCTTGATAGTTTATACAGTGCATGGCAAAAAGTTAATTATCCATATGAATTTTATGAAGTAATGCTAAATCATTATACTCAAAAAGGTAATAAAGAAAAGGTTGCATGGTTCAAGGAAGAAATGAAAAAAGCTTTCGGAATCAATGAAGGCAAGTATAAATGGGGATTAGACAATAGACAATTTGTAGCAGATAAAATTAATCATTGTATAAATCCATCTCTAGTTGGAATTAAAGGTATTGGACAAAATGTTGCAAATCATCTATATGAAGCTGAACAAAGTAAAAAATACAATAATCTATATGAAATTTTTTCAAATTTGAGAATAAGTTCAGATGTATTCGATATACTTATAAAAATTAATTACTTTGAGGACTTTGGTTCTGTTAAAAAAATTTTGAATTACAAAAAGGCTTTTGATGAATTAAATGGAAGAAAACAATTTAATAAAAAAGATGTAGCTGGCAATAAATATATTAAATATATCGTTAATAATACAGAAGAAACAGAAACTTTATACAGGAAATTTAATTCAAAACAAGCTTTAAATGAAATATGGAATGATTTACAAGAAGAAGATTTGTCCCTTACAGAAAAGCTTTGTATAGAAACCGAATATTTAGGATATCCAAGAAGCGTAATTTCTTCAATATCTCCTAATTATGCTTTTATACAAACAATAAAAGGAAACACAAGTAGAATGGTTCAATTATATCGATTATCTGATGGAAGTACTGAATCCATTAAAGTTCGTAAAAAGGCATTTGACTCAAATCCTTTTAAAGAAGGTCAAATTATTAAAACTATTGATTGTGCTTACGATAAAAAATGGAAATATGATAAGGAGTTAGAAGATAAAACAGGAAATGGATATTATCAAATTGACGAAAAAGAACCAATATTAATGAAATGGAGCATAGTTGAAGATGATTGATAAGTTTAAATATACTGATAAAGAAATAGAAGAGATTATATCATCAATGGTTATCCTGGTCGATACTCGTGAAAAAGTAAATGAGCATATTTTATCTGTATTTGATAAAAATAAAATCTCTTATAAAAAGAAAGCTCTTGAACGATGCGATTATTCTTTTTATATACCAAAAAATGAAAACCTTAATATTCCAAGAGACTTGTATTTTGACAAAGAGATTGCAATTGAACGTAAAGCCAGTTTAGATGAAATTGCGAATAATTTTACCAAAGAGCGTGACAGGTTTGAAAAAGAAATGGCACTTGCTCCAAGTACAAAAATACTTCTTCTTGAAAATGCAACTTATTCCGATATATGTAATGGTAATTATAGGTCGCAATATAACAAAAAAGCATTTTTAGCCACCATTCATACGTTTTGGATTAGGTATAATTTACCATTTGTATTTATGCCAGATACTACAAAATCAGCATTATTTATTAAGAAATATTTTGAATATTATTTAAAAGAGTATTTGAGATAAAAAAAAGGGGATATCATTATAGATATCCCTTCATTTTTATTGTAGAATATAAGAGTTGCAACCACCTATACCTAGCAATAGGAAGGGGGTGAAAACTCCAATGGACATTATTACTACATTATTCATCTCTATTATGGCTGGTATAATCGCAAATTATATCTTCAAATGGCTCAATAGAGATTAGGTTGTAATGAGCCTAGAGTTTGCTACTCTATAACTAAGCAAAAAGCTCACGAACTGGTACTTCGTGAGCTTTTTTGTTGCTTTAATCTCCAATGGACATTGTATTTAGACTTCTTTCGTTGTCTGATTACAATATATATCATATCTTACAGAATTTCAATAAGAAAATCCTTAAATAATGAGAATAAATAAGTAGTAATTCTATTTACTCAATATTATTGGAGGATTTTTATATGAGAAAACGAATAGTCCAGTGCTTGATATTAATAATCGCAGCTGGCGGTATTTTTACCAATAGTTATTTAGAATCAAGTAAACCAATTCAAGTTATCGATGATAATACTAAAATCGAGAATCCACAAACTTTATTAAACATGATTAATTCTGTCAAAGTAACAATCGAACCTTCGGATGTTTTTGCGGTAGGTGAATCTGAAGAAACTGAAAATGTTGAAGTCGAAAGTGAACCATTAGTTTTTCCAGATTCATATTTCAATCCAGAAACAGAAGAATATAGAGAAGAAGAATTTTGGGACGATATGGAATTACTTGCACTTGTATGTGTAGCAGAAGCAGAAGGAGAATCTGAACTTGGCAAAAGATTAGTAATCGACAGTGTTCTAAACCGAGTTGATTCCCCTAATTTCCCTAACACAATTTGGGACGTTGTATATCAAGCTAATCCACCTCAGTATTCATGCGTATGGGATGGAAGACTTGAAAAAGTAGAATACGACGAATATATAGCTAGTCTTGTAATGGATGAATTTAATAATAGAACAAACTCAGATGTTATTTATTTCAAGACGGAAGGATATTTTAATCATGGAACACCTATTATTCATGAAGGTCATCATTATTTTAGCGGGAGGTAATTATGAAAAAACAAACAAAAAAAGATGCAATTGATTTATTAATAACAATGGCTTTTTTAACATTTATCTTTTGGATTATATCTCATTATTTTCACATTAGTTGGGTTTGGATTTTATCTCCATTTTGGTTAGTCGGAGCATTACTTGGAACAGCTATTATAATTGCTTTTATTAGAACAATTTTTTCAATATTTGGAGACTATATCAAATATTTAAAGGAGAAGAAAAATGGAGCTAAAAGAAATAGCAAAAATAATGGCTGATAAGTATAAAGAAGACGAAACAAAATGGATTTTAATTTTAAAAAAATTAGAAGCATCAGGATTTCAAGTAAAAGCTTCTGAAAACCCATATCATTATTGTTCAAGATGTGGTCGTCCTGTCAAATATAATTTGGACAATATAATAAAAGGAAATCTTTATTGTAACCATTGTTTTTTATCAATTAAACTAGAAAACCCATTTAAGGAGGCAAAAAATGAACGATAACAAATCAACTGGTGGAATTGGATTTTGCGGATTATTAACTATATTATTTATTGCTTTAAAACTATTAAAAATAATTAATTGGTCATGGGCATGGGTATTAGCTCCACTTTGGATTCCTTCTATTATTGTAATAATTATTTTAATAATAATGTTTATTATATCGAGGTAAAAATGGAAACAACAACAATAGCTTTAATTATATTAACAATATTAGTTTTATGGATTTTAAAAACAATGTAAAGGAATCAAATATGATAGAAGAATATATAAAAAAATATGCCGCAAAACATAAAATATCAATAGAAGAAGCAAAAGAACATGCAATGGTAAAATTTGACATTCAATTTTATCAACAGAGGTGAGCTTATGATATATACAGATGACCCATTAAGAGATTTCAATAAATATGAAGCAGAAGAATTCCTCTGGGAGCAAAGCAGACCAATATGTACTGATTGTGGAAATCATATAACAGATGATTATATGTATGAATTTCATGGACAATATTACTGCGAAAATTGTGTACAAGAACATAGACAAAGCATAGATGATTAATTTAGGGGACAAAATGTTTATGAAGAAAAAGGAATACATTATTAGCTCAAACGAAATACAACATTTAAAAAAATTAGGATTTAAACATATAGGAGAGGGTGTCTATACTTATGAATTTGTAGGATATAAATGGAGAGGATTTACTACTATCACATGCAAATTTACAGCTTTTGACGATAATAAATTAATCCTTATTGATGTTCTTACTGAAAACGGAGGATTTTATGCTCCATATTATTCAGATGATAAGAATAATAGGGTATTAGCAATAGTTAAAAGTAATATTACCAGAGAGATGAAACGTTGCAATATAGAGGTGAATAATGAAATATAAAAAATTAGGAAAAGCTATTGGCGATTTAATTGCAAATTATGAAGATGCTATTCACAATAGCCAAGTATATAAACCGATTAGTTTTGCATTATACCAAACTTGGCAACAATGGAACGCAAAAGAAGAACCACGCAAGAAAAAAACAATCTATAGAGGTGAAAACGATGGGAATTAATGTAGGAGATAAATATATTATTGAAATTGGAGCGGTAGCAGAATTACCAGATGGTAAGAAAAAATATTTTATAAAGCCTTTTGAAAGTCTCGTATTCGACAGAAAAGGTTTAGAACAATTAAAAAAATTTGATAACGTCGCAGATACTTTATATCAAACAGGCTTTAAAGAAGGATATAAAAAAGCTCAAGCTAGACCAGATTTAAAACGATTAAAAGATGATAGTTATAATAAAGGTTATGAAGATGGAGCAAAAAATCAAGATGAAGTGCAATATAACAAAGGCTACAACAAGGCTTTAGAAGATGTAAGCGAATTAATGGCTTATATAACACAAGACTTTATAGATAACTGTTATCCAAATGATAAAGGATATAATCTATATGACCTAAATGCTAAATATGGATTAGCTAGAATTCTAAAAGATTATAAAGCATATGAAGAAAAGAAAAAGGCTGAGGGAATCAAAATTGGTGACGAAGTAATATATTTACCAAATAATACAAAGTTTTATGTAATAGGAGAATCACCCAACAGATATAAAGGTATATATTATGCAGAACATAATAAATATTTACCTTTAACAATATGCGATTTTGAAAAAGATAAATGCATGAAAACAGGTAAACATTTCGAGGAAATATCAAAGTTACTTGATAAGCTGAGAAATGAGATAGGAGAAAGAGAATGAAATATACAATAGAATTAACAGACAATCAAAAGAAACAAATGGATTTACTATGCGAGATAATAAATAGACATATAGGATTTAATCCAAAATTAGAACCTATTAAGACTACCAACATAGAAGATACAAATGAGTATCAGATAGGATACAAGGTAGGCTATGAAAGTGCTATTCATGATTACAATATGATGATTACATATATTCATAATTGTAAAGGCAACTTTAGAGTATTTATGGCTAGAACTTACAATTATATTTATTGCAATTCAACTGATGTCGGAACTATACTTTTTGACCTTGTACGTAAATTTTATTTATCAGATATAATAACAAAATTTAAGAAGTGGAAAGAAGATAAAGACCAATCCAAAAAAGAATTTATCGAGGTTGGTGATGAAGTAACTATTGGTGATGGTGATACAAAAGCTATTGTCACAAAAGTATCAGATAATATTGTGAGAGTTTTTTATTCTGATGGTACAGGAGAGTTAATGACAATAGATTCTAATACGTTACACAAGACAGGACGGAACTTTAGTGACGAAGTAGAACAGTTACTTGATAAGCTGAGAGGTAAAGATAGTGATTAAAAAAATATTAGCCTGGACAATTTTGATATTTATTATTTTTATAACATTTGTAATTGAAGTAGCAAAAACAAAAGATGAATTTAAATGTACATGGCTAACAGCTATTAAATTAACCGGTATAAGTATATTGATTACAGCTGGAATTGGAGCATTGATACTTACATCACTTTTTTGGATATTGGAATAAAAAATATTAAACAACATTAAATACTTCTGATTAAAAAGGAGAAAATATGGAGACAATAAAAAAATTCCATGCAAATGAATATAAACCTGGCAAATTTATATGCAAAGTTCAAATAAAAGGAAACAGAAAATCTTTTTATGGTAATACAGAAGATGAAGCGATTAATAAAGCTAGATTATGGTATGAAGATGAAATACAATCTTTGGAAGATAAAATTAATATAGAAGAAACTCAACCTTCTTCAAAAGATGATAATCTTATCTTAAAACAACTAAATCAAATTGGAGATTTATTAAAAGAAAAGAATCGAACCTTTGATACAGATGATATTTATATCACAGTTAAAGAAGCAAGAGAATATTTAAGAATAAGTCAAGGACAAATGTATTCATTAATTAATCAACCTGACTTTCCAAGACAAAAAATTGGAAGAACATACAGAATACATTTTGGTGAATTAAAAGATTATATGAAGAAACACAGATTTTCACAAATTGAAGTCTAGCTGATATGCTAGACTTCTTATTTTTTACATGTGGTTTAAATGGTTTATGTGGTTTGTGGTTTATGGTTTAAAAATGGTTATAATAGGAAGAAAATGCTTACGAAAGTGCTTACAGAAGAATTTGTTTATCGGAAAGCCTTGATTTTACTGAGGTTTTGAGGTATTATTACTAAGTCCGAATGACCTAGACTTCAGCTTTCTCACTTTTTTAAAAATGCCTTCAAACCCTTGTATTTACTGGGGTTGCGGAATTTTCAGTAAATATACAAACCACTAAAAATGGTTTATATTTACCATATTTTACCATAGAAAGTGCTTACAAAGTGCTTACAAAAGTGCTTACAAAAACCTTCGGATATGATAAAATTTTTTTTATAAAGGAGATTATACCACATGGACAAAAACATTACATTACCAAAAATGCCAAGAGGACAGGGTAGTTTTTTTATTCATAATGAAAGAAATAAAATTGGATATCGTAAAAATTTTACTTTACCTAATGGAAGAAAAATAAAGAAGACTGTTTACGGAGATACGATAGATGAATGCCTTCTTAAAATGAAGAATGTCGAAAAAGACATTGATAATAATGTTAATATAACTAAACAATTATTATATGAAGCTATGATTAACTGGGCAGAAATTGCAAAAAAACCAACTTTAAAAATTCAAAGTTATGAAAGATTAATGCAAATAATAAATAATCAAATTAAACAATCAAATCTCGGAAATATGTCTTATCAAAAAATTACATCTGATGATATACAAGAATTTATAAATTCCGTTAATGATGATGGATATTCATATTCCGTGATAAAAAAATGTTATTATGCTTTAAAGGCTTTTTTTGATTACACTTGTTTAAGAGACAATGTACCCAATCCAATGTTACTTGTAGTTATGCCTAAAAAAATCAATGTCTATAAAGAAGACAAAGAAATAGTTTGGTTTGAAAAGGATGATATAGATAAATTCATATCTGAATGTCAACGAATAAATAAATACAGTAACGCTTATAAATATAAACATGGATTAATGTATGCCGCAAATATATATTTAGGACTACGAATAGGAGAGCTACTAGCATTACAATGGAAAGACATTAATTTTGAAAAAAATACAATAGCTGTTACAAAAACTATGATTTATAAAGAAAATCCTAAACATAAAAAAGGCGATAAAAACGAACCTCGATTTATAGCGACATTACAAAAATCGAATAAAACTAATCAGAATAGATACGTTCCTATGAATTCGAAAGCAAAAGAACTAATTCTGAAATACAGAGAAACTTTTGATACAGTCAAACAAAATGATTATATAATGACAACCAAAAACAATACAATTGTCGATGTACGAGCAGCAAATAATACAATAAAAACAATTCAAAAAAATGCTCATACATTTGTACAAAATGCTTCAAGTCATACACTAAGACATACTTGCGCTTCTTTATATTTTAGAAAAGGTGTCAGAATTGAAATTATAGCAAAGATACTAGGACACACTCCAGAAGTATGTAGAAGGGTATATATAGGTCTAGTTGAAGAACAACTACAAGAAGCTGCAAGTTTATTAGTTCCAGTAATCGAAATTTAAATGTAAAAAAATAGGGTAGTGATTAACTCACTACCCTATTTTTATATTGAATTAATAAGTGAAATCTATTATTATATTAAAAGGTTAGTTACAAACCTTCCGCAAGGAGAAGAAATCTGCGAAACTATTGAATATTCCCATATATAGTGGGGAAAATAAATAATGTACCAGATTTGAAGTTTTATTGATATCAAAAATTTTACTTATAGTAAAAGTCAAAATAGAGCAGATTTAGATTTGAATAGATTTTATTGATATCAAAATCTTACTTATCGTAAAAGCTAAAAAATGCATTACTTTTCGATTTTATTGACATCAAATTTTACTTATAGTAAAAGTCTCAAGGTAGAGTATCAGCAATGTGTTTGTTTTATTGATATCAAAATTTTATTTACAGTAAAAGAAAGTAATATGTATAATAAAAGCCGTGGCATGGAAATTATTGTATAATGACGTTTTATTGATATCAAAAATTTTACTTATTGTAAAAGTGATTTGGAAAAAATAATTTAATACAAAAAAATATAAGGGTAGTGAAATTAATCACTACCCTTATTTTTTTATATTCTCTATGGTCTAAAACCACCATTTGCAGACAATGTATAACCACCGCCTAAAGATGGAATAGATAATCTACTAAGGTCTTCAATATTAGTCCATACAGGCTTCTGAACAGTGTTTGTTGGCATATCAAAACATTCAATAGGACTTTCCACTCCATATTCTTCATACCATCTTGTATGCTTATTAACTAAATGATTTTGAGTAGAATAAATACGGTTTTCAATACAATTAAATAAACTTGCGCATAATGAATCCATAAAGCTATGCTCTAATAATTCACCTGCCTCAGTATATCTTCCTTCATCTAATAATTGTTTATGCGCATTAGAAATTGATAAATGCTCTAAATCTACATCATTAAGACAAAGTAAATTGTCTATTTGAGAAGGAAAGTCGGAAGTAACTTTATATCTTGTTATCTCAGCCATAATTAATCACCACCTATCCAAACAAATCCATCCCAAACACCATCAGGTTCATCTTCATCTATTGATAAAAATTGGCCAGCAACTCTTGATTTAATTTGAGTATTTCTTATTTCCTCTATCATCATATTTATAATCGACATATCTAAATTGTATGGTTTAAGTTGAGTAGCATAATCAGAAATAAGAATTTGAGCTGCCGCATAATTCCCATCAAGTCGATATTCATTAATTTGATTTATTAATTCTCCTATTGTATCATTAACATTCTTATAATTAGTAAGAGTAATTAATTCATCAGGAAAATTTGAATATTCATGTGTAAATTTTGCCATATCATTTTCCTTTCTTATAACCAAGAATACAATGGATAAAATCTATGCATTGTAATAGTACTTTTTCCATTCTCAAAATCGTGTGATATAGAATCAATTATATATTGATTCACTTCATCAGAATTATAAGGTTTATATGAAACTTTAATATTAACATCTAAAAATGGAACTAGAAGAGTAGTAATGGTTATATTATCAGTTAATCTAGTGGATACAAAATTATTATAATTAGACTGAGATAATGCTAAATCATCTGTCGTACACTGCTCTTTTTTTTCTACTTGTAAAATTGAACCTATTTTTTCGATAGTAAAAGGACTATCTGGATTGATAGTCCTTGTTAAAGCATGTGGCGATACATCATATAATTCATAAAAATATTCTGGACTATACAACTCTACCGTTACTCCTGTATTTGTTGTATAAGTCTCATCATGATGCTCTTGACTTAAAAGCACAGTCATAGCATGTGGCTGATATTGTCCCATAAATATAGCTCTAGTAGAGTAATTACCATCTGAATAAGTTCTTTTAATTTTAAAAGTATATGTCCTTCCAGCAATCAATGTTCCAGCCTTTAATTGATTTAAATTTTCTCCATCATAAATAGGGATAGCACCTAGCGATTGAACATTCATACTAGGATTATCTAGATTTGTGGTTGGAACTTTAAACGCTATTTTATCCCCATTATAGTATCTTGATTCACCACCACTAGGTATATAAGCAGAATTAGGAACAATATAAACATTATTTGAATATGTAACACCGCTTTCTGTATAATAATCAGCTTCAATAACTTCACCCCAAACTTCCGAAATATTTTTTACTTCTGAAAAAGAATTTGAGGTAGATTCTGTGTTTTCGCTTATCAATAACTGTTGAATATAATCATTACTTAATACAATATCATCATCATATCCGCTTGGTTTCATTTGACAAACAAAAATATTATTAATATCAAAAAATGTCTCATAATTAGGATAAAGGTCTCGCAATGTCGTAAGAATAGATAAAACTGTATCTCCACTCGAAAATTCCAAATCATAAGGAACACAATTCCATGTAGGATTAGCGTTTCGATATTCAATATAACCATTTGGATTTTTAGCTTCTAAACCTTTATATTCTCCAACATCTTCAACTTGAATAGCAGAAATCCTTCCTAATTGACCAACAGTATAAATTATAGCATCACGAATAAAATTATGTTCTAATACTGCGCCAGTATTAGAATCTTCTTTATATGCAGGTATTACAATCTGAATTTGTCCTAATGTTCCATTGCGAGAGCCATCTAATAAAGCCATAAAATCAGCACAATTTACTTGAAGAGTATTAGTATTAACATCAAAATTACCACTTGTATCAGTATATATATAATGACCCTGGCTGTACCATTTTATTTCATTAGTTCTCAAATTTTTTATACCTACTTCGATTTTAATTGTTCTGTTAAGCCAAATATAGGACGCTTCATTGACCTTTATTTCCTGTTTGTATGTAGGAACAATTGTAAAGCTAGCAGTTCTTCTGATATCAGAATTAGCATCAATATTAACAGAACCTCCAGCTATTATTCCATCCAAAGAGTCTAAAACAGTTCCATCATCATTAAGGACATTAATTCGTATAAAGCATTCTACACTTGTTTGACGTATGAGGTAAATATCTTCACTAGTAATATTAAGTGCCATAGTTCACCTCCTACATATTCCAATAAATATCTTCAACATCATTTAAATTAGCTCTATACATATCATCATTAGAATCATGTTCTCCTGTTTGAATCCACTGAAATACTATATTACGAAACTGATAATTAACATCTCCACTATCAGTTGGACTTGGAATAACTTGAATCAACCAAATTCTACCATCAGAATGTTTTAATATTTTTGGATTTCCATCTGTCAAAAAGTCCATGTAACCTTTCTTATAAAAATATCCTTTGTCTTCAATAATTTGACAAGCTTCATCAAAATCATAAAATTTTCCATCTAAACTTCCTGAATCATAATTCATTAATCCAGCATGGAAGAAAATTGGATATCTATAATTAAGAGGTACATTATAATTTCCTGCAATATTTCTAGTCGTATCAACATTACCGCTAGAATGAAAAGTCTTATAAGTTTTGTCTCTTCCAATAATAAATATATCATCAAACTTAGAATCAACAGTCATTACACCATATACACCTGGATTATTATCGTTGTCATATGGAACTAATGCATATTCATAAGTTACATTCGATTGATTAAACTTATCTATTCCAGTAAAAATAAAATCTTCTTCTTTTTCAATTGGATAAGAAGCTACAGTATACCATTTAAAAGTACCTTGAACTCTTCTTTTAACCACAACAGCAGATACATTTTCGGCAAGCCAATCAATATTACCAGCAACAGTAGTACCGGTTGAGAAATCAGCTCTCATAATAGTATCCCAATCCCATTCATTAGGAATATCCAATGAAAGTTCTTTATCTGTATTTTGAGTTCCATATAAATCACTATATTTTCCACCATGTAATGTAACATATGTCATATTTTCAGCATTGGTCGGAGTTGGAAGAGCAGTATATTCACCGCCAATAAATGAAGTTCCGAAAAAAACCATTTATCCCACCTCCGTTTCATTTTCTAACAAATGAGAATTATCAGAGTTAATTATATTTCTAGTTACAAAAACTTTGAATAAATAAATATTATTTTCTTTCTTTATCCAAAAATCTACTAAATCTTCATGGTCTAGAGCTTCAATAGGTTCAGAATACAAAATATAATTATCTAAGCCATTATTAGCAATTAATTTATATCTAATCCTATCATCATCATAAATATATGAAGTAATATAAAACCCATATTTATGAGAAGTGTCTAAGCATTCAAAAAAGATAATCCCGCTTCTATACATATCTTTACCTTTTATAATAAAAATACAATCATCATCTATTCTGAATCCTCTATCATATATAAGAGTTTTATCAATCAGATTAATATATCCATTTTCATATTCAAATTCTTCATCTCCATGATAATCAATAGATATTATATTTGTTTCATAACGAATATACCCATTTTGATAATCGTTATATAAATAAAAATTTGAAAATGTCTCTGGCGTAACATAATCTACAATAATTCTTACGTCACCAGTATCAACTTGATATCCATGTATGGTTTCACCTTTAGCTCTAATATAATAAATACCATCAACAAATCCATTGTAATTATATGAAAGATTAATCACATCATACACAATTCCACTTGTTAATAACAAATTTTTTCGTGAATCATATAAGTAATAAATTACGTCTTGCAATAATTCATCTTCTAATTGATAATATAGAAGAGTAGCATCTAAATATGATTGCTTAATTACAGCATCTTCTCTGATATTCGAAAACTGAAATGTAGGAGTAGTAATAAAATATACAAATCTTGTATCACTCCATGAACTTTTTGTATTATCTAATTCAGTTACTCTAATTTGAATATAATATTGTATTCCATATTGTGTAACATTAATCGAATCTGCTGGAAGAATATATTGAGTACTTGCTGAATTTTGAGTTCCTTCATACACAACAATATTGTTTACTGCTTCTATGATTCTAATAGAGCTACTTTTGATTGTGCCACCAGAATATGTGAATGGGATTTCATTTTCTTCTTGATAAGACATAGCATCCATACTATAAACTATTGGTTTAGCCATATAAAACCCCCTTTCTATCTTTTATTAATTCGTGGATGTATTCCAATTATATACATTTTTGTCAAATCACCTTGCGGAATAGTTGCATACACTCTTTGTCCTACAGATAAAGTAATATTAGGAATAGCTAAAACACATTCTCTATCATTTCCATAATCATCAATAACAGTATAAGTTCCATTGCTATTAACACTCTTAACAACACTAATGAAAGTCCTATCATATCTAGAATTAGAATAATTCAAAGAATTAGCAATTTGTTTAGCTAATACACTAATAGCCTCCGCTAAATCCTTACTTACATCTTTACTCATAACTCACCTCAAAAATGGGCGATGCATTAGCACCGCCCATAGTTATTTATTTTTTCTGTTCAATTCTTGTAACAAAGCGTTTGGCAATTCATTTGTAATCGCCTTAGCAAACTGACTAACATTATCTACTTCTGTAACATGTATATCTCCAATTGTAACATTAAAAGAATTATCAACTTTAGTTGATTGATTATTATTTTTAGGAGTAACTATTGCGTTAGTAGGAGAATAATTATTAGTTGCGTTACTATTTAATACTTTAGATAACATAGAAGAATAATTTGGAAGTATTGATTCTATTGGTAAATATTTACCTCTTAATAGCTCTTGGGTCTCGGTAGCATCAAAAACTTTCTCGCCACCTTCAAACTGATGAAGCTGATGTCCTTCGGCAATATAAGCATTACCATAATTATCAAGAATTATTTCATCACCATTCTCAGAAACTTCATGATATCCTGATTTTGCATTATCTGTACCATGTCCATATACATATTTAACTTTTCCACTTGAATCTTTATATGCATAACGAATAGCTTTATTAGAAGTTGAAGTAGAAGAAGATTTTTCTTGAGTTTTCTTAACGCTATTATTTGATGGTGAGCTATTATTTAGCTTAGAAACGCCACTTGTTTTTTCTGCTTTTGCTTGAGCATCTTTCCAAGCATTAAGAGCTTCAATTTGCTTATTATACGAATCAACTATAATATTTGCAGCAGTCACAGCAGCATTTGCTTGTTGTTGTTGCATATTAATATAGTTATTAGTAAAGTCAGTCAATACCTCTTCGTCTAATGCTAATATATTATTCTTCCAATCAGAACCCCAAATAGAAACAGCTACCATATCCTCTTGTTGTTCTTTAAATTTATTTGCAACTTCTCCCCATTTATCCGAATACTCTTGAATCTTATCAATTTGAGCATCTATACCATCTGTAAGATTTTTCATTTCTTCTTCAAGAGAATTAATCTTTTCTTCAAGAGTAGAGATATATACCTCAAATTGGGTTTGTTCAACTTCATCTTGAGCATTCTTTATATCTTTTTCATTAGCACGATAAACAAAACCCTTATCGGATTCATATACCATTTGAGTTCTTTGATTTTCAGCTCGATTTAATTCATAGAGAGCTTTCTGCAAATCTAATTGTTTCTGTCTCTCTTCATTAGCTTTATTTAAAGCGTCAATCTCAGATTGAATAGAATCTATTTGTGCTTGATAATTCTTTTCAATTTGCTCTTTTTGTTTTTCCAAACCATCAATTTGCTTTTTTAGAGTACGCTGAACAGCATTAATTGCTTTGTCATAATTTTCGACAATAGTTCCATAATAATCAGCAAGATTATTATAATAATCTTGGTCATTAAGCTTTCCAGCATTATGCAAATCGTCAAGCATGGTTTTCATACTATTACAGTATTGTTGAAAACTTATTTTGCCTGCTTCAAGAGATTTCTTCCAATAATCAGACATATCACTGACATATTGCTTATAAGCAGATTGGAAGCCCTTGTATATTTCCTCAAGATTCTTATTGTATTCCTCGGTATATTTAGTATTATCCTTAAAATATTTATCATTGAGCTTTTCACGTTCTTCGTAATACTGAATATCAGAAATCAATTCCATCTCATGAAGATGGTCTAAAGCTGCAAGCTCTTTCTCATAAGCTTCTTTCCAAGGGTCTGACTCTTTTGATGAACCACCACCAGACTTAGAAGATTTCGTTTTTGATGGGTCATAATTTAAATTTGCACTCTGATTCCTTAATGCTTTTAATTGAGCCAAAGTATCTTCTTGCGCTCTAGTTGTCAAATATTTAATTCTAGCTCGCTGAAGATTTGCAGTATTAGCATCTCCAGTTGCTTCTGCTGTTTCAAGCAATCGTTTAGCTTCAGCTAATTGTGCCAATCTAGCCGTAGTTACACCAGCCGCCTCCGCAAGAGCAATTAAATTATTGATATCTCCAGAAGTTGTAATAGTAATACCATTAACAATTTGCTTTTCTAAAGCATATGCTGCCAAAGCAGAAGAGGAATAGCCTGATTGTTCAGCAAGAGCCAACATAGCCGCTATTTCTTTTTCTGACATAGTAGCGAAGTTATAACCTTCATCAGTAGCCCATTGAACTGCTTCGGCTTCCTTCACCATAGCATCGACATAAGCATCCGCAGATTCTTGTGTTACGCCTGCAAGCTGAAGTTGTGTAGAAATAGCATCTGCTTGAGCACGGTCAAAATTCTCAAGGTCTACTGTGGAATTAACATAAGCAGTAAGAACTTGGTTTAAAGCATCCTCCATTTCCTCAAATGAATGAGAGCCATCTGTCATTATATTAAAGAAATCGCCCCACGTATCGCCCAAATCTACTACATTACCTTCTGCATCTACAAGTTTTTCTTTTAATCCTTCAATATCGGACATAAGGAAAGCAAGGTCGCTTCCTTCCTTGCCTTCTTGCATAGCTTCGTATAAAGTTTGATAAGTAGATTGAAGTTCCTTAATACCAGAAGTAGTAGCCTCTATATCTTTTTCATTAAAATTAATTTCAAATGGAGTTTGAGATATACTTGCTATTTTTTGTTTTACTACTTGAATTTGGGTATCTAATGATTGATTTTTATTGAGTATCTGTGCCCAATTTATATCAGAATTTTGAACAGCTTCAAGCTCCCCTTTTGTCAGACCTTCTGATATAGCCTTAGCAGATTCTTCGCCAACAAAACTTTCGAGCTGTTTAGTCAGATTATTTACTTGAGTATTAATTATATTGCCTGTCGAATCTAAATTTAGACCTAAAGAAAGAACAATTGCTCTATACGTATCTTCATCTAATAAACCTTGTTTATTCAAAGAATCTAATAAAGAAAGAAAATCAGATAAATTATTTTCATATTCTTTAGCAGTAACTTCGTTATTGTTATATTTAGTTTCAATACCTAAAGCTATTGTTAATCCTTCAGATAATTCAGAATTAGATGAAATATCTTTTAAAACTGTTTGTCTTATATGAGAAAAAGTTTTACTCCAATCATTGCCAAATTGTTCTTCTAATGAGTTCCAATCTAGATTAAAGATGACGCTTTGAACTGAAGTCTGCAATTCATTATTCATTTTCTGATACAAAGCATCATTTGACAATTCAGCAAATAAATAAGAAGACATAGAAGAAGATATATATTTACTTCTTTCTTTTAATTTGATATCTAATTGTGTTTGAATATCTGAATATCTATCATTATAAATAGAAACAATTTCATCAATCGTTTTAGAATCTAATCCTACTAAATCTTCTGGGTTAATCTTTATAATTCCAGTGCCGTCATCATTTCTTATAGATTCAAACGCAATTCCTAATCTATCAAGTTGTTTTTCAAAATTCGATAATTCTTCTAAATCTTTAGCATTTATCAAACCACTTATAGATAAATCTTGTCTAGCAGAAGATAGGAAATAATTATTAAAATCATCTAATGAATTTTGTAATCCAGCTATTTCATCATCATAATCTATTCGAGCTTCACCAACAATCCCCTTATATACATCAGGAACATTTTCTAATATCTTTTGAGTCGCTAGTTTTTCCTCAACTTTAAGAAGTTCATTTAATGAGGATGTTATTGTATTTACGTCACCGTTTAAATCAACAATAACGTTTCCGTTTTCATCATAATGTTTTGAAAGAGTTGGAAAGACTTCTGCAAGTTCATTAGAAATATCTAGAAATTCTTTATAATCTTCATCAGAAAGAGAAAGATTCTTGCCTGTTAACTGGTCTACACCTTGAGATAATTCCGCAAATCTTTTTGCAGAATCTTGAATAGTTTTTTGTTGAGTGTTTAAAGTATTATTTATATCAGATATAGTTCTTTTAGCTTCCTCACCTGTTTCTATAGCTCTTTCATTCGCATGAACCCAATCTGAAATAGCTGTTACAACCTTTGTAATAATAATACCTGCTATGTCAA
>Ga0247611_10004456_pt1 | contig 19380 bp, 17 predicted proteins | sample 177DNAGHGhighgp2_FD_192422 | JGI IMG/M metagenome (GOLD analysis project Ga0247611, IMG submission 192422) | Sheep rumen microbial communities from Palmerston North, Manawatu-Wanganui, New Zealand - 1770 DNA GHGhigh gp2 | ecosystem: Host-associated > Mammals > Digestive system > Stomach > Rumen...
GTGAAGATGACTGGGGCGTAGCGGTTAACTACACTGCAAACGAAGAGGACTATTTCCTGCGCGCGATTGAAGTTGACGAGGACGGACATTCATTTTTCAAAACCAACATTGATGGAGAAGATGTCATTGCCTGCCGATTGGGAGATATAATCTGTGGCGATGATAAATATGGAGTTATTGATGCCCCCGGCAACACCATGACAAAAGACGATTTCATCGTTTATCTGAAAGATTATTACGTTCCGCACCTGAAAGCATTGATTGAAGAAGACGAGGAAATTGCCGGTCGGGAAGAAGATGAGTTTGATTGCGAGTTTGAGGATGATGAATATGTTCAGTGCATTTCTATGGCAGAAGGCAGAGCACGCGCCAGGGAAGAAGTCTTGCGCGAATTAGAGACATTATTGAAGAAAATTGATTGTTAATCTGATTAAGATATACACTATGGCTGTACAATTATTCGAGGAACTGATTGACGAAAACGGTCATTTGGAGATCCCCGCAGGGACCAGGAAGATCCTTCCCAATACGCTTATGAATTGCGAGAAACTAACAAGCGTTTCCATCCCCAGAAGTGTAACCGTCATAGGTGCCTGTTCATTCCTTGGGTGCAAGAACCTCAGGCGCGTCGAACTCCGGGAGGGATTGCGGACGATCGATGTCGCCGCTTTTCAGGGCTGCGCCATTCTGGAGAGCATTGTCATCCCGGAGGGCGTGCGGATCATTGCCCACGGCGCCTTCAAAGGTTGCACGGCCCTCACCAGGATTGTGATACCCGCGAGCGTTGCCGTAATAGGGGAGGGGGCCTTCGAAGGCTGCACGTGCCTGACAAGCGATGACATCTCTCTCATTACATCTAAGGAATCGCCCTTTGACGTTCTGACCATTTCTACCACGGCGTGCATTGCCGGGCCGAAAGAGGCCATGGTGAAGATTCTCAACCAGGCGTTCCGCCTGTTCGGCCGCGACAAGATTGTCGTGGATGCCGATGCGTCCCTTGGAGAGATGAACGAAATCATTCAGGAAGCCCGTTACCGTATGGAAGGTGATCCGGATCTGGAAGACCAGCCTGCGGAGTACGGCGCCCAGTTCACTCTCATGGATTTCCTGGACGACTACAACAGGATGCACAGTCCGTGCAAGGACTTCGTGTTTTCCTATATCGATGATGATGAACCAGACGGAACGGAAGACTATGGAGTGGGATTGGTCGACGTCACGAAAAACGGTGATGAGTATATCTTAAAAATCCTTTCCCAGGTGAATGAAAGCCAGGACACTTATTGTGACGAAGACTGGCGGGACTGGTGCGGGCGGATGGTCCGCCTTTATAGATGCAAAGTGTTCCTGCACAAGGTTTCAGAAGTATATGAATCTGATATACACGAGGAAGAGACACGGCTTTTCGAGCCGGTCGGCGACTCTGTGAAGCAGACCGCCCTTGACATGTTCCCGTATGAGGGACCTGCTCCGGAGCCCAATGATGAGATTCCATTTTGATGAAAAAGATAGTAATTCTCTCTGGCGCCGGCATCAGTGCCGAAAGCGGGATCTCCACCTTCAGGGACAGCGGAGGCCTCTGGGAGCAGCATGACGTAATGGATGTGGCATCTGTCGCGGGATGGAAGAAAAACCCGGCCCTGGTACTTGAGTTCTATAACCTGCGGCGCTCCCAGCTGGAGGGCGTGGAGCCGAACCGGGCTCACTTTGACATCGCCGCCCTGGAGAAGGACTATGATGTTGTCGTGATAACTCAGAATGTCGACAATCTCCACGAGAAAGCGGGCAGCAGCAAGGTGATCCATCTTCACGGCGAGCTGACAAAGGTCCGTCCAGAGGACAGCTACACAGAAGTTGACGTGTATGATGAATCCAGGGTGAAGGATATCGGCTACTCAACCATCGGGATTGGCGACGTGGATGAGCGTGGAGTACAGTACCGGCCACATATCGTCTTTTTCGGCGAAGCTGTCCCGAAGCTAAGTGATGCGCTCCGGGAGCTGGTCGAGGCCGACATTATGATTATCGTTGGGACATCCCTTGTTGTCCAGCCCGCAGCCAGCCTATGGCAGTTCACTCCGGTCGACTGCCCTGTCTATGTAGTCGATCCCGAGGATACTCCCATCGATAGAGAGGAAAGCGTCATCCATATCAAGGACAAGGCTACCACCGGAGTTGCCAGGGCGATAGAGATGTTGAAAAAGGAAAACATTAAACAGAAGAACAGATGAGCTGGTATGACCTTATTGACAAGAACGGTACTGCAGTCATTCCGGATGGCACTGTGGAGATACCTGAAAATGTATACTCCCACTGTGGTACTCTCAAAAGTGTCATTCTCCCAAACAGCGTCCGTGTGATTGGACGTCATGCTTTCGACTCGTGCGGCAACCTCGAGAGCGCAGACCTACCGGACGGCTTGGAGGAGGTAGTGGATTACGCCTTCCGACTCTGCCATCGTCTGCACATCCCTCGCATCCCTGATTCCGTGGTAAAGATCGGGGATGGAGCCTTCGATTCGTGCAAACTTCCGGAATCGCTCGCATTCACAAACGTGAAAGAGATAGGAGGAGCGGCGTTCAATCAGTGCTGGGGCCTTAGATGCATCACCATCCCGGCGTGTACGAAAACGATAGGCACATTTGCCTTTCACAGTTGTAAAGACCTCGAAAGAATATCCGTCGATCCGGACAATCCGATCTTCAGCGCCTCCGGCAATTGTCTTCTTTCTAAGGACGGGAAGACACTTTTCCAGGGTTGCAATACATCGGTCATCCCGGATGGTGTGGAGGAAATCAGCATAGGAGCCTTCACCGACATGTCGGGACTGAAGAGAATATCTATTCCGGGAAGCGTTGTTAAGTTTGAGCGCGGGCCATTCATGGAATGCTATGGTCTAGAGAGTATCACGGTGGATCCCGGCAATGCCAATTATAAATCATCGGGCAATTGCCTTCTCAGCAAGGACGGCACGGTGCTGATTGCCGGATGCAGGAATTCTGTCATCCCGGATGGCGTCAAAGTGATTGGGAAATGTGCATTCCGGGGATGCCAGGCCTTGGAGAGGATCAACATTCCTGACACAGTTACGGAGATTTGCGATGATGCATTCCATTACTGTCGGAGCCTGAGGTCAATTACGATCCCTGATTCCGTGAAGAGCATCGGCCATTCTGCCTTCCTGTATTGTTACAACATCGAGGAGATAAGGACTGGAAATCCCGAAATCGTGAAAGGCACCGGTGCAACCAATGCCAAGATAGTAAAATGTTAAAAGTTAACAGCATCAAGATATGGAAAAGACTGTCATTGGAACCGGAATATTCAATCTGGACATCATAGTCAAACGCGATTACCCCGAGTGGCCGCAACTGAGGCCCTTTACTGACAATGTTGTCATGGAGGAGGTCGGCGGGACCTGCGGGAACGTCATGAGCATGCTCTCATGGATGGGCTGGGATGCACGGCCCATCGCGTGCCTGGACGTTTCTCCTGAGGGGCTGAAAATCACGGCAGACCTTAAACGCTACGGATGCGACTGTCGCTACGTGACCAATACCCCCGGAGGCGGTACGACGATTCTTCGGTGCACGCACAAGAAGACTGCGGATGGGGGACACAGCATGAGTGTCCGGGCAGGCTCTCCGGGCGGGAGCCGGTTCCCCAAGCGGCATTTCCTCAGGGCCAGGGATGAGGCCCCGGTCTTTATGGATCAGTTGATTGATGTCCCGTCGGTGTTTTTCTTTGACGATCCCGCTGCGGGTCATCGTTACCTGGCGAGGGAGATGAGGCGGAAGGGCTGCCAGCTCGTGTACTTCGAGCCATCAAAAGTCGCCGCCAATGCCGACCTTGAATCTATCCGGGTCAGCGATGTCATCAAGTTCTCCGACGAGAACGTGCCGGATGTCTCTTTTACGGAGTCGTTCCCGGACAAGGTGTTCATCCAGACGATGGGGCCGAAAGGAGTCCGGTACAAGTACAAGGGACGGCCATGGGAAGTAGTGGAGGCGCTGCCCATCCAAAACGTTGTGGACACGGAAGGCGCCGGGGACTGTTTCACCGCTACCATTATCAATGCCATCGCCGAGGGCGGTCTCACCCTTTCAAGCATCCCTGCTGCCATACGTGAGGCAATGGAAAACGCTTCGCGCAGCGTGGGCTACTTCGGCAGCAAGGGTTTCATTCGCGAAGGGAAGTAAGAGAAATTGCCGCGATTGCGCACAGGACGGCTCTTAAGCCGCCCTGTGCTCCATTTTGAAGGCATGTTTCCTAACCCCGAGGGCGCTAAGGACGGATTCGGATGTGGTAAGGTCGCCTGTTGAGGGAACCCCTGCCATGTCAGCCGCCAGGAGATCCTGAGGGTTGCTGCTGAACAGGACCGTGCTGCTCCCTGACTCGCTGAGAGCTTTTTCTGCCGATTGGAAAACCCTTGCCCCGGCGAATCCGTTGGCCGAAAGCAGCTTCCAAAGCGGCTCGCCCCTGAATGCGGTGATGATGCTGACTGAAGTGGGCCTGCCCATTTTCTTGAGGGATGCCAGGAACGCCGGCAACTCCTTGAAGGCAGTTTTGAGTTTGCATTTGGGGAGTGCTGATGAAAGATAACGTTCCTTGTCTTTTGCTACGGGAAGGTGACGGGAGATGTGGGAGGTGGCGAAAAGATTGTTTTCAAGGCGGATGATGATGTTGTTTTTCATATTGATTTGTGTTTTATGTTTATCGTTTGAGACCTGCGGATTCATTATACCTTTCACTTTCATCCTGCTTTCATGAAAAAGACAAAAAATGCGAGAGGGCCCGTCGGGTCCCTCCGCATCCTGTCTTGCCGCTGATCCGGTCCTTACCTGAACCGCTGCTCCCATTGTCCGCAGGAAGCCATTGGTTGCATCTCGCAGCCACGGAATCCGCCGACGCAGAGTCCTTTCTCACTGGAATCGAAGCTGACCCACTTGCGGAAGAAGTCGGAGGTGGCGTGCCCGCACCAGTTGGAACAGGTGGCGCAGTTGTGCCAGTCGCTTGGAATTTTGCTCATTTGCCTTTGGTTTTGGTTCTATGGTATATACCGCCCGTGCGCGGAATCCTTTCACTTTTTCTCATCTGACAGTTCATCAGCAAGCCTACGGGCAATTTTCCAAAGGTGGTGGATGGCATCCTCCGTGATGAATTCGCCCACCGTTTCATTCGCGCAAGTAACAGAGAGAAGGATCCTCCCGTCAACCATCGGGGCCAGGAGAAATTCATATCCCTCGGGAATGATGCTCCGGAGCTTTGCTCCCATCACGTCGCAGACCTTTTTATTCCGCTGCATCCTGCCGTACACTTCCCTTGAGAAAGCTTTTATCCGGTCAGCGTCTCTGCATACCATGTCGAGGTAATCTGCAATATCCTCCATCTTTCCATGAAGGGCGTCCGTGAAAATGGGCGAAGTGCTCGTCGTGACATAAATGCAGCCTTTGGAAAAGGCCCACAGCCGGAAAGAGAACTCCCGGTGGGCCAGGATTCCCCGGTGCCCTTCTCCATCCATGCCGCTGACAGAAAAACCACGGTCCCGGAGCAGACCCTGCATCCTGGGCAGTGAGATTTTCGCCTTTGCCCGTTCTGACCGGAAACGGCTTACGATGAGGGCATCAACGATGCTCCCTGTGCAGCAGAGGTCCAGGTAATAGGGGTCGATGAGGTTCCCGTCATCAAGGAGCAGTTCTGAACTTATTCGCTCGGTAGCCTCCTTGATAACCTGTTCAAGCCCTTCTTCTGTGATGCCGTTATTCATGATTCTGTCCAGCGGACTATGCTGAATTCTTTCGGGGAGAATGTGGAAGTCATATTCATAAGGAAAGTGATCCTATCGCCTATCATAGGGATGGCCTTCCTGACGTATTCTCCAAAACGAATGAGACGGTCTTCTGAAGCTGTGAGCGGAGCCGTTTCCCGCGCATCAGCCGAGGGATAACCTGCATACGAATACAGAAAAGAGTCAAGGACTCCCAATCCTTCGCGGGCCATATCCCAGATGTCCTCCTCGCTGTCGCAGAAGTAGAGCCGCATGTAGAGTTCCTCCTTCGGGATATCCTTTCTGAACTTCAGATGCCCGTTCTCGATATCCAGATAGTGTTTTTCCAACGTCTCGTCCAACGGAATGCCTTCGTCCAGAATGAACTCCAGCAACCCGTCAGCAGCTCTTCCAGAGGGGTCGTCATGCAGCCAGCCTTCCAGCAGAAGCCTGTCAAGGAGGGCATGTTTCGGTCGGAAAGAGCCCGGAACGGGCCTGCGGTTCTCGTGATCCCAAATCATCTCAGCTGGCGATACACCATATGATAAACACAATGCACGCGATGATAAAGAGAACCCCTAGAATGTCTCCCATTGCTAGTCCCAGCCCGGTAAACAACAGTCCATCGAAGACCCATCCAAAGAACCATATCACCAACTTGATGAGCAGCCACAAGAGGGGGATGATAAGAATCAAGAGGATGATGCCGATGAGTGTTTTGAAAAGATCCCACATGATGGTATATTGTTTTCGGAATTACTTTGTAAGAAGCCACATGGTTCCCCGGTGTACTGCTATCTGGTAGCCCTGTGCAAGGAGATGGCGCAGATGGGCTTCTCCACCGGCGGTTGACACCAATACGGTATCTCCGCTGGTTGCGCTTGCAGACAATATTTCTGAATGCGAGATGCTGTTACGGCGGATCTCGTCACCGAGTTCCTTGGAGATGATGCAGCTGCCTCCGCTGAATTTAGGGTCTTTAGTCAAAAAGCTGGTCATAGGATAATGTATTTAGTCGTTATTTTGCCAAGATAACAGCTGAGCTGAGATGACCTTCGGCAAATGTTCCGAAAGCATTGATGTCCAGTATTCGGTATCCTTTTTTCAGATACTTCTTGATAACGGGATCCTCTCTGATTTTGTTCTCGTCCTTCACGACCGCCACTTGAATGTCTTTGTATTCCGGATATGCTTCCCTATAACACATCTCGTAGAATGTGATTAGTAGCATGAGGTCTGTGTTTTCAGCTGTCTCGTCCATAGTCTAAGCTCGTTTTCATGGTTATATACCCGGAAAGTTCTGCATGCTTTCACCCAATTATGAAAAATGTGAAACAATCCTGAAAGGCATGATCCAGTTACCAGTATATACCTCCGGACTCTAAACAACTGTCACCATGTTCCCTTCAGAATATATCAATCGTGGCCAGTGTAGCTGGACGAGCCGTTCGGTGTCACTGTATTCGGATGCTTTCCATGCGAAGAACCTGAACAACGTTCCGTGCGGGACAGTTGTCAGGGCCTACTGGCAGGGATGCACCGTCCATGTGGAGATGGCCGACGGGTGGCATTATGTTTACGAGGATTTCGGAGGGTATTCGTCAAGGTGGAAAACTTGAGTGCGGAAGGCGGCCTGAAGTGTCACGGCAACTCCGATTATGTTACACAACTAAAGACGTAATCAGAACCACTTAGAAATCGGAACTCCACTGAAGCATCTTTCCGATTTTCAGCATTCAGGTGTATTGTATTGGCGATTTTTGCCACTGATCCGGTTCTTGTTTCTTTTCAGTTTTTGAAGTTAACATACCCTGGAATCCGGTACTCCCCTGTCTATTCCCATTTTGTTACACAATTGTGATTATGTTAACTATATTCTGTTCCAATCTCCCCTACAGGTGTCTGAGAGGCCGATTGACAGTTTTGGAAAATAGAAAAAATGATTGTTGTGTCCACTATTCGAAAAACTAATCTTCGTCCAACTCAAAATGATTGTTAATCCCGTTACGGAATTTGTTCCTGGATGATGAGAAAATCAATCCGACGGAATCTCCTTCTTAAGCCTCTTGCGATTATAGGCCTTCTTTGATTTCTGCAGGACCTTCCGGAAGGAAACGGGCTTCCCGTGCTGCTCGATCTCCTCCAGACGGGCAGCCCTCCTGTTGGCCAGCATGAAGTCGGCTTCAGTGATGCGGAGTTTCTTCTGTTTCTTTCTCGGTTTCATAACACCTTCCACCTTACTCTCCACCGGCTATCTTCGAAATCGTGGCTGATAATCTTGAATATCCCCACTTCGGCGGTATGCGCCACATGTGCACCTATGCAGGCGCATGCATCATACTCCCCTATTCGGACAATCCTTAGAGTGTCCGAGGCGTCGTCCGGGAGTTTGCTGAGGTCTACAATGACTGCGGCCTGGGCCTTCGGCATGAACTCGATGGTGATAGGGATGTCTTGGGCGATAATCTCGTTAACTTTCGCCTCGACGGCAGCCACTTGCTGCTCTGTCGGTGCTGCCGGGAGGATGTAATCGCACTTGGACTTCTTCCTCTCGACGTGCGCATTCCGTGAACGCGGGCAGCCGAACATCTTCACCATCGTGGCATTGAGGATGTGTTCGGCAGTATGTGCCGGAGGGAATTCCTCCTTGTTATGCGCGTTCAGTATGGGATTATCCATATCATAGCAGTTTGATGGCATTGATGATGCGGCCGCACTCCACGCCTTCCCTCCGTGCGGAGAAAAATGAATCATCGGTATAGGTGTCGATACCGCAGGCCTGGATGTTTTCAGTTGCAACTCCAGCCTGCTCCAGCAGCCAGGTGTTAGCCTTTATGAGGTCAATGTGATGCCCGTGATACATCGGGGACTCGCCTTTTCCCTCATTGAAAAACCATATCTTGTCCAGTGGAAATCCTTGTTCCTTGAAGTACTTAACGACATCCTCCCCTACTTGGAAACTGTCCGGTCCGATAGATGGTCCTATGATGGCTTTGAGGTCTTTCCCTTCTGTCCCGAACTGGCTCTTCATTGTATAGATTACCTTCTGGACTATCCGCTGAACAGTTCCTTTCCAACCGGAATGTACGGCAGCAATCACAGACTTGTCCGGGTCAAACAAGAGGATTGGTACGCAGTCCGCAGTGCGCACTCCGATAGCAACGCCCCGCAGATTGGTTACCAATGCATCGTACCCGTCCAGGTCTTCGCGGGTCATGTCCGGCCTATCCACGACTGCCACCCTTGTGCCATGGACCTGGTGACCCGTGACAACCGGATACGGGAGGATGGAATCCTTTCTTGTCGAAAAGGCATCCACCTCCTTCGATATTCTATAGCGAAGGATTCCAGAAATCATCGATTAGTTTTTGTTGGCGAGAACGTAGTAAACTATTGTTGGCTCAGGCTCATAATAACGGATGAGTTTATGAATGCTTATCGGAAGTTGCAAGGCGGAAAGATCCTTGTGTTTGAAATTGTCATTCTGCCAACAAGCACCGATACCATGGTCTGGCCTTATTTCTATGTATTCTCCGTTAGCGTTGGTAAATCTTAGCCATCTGTGGTGGTCGACATTGTTTACCCCGATCGAAGGCCTGATACCGAGCTCGTCATTCATCAAATCGCTTATGTACGTATCCCTCTCATTTTGGGAATCAAAGTTGTTCCTTATGTATTGCTCACGCACAGGGTAATTCATGTTCGAATTGACACAAAGCCTGGCGTCCAAATTCAGAGAAATGCTGCCAATTATGCAGTTGTATCGGTCCTTTATCTCCTTGATCAATCCGGTAAGAATAATACAAGCTATAGGGGTGACAAGGTAGTTCTCCGTGAACTGCACGGTTACGGTTTTCCCCTTCAGGATAGAGTCAAGGCTTTGAAGCATTTGAGAATCTCCCTTGATAACTTGTGCTTCAATAATGTCGCGGAAGAGTCTATCTGTTGAGTAGTTTCCATTACTAACCTGTCCATCCTTCACAATGCGTTTTCCACCCGCTTCAAGTGTCTGGATGTCTTTTAGTGAGGGCAGAGGGAGTGTGTTGAAGACGGGATAGCTCCCGTTTTGATACAACGTGTCGCATTCTGTTCCCCATGAGTTTGACAACGGAACGGAATCGAATTCCTCCGTGAAGAAATTCTGGTGGACCCCTGCAGCATTGGTCAGGACAATAGCGCTCCTGACATTTCCTGAGAACTCTGCGCCTTCAACCTTATCTAGCCAAGAAAGAGCCGTTTTCGTATTGTATAGAATAGACTTCGTCGCAAGATCATTGTCGGCTTTGTCATACTCGATATACATGTTCACTATCTTCCCGGCAGCCTGGGCTTTGTGGAGCAAGCCCCCCACAGAACTGTTGCGGTCATTCCAGTCAGAGGCAATAAGTTCATTCTCCTTAGGGATGAAAAACTCGATCGTGCGGACGGCAGTATCGTCCACTGCATCTTCAAGGACTTCCTGAAGCAGACGCGGCTCGCATCTGCACGGAACAGTAATAGAGGCTGGGACTGTTCGGAACTCTCTCATTTCCTTAACAAGCCAGTTGTAGACGTCGGCAGTGGAAAGCAGACCAGCATAGGCATATGTTCCACGTGTCATGAGACATTTTGCACATGCCTGGCCGGGGTGATCCTTGCAGTCGCAACTGAATCCTAACACTATGTTGTATGCGCGCCGAATGACCCCCTCAAACACGGCCGGGTCTTTAAGTTGACTGGAATAACCGGCTCCTCCTTTGTTTGTATCATAAAGGAATAGGAAATTACTCGAGTCTATCTTGTTGACGCCGAAGGCCACTTCCCCATAATCGATTGCAAGATAATCGCAGAGGGCCCGTGTGAGGATTGTCCCCATCGAATATAGGAAGGATTCAGCAGAGAGTTGAGGCAGCTTCCTTCCCGTATCCCTGAAGAAGCGAATTGCCGCATATGACGTTGTGTTTTCACAGGTGAGGAATACATGCCTATCAACTAGTGGAGATGTAAACGGCGCTCGCGGGCTCCATTTTAGACCACGAAAAGAGATAGGGGGTTTCGATGTATAAGGAACATCAAGCACTGCTTTGCCATTGAATCCGTTGGAATAGTCCTTTTGTATTGCAAAACCATAACCCGCTCCCTTGTTGCAGTAGACAACCCTCTCTCCGTCTTTCCCGATAACATCGCTGAGACCGGCTTTCAAAGGATTTCCCCAGCAGAAGTCAGGGAGGAAAGAAGTAATATTGTAGAAATGCTTGCTGGTTTGTTCCTGACGGTCCTCGTCAGCGTTGTAGTCCGCCATATACCCTACCACTTCTTTGGCTTGTGTTGACGAGGCGTTGCCACCGTCAACGAGCCCTACAAAGGTCATTACTCCTGTACCGCAATGCTGGCAAACACAATTTTGAGGTTTTGGCATGAGTTCGGTATACTCGGTCCAACCACAGGTGTCACAGCGTGAAATCCACTTATTTATGGATTTCCCTCCGTAACTGTTCCTGTCGGCTAAGGCTTCCGAAATATAGTTCTTTTCGTTGACAACAACGGTCTGCCCGGGAGCATATTCGTTCAGAGCTACCCGAGCCTCTCGGGAAACGATGGTCTGTCTTCTCAGGATGGCAAGCTCCTCCTTCTTCTTCTTCAATTCTGTCCGCTTCGTCGCTATCTGATGCGGAGGAATAGTTTTGTTGGAAAGGGCTGCCCGGATACTCTTGATCTCACTGGCTATGCGGTTGGCCCTATCCCGTTGTTGTTTATTCGAAGCATCGAACTCAACGATGCCGGTTGGCATGCTGGCGTTCGGGAAGAACTGCATCTCGGACAGGTAATTAAGAAGGTTCTGCTCCGCAAATTTGTTTAGCTGGTAGGAAATCGCTGTTTGGGCGGCAGTAGAAGACGCTGCCTGATATGCAGACCAAAGGTCGTTGTAGACTTTCAGGTAAGTATCACGTATTTCCGTTATTTTGGCGCTGGTAACGGCCTTTGCTGCCGCTATACCTGACTGCCCTGGGAACATCTGTATAAATACAGCATTCAGGCGGTTGCTGATGCTACCCAAATGTGCAATGAATGTATCGCATACGGTAGGTGCTCCAGTCTGCTGGGGTGTGAAGAAATCTGCTGCGGATGAATCTCCGCTGACAGACATTCCACCAGCAAGAATGAAGTCGCGGAAGAAGAAAGAATTGATATGCCTTTCCACGATGACCTGGCTTTCTTTGGGCATCCGTTTAGCAGCTTTGTCCTCAAGCATGAGTCCGGGAGTAAAGAACGTGCTCAAACCTTCAGGAGTGCATGGACATGCCGTAAATGCAACCGCTTTGCTCTGCCCAAATCGTCCGGCTCGTCCTGCCCTTTGCAGGTAGTTTGATGCTTCTGGCGGAACGTTGGCAAGAAAAACCAAGTCAATATCCCCGATGTCCACTCCCATCTCCATCGTGGTGGAGCAGTTGAGGATGTTCAGCTTTCCCGGTGTGCCGGGAGTTCCCTTGAACTGGTTGGTGTAATTCTCCAGGATGGCCCTGTCAAGCTGTGCCGAGTGTTCCGCGGCGACATATACGTTTCTGAAGCGGAAGGCATTCTCCAGATAGTTGGACCAAAGGCCATTGGCCCGGAGATTGGCAATGCATGGATCAGTAGCAAACCAACTTGCCAGTTGGGCATCCGTAGGATTTGATATGTCAAGCATAGGCATTGCAACAGTCGCCGCGGAGCATTTGTATTGTTCCATGTTGTCCCTTGCAAGTTGCCCGGTCAGCATAGGGCTGTAACCCATGAATGTCGTATCCACGAACTTTCTCGATACAGGACATAGGTAGGCTCCCTCATTGAGCTTCAGATAGCAAGGTGTATGGTATGGATCGTCAGTGGACATGTCAAGATAGTAAGACAGGCCTCCGTCATCGGTCTTGAGGATGGGGACTGTCCCATCAGCTCCCACTAACTGTTCCCATAGGGCATCCAGGATACCGGTAACGAGAGACTTGTTCTGTTGAGAGTCAAGGGCAACTTCATCGTCGATCCCGAATGCAGCACATATAAGCGTGACTAGCCTATTCTGACGAGATGACACCTTCCCGTTCACGAGAGTGATACCTGGCCATTCCCTACCGGCTGTTCCCTTCCCTGTCGCACATATGGAACTTGGGCTGTTGTTTCGCAGGTAGTTCTTCTCATCGGGAGCGTAGGAACGGCCAAGTGGCTGGATACAATTATTAAGGCGGATGACGTAGTCGAGGCTGATCTTGAGAAGATCCCTCCAGTCCTTGTCAGTGACAGGGGGGCAAGTGGGATGGCTATTGTTCCAGCCAGTCACCACCGCAGGCGCATACTTTATCTGGAGGTCAGGATAAACGACAGAGACTAGTCCCATTGTTTCCAGCGATCCTGATGCATGGAGAAGACGTCTTCCGATTGCCATCCGGAGCACGGCAGCTTTGTACGATTCGCGGGTGGAGAGGTCGGTGGCAATGTGTTCGAAAATGTCCTGACTGTATACAATATCCTTGAAGTCCTTGATTGGAAGCGATCTGATGGTCTTGTTGAAAATCCTATCTTCTGAGAGCTTCCCCAATATGGCACTGAGAGCGTAGTCCCTCTCTACATTGATGTTGAATTTCTTCGCGGAGATTGCTGTCTTCTGGCGGCTATCTGTGAAGGATATATACTTGCCCCAGTACTGCCCGGGATTGGGAGTGGTCTCAGCAAGGAGTACAGGTGAAACGAGTTGTTTGAGGGTATCCATCGGAAGATGGAAACCGGAGATTCTATTTGAGGATGCCACTTGGCTGCAATGAGGGCAGCACTCCGACTGCGGATCGTTCTGGTATGAGACAAACGTTCCGGTGGCCGCAGTTGCGTTTACACGGCGGGGCTTCGTTCCACTGAAATCAATATTATGGTAGAAAGGCTTCAAATGAGTGAATGCGGTCTTGTTTATAGCCAGAGAAGCCTTGTATGGGACGGGGGCTCCGGCCGCGATAACCCGGGTCTGGGTACTTTGCTGCGTTGAGGGATCGTCATCCTCGTCAGAAAAGATGTTGTCGATATCATCAGTCAGCCTATCGCGGGTGGCGGTGATTTCATTTGACACCGGATGCACTTCGGCCTTGTACATGAATTCCTGGCACGACCTACACTGCACAAGTTCAAAAAGCGGGGCACCGCAGTGTGGACATTTCTGCTGATCCAATCCCGTGATAAACCCCATAGGAGAGTCACCGTGATGGGAGCAGCCGGGGTTAAGGCATGCGTAAAGCCCGCCAGGCTCCCTCATGAAAATATGTGCTCTGAGCATGAGGAGGTATTCATCAGCAGAGCCGTTTTTCCAGCTTATCTCACACAGCCCGTCCAGTACTTCGAGGAGTTTTGGTATGTCAGACAGTGCGAAGGGCTGCCCTTTGAAAAGGATGTCCCAAATCTCCGATGCGGAAAGATAAGGATGTGAGTTAATCTCCTGACGGAGTCTCATAATAGAATTAGAGGATACTTGGATGCCCTTTGTGGACAAGGCAGCCGGTACGGAGAAAGATGATGGAATGGCTGGGACAATGCGTTGTCCCCCGATAACATGGATTCTCTTTTCGTCCTGACCGGTGAGTTCGTGAATGAAATGCCGGAGGGCGTTGGCGTTGCTCCCAATCGTTGCACTCGTGCAGGCGAAATGGATATCCTCCATTTTTGCCCCGAAAGCGTCGATCACACGTTTGATCTCATATTTGAGTTCCACTGCCGCGGAACCGGTATAGGTATGTGCTTCGTCAATAATGATCCATCGAAGGGAACTGGAAACCTGCGCAGGGTTGTTGGGGTTCATCACGGGTTTGTCGTCGTCACGGACAAGGATGTATTCCAACATGCTAGGATTGGTGAGCAGGAGATCTGGACGGTGCTCCCGGATGGCAGAACGTGAAGAGATCTCTATATCTGTAGCACGGTACTGCCCTGAGTGCTTGGTGTTGCCATTATAACACGCGAACTGAAGTCCGAGCCGGCTGCAGCATTTCTCAATTCTACCTTTCTGGTCATTGGCTAAGGCATTAAGAGGATACATGAAGATGGCCTGTATTCCCTCCCCTTTGTGTTTATACATGTCGTTGAGCACCGGGTATAGGAAACACTCCGTCTTTCCGGAACCTGTTCCACTGGTCACGACTATGCTCTGCGCTTGTCCCGGCACCGAATTATTAAGGAGCTGCCAACTGGCATGCTGGTGCTGATAAGGACGCCAAGCCCTAGTGTGCCCCCTCGTCCCTATATCTTCAATCATTGTTGCCACCATTGGCTCAAATCCGGCCTTCCAATTGGTGCTTGGAGTTATTTGCTCCCATCCGAAGGCCGATTGAAAATAAGGCTCACCGATAAATGGCTCGCGTTTGAAGAGATCTGACAAGGCCTGTCTCATCGGATGGTTTCCCGGCGTCCACAATGAAAGTAGGCAGTCGTCGATGCGTGCCTCTGACAGGGTGTATATGTTCTTGAAATTCATACTATGAAACTTTAAGCATTTCCATAATCTGTTCTTGGACCTTTCCTGCGGCCCACCAGCGGAACTCTTCGAAGTTCTCCCGAGTTCCTGAATTTTTTCCATAAGCGTGGAGCCATGACTCATATTGCTGTTGGAAGATACCTTCAGCAAAGACAGCCTGGTAAACTGTTATATCCGCCTCCTGGAGAATAGGGATCTTGTACAATGTGATGAGCCTTCCCAAGCGGTTTCTGACTTCCCTTATAGCGCCCGGGTCAGACTCTGCCTTTATGTACATGCGGCAATAAAGGGAGAGTAACAGGCTTGGATTCTTGATGACGGAATTTATCCAAGGAAGGTCCGTCAGCGGAAGACCAAACCGCAGTCCGGCATCAAGAAACCTCTCGGCTGCATTCCAGCACTTGTCGTCGAGCTTTGAAGAATAGAAGGCAGATTCGTATTCCTCATTGGACCGTACTTGTCGCAAGACATCCCCATCCAGAATCATCGGGCGAACAAATCCCCTTTGGTTGCTTACAATAAGGACCTTCCCAGTCAATATTGGAATGCTGTATGTACCGTCCTCATCTCGGGGTATGTCATGTAGAATCTCGCCATCGGGGTCCAAGAGCAGGAGATGCCCCTTAAAAGAATCAAGTATGTTCGTCCTATCCTTGTAATTGTACTCTGGAATACCCTCGAAGGATGCGACAAGCCTGAGCGTAATGCGTCTGTCCGCACAATCAAAGGTCGGTTGAAGGGGGAAACGCTGAAGTGTAAAGTCGCAGTAGCGGATGGCGAAATCATATCCGTCGTCCGCACGCCATTCTGCCTTCTTGAGCACATCCTGTGTAAGAATCAACCCAAGACTGCCTTCTGATGGAAGGGCGTTAGGGTTCTTATCCCGGTTGTCACTGACGGGCAGTGTCTTTCTGAGTTCTGCACCACACTTGAAATCGAGAGAACTTGAATCACGAACAATATACCTGTAGGAATTCACTTCTGACCAAGGAATGATCTCATACCGTTTTAGTTTCTCCCCGGCTGGTGTGTAAATGCTAAAATCCTTGTATCTTGCCCTGACGTGAATGAAAAAAGGTTCTCCTACTTTCGGTATACATGAAAGGGGGAACGAATTCTCGTAGTCAGTTTTCTTTACAACCCAGATTCCGTTTGTGTCCGGTTCCAGTTTACCATCAGCTGAATGCACTTCCCCTTGGTCCCATGATATCTTGTAGTGGCACTCTCCCGGGACGGAACGGACAACCTCCACGATGAAAGAGGGGCCTACGCTGATAAGGTTGTTAACAGGGGAAGAATAGACACCATCCTTTATAACGGTACAGTTGACCCTGCCGAAAGGGATTTCGTTTGACCATTTGCTACTATTCCCTGTGCGGAAATAAACATCTTCAGCCCCTACAGCGTCACCTTCACTCTCGTCATCGGAGAAACGGAGGACTCGAACCTGTTCAGGATCAGAGAAATCGTACAAGTTCTCAATGATAAGTGGGTTATATGATTTAAGAAACTCCACCTCGGTCCAAGTGGGAATATGCTCGGACCCGAAAGTGTATTGTTCGTCCCCATCTCTTTTTTTCAGTGTTATGGTCACCTCGGCTTCATCTGTCGCGAAGCAGGTGACTAGGCAGAATGGCTTACCCTTATATGAAGTCTTGACAGGCGCAGTATGGTTTCCTTTCGCTTCAACGATATCAAAAGAATCATCGTAAACCAACAGGGAGACCCTCTCCCCGAACTTAGACCCCAATTCATAATCCTGACCATTCATGGATCTGAAGAAGGAATGGGGTATGTTCATATCAACATCGGAAGACAGGAGGCTCTTGTCTATTCCAGGTATCCTGAGGGTGTATTTAGAATGGCCGTCGTAGATGATAGATGTATTGATGTCATAATAGGATACGAAAGTCCCCCTTCGGGACTTCTCATATTCTGCAAGGGTATCCACGTATTCATCATCCCTGTAAAGCTGGAGACTGACAGAATCCAAGGATTCTATTTCAGGATGGGTAGCGACGAAACGCTCGCTGAGTTCGGATGGTCCTGTTATCGTCCCCCGAATATCGAAATCAGTGGCACGTTTAACCAAGAACCATTTTATATGAAATGGTCGGGCTTCACGCTCCCTATCCCCTTCAGTAACGCCTTCAACGGCAAGTCTATACCAGGGATGGCCTTCATCGCAGACAAATGGCATTCCTTCTGGTTTATGCTCTCGCGCGGCTGTCACCAAATAATCTTTATATTCGCGGAGGGCTTTCTTTGCAATCACAGCCCCATACTTAAGGTCGCTGAAATCGTAATTCTTACGTACGAATTTCTTGATAAGATTCCGCCATGAAGAGCCACCCCTCGCTGAAGCCTTGCCAAGCGGGAATCCTCCTTGGTAAAATAGTGAGTATAGGAATTCACGTCCGTGGCCGGTTATCACGAGCTTTGCTCCAGGAATATATGCAAATTTGTCTCTTGGATCGAATATCCTTTGTGCATTCTCGAAAAGAGATTTCGCTGCGTCTTCATCGTGCGGAAGCCCAAGGGAATTGTATACCAATGAAAACTTCCTGTCTCCGTTGCCTCTCGGTGATAATTCCCCACTGTCCCTTTTCCACCATTCAGCAAAGAATAGAGCTGCCTCCTTTGGACAGCTATTGAAATGCCCATCCACCGAATACCGGTAAACCAGGTACTCTTTCAGAGAGTTATATTGCTCATCATTGACCTTGATTTTCCATAACGGCGCAGGACAACCGTCAAAAAAACCATTGCTTTCGAGTATTGAGTCAAGGGTGGTCATGAGTTATAGTCTTACTGAATAACAAATTTACAAAAAATATGGTTCTCTACAGTCGTATATACTCCCGATTGCTAAAAAGCTTTCAACTCCAAGAACAAATCCCTTACCCATTCCGGGCACAAAGGAATATCATCCAGGAATTCATTCATCGGAACAGAGGATAGCGACCATTTGATCATTTCCCGGTCCTCCTCCCTGACGTTCTTACGCCCGAGAGCCCTCACGGCATTCGATAGCAGTTGCATTTTCCGATTCTTGAAAGCGAATATCCTCATCTCCGAGGTGTGGTGGAATTCAATCCTGCGCCCATTCGCCAAATTGATCTTCCTCGGAGCCCCGTCGGTCAGATAGGTAGTAGAGGAGAATGATAGTCCCGTAAGTCCGACCATATAGGCGGCCTGATCACCATACGGGACGATGCGGACCTTGGTCTTGTCAGCAATCGCATGCGCTATCGTATCGAGGTCCGGAAGAACCATCTTCATCCCGTATTCTGAAAGCTCGGGAAAACAGAACACCCCTCTGGCCAGCCGGGCTATCCTGCCATCGTCGTTCAGGTTGCTGAGGGCGAAACGGACCGAGCTCTCCGGCCAGATGTCGTAGAACTCCTGGGCAAAGAATATCCGGCCGCGCCCCTGCTTGCCAAGGCGGTCGATGATTTGGTCTTCTATTTTCAGTTCCTTACTCATTTCACCAACAAAAATATAATAAATTTGTTGGAAAGACAAACAAAAACCAATAAATCTACAAAAACACATCGAAAAATTACACAAGCCGGAAAAACCGCCTCCTATAGCCTTGAAACGCCTGTTTACAGATGTAAACACGGAAAATCCGGCCATTCAGACCGGACTTGAAGTAATGCTTCAACTGGGAATCACTGCCCTCCCCCGAGGATATCCTTGAGGCTTGAAGGTTCCTTCCGGGACGTGCGCGTTCCCTGGTTGGGAACAACCGAGGACGAATCCCTCAGGACCATGTTTCCATCGATGATGATGCCGAAACGCTCCTTGAGGTGCTTGCGGACCGCATTGATGACGTAGCCCTGGACATTGGCGGCACGGAGGGCGGCCGGAGCTATGCTGTCAAGGAACTCCAGGATGTCGCACTCCTTCTGAGCAGTATCGAAGAGGGTGATGTTCGCCTTGATGCCCTGGGAGTCGAAGTAGAACTTGTTCTTGAGCATCTGGTAGAACTGGTAATCGAGCATGAGCGAGGGATCGACCTGCTTGCGGACAGCATCCGGAGCCTCATTGCGGAGACGGCGGACCGGGAAGAAGGTGACAGAAGTGATGGCCGGTCTCCCCTTCCGCCCTTTGTTCACCTCCGCCGACTTGGCCGCGTTCAGGA
>Ga0247611_10004457_pt1 | contig 19377 bp, 16 predicted proteins | sample 177DNAGHGhighgp2_FD_192422 | JGI IMG/M metagenome (GOLD analysis project Ga0247611, IMG submission 192422) | Sheep rumen microbial communities from Palmerston North, Manawatu-Wanganui, New Zealand - 1770 DNA GHGhigh gp2 | ecosystem: Host-associated > Mammals > Digestive system > Stomach > Rumen...
ATGTCAACGGTCACCCGCACGGACCTGACAGCGCCATCACGACCTGCCAGCTCCACATGCGTAAGTTCAAAGACGGTGAGACGATCACTGTTGAACCTTGGCGTAGCCGTGCGTTCCCTGTAATCAAGGACCTTATGGTGGACCGCGGTGCGTACGATAAGATCATGCAAGCCGGTGGTTTCGTTTCTGTCAACACCGGTGGTGTACCTGATGCGAACGCTATACCTATCCCGAAGCCGGTAGCTGACGAGGCGATGGACGCTGCGTCCTGTATCGGTTGTGGCGCTTGTGCAGCCGCATGTAAGAACGGTTCGGCGATGTTGTTCGTAGCAGCTAAGGTAAGCCAACTTGCCCTGCTCCCGCAAGGTAAGATCGAGGCTGCGGCACGCGCCAAAGCGATGGTCGCTAAGATGGACGAACTCGGTTTCGGTAACTGTACCAACACCGGTGCTTGTGCTGCCGAGTGCCCGAAATCAGTAAGCCTCGCGAATATCGCAAGGCTCAACCGTGAATTCTTGTGTGCTAAGTTTAAAGACTAAGCCCTAAGACATCATAGGTCTTATTATCGCGAAGGATGAGCAATCGTCCTTCGCGTATTATTTTCTGAGGTCTGATAGCTGACTGCTGAACGCTTTCGATATCCGTCGTACTGCTCTTTTTGATTTGAAAACAAACGCCCGAGATACGGGTACCGGTACCTGCCGAACGCTGGATAGTGAAGGACTTGGCATTCGCAGGAGCAGTCAATTGCACCATTTGTTTTGCGGAACTGGTGATAGGATAGGTGGTGTTCGCTTCGCTGTTCCAATGATAGGCAATCGTGTTCTTCGTTTCTGCCCAACCAGGAATAGTGACATCAAACTCCACCGACTCAATCGTCGATTGGTAATTAGAGAAATCAAAGGTGATATAGTCGGCATTACCACCCATATTCAAAAAACCTTGGTCCCACGTACCTTTAGCCAAGTTAACCACTATAGACAGGAGGTTGAAATTAGAAGGGATACCTTCATTATAGATCGTCGGTTCTTCACCTAAACTCAGGTCTACGCAGCATTCTCCTTCTGCGGGCTGCGGATCTACCGGCGGTACTTCTCCGTCGCAGTCGGAAGATACCTTTGCGCTGGTCGTTACTTTCAGCGTAGCACCTGCACCGCAGGAACTATTCGTGATCATATTCTTCGCGGTCGCGGCTGTGAGGATCTCATAGTCATAAGTCGGTGCGGCAACAGGCGTTTCGGTGTTTTCCGGTAAATTACCTGTACAGTTCACGAAGGTGCAGTAACTGGGAAGTAGTACTTGTTGTCCGTCGATTTTTGTTTTAAACGGACTCCATATACCTGCCGGTTTATTCGCCTTGCCGGCAAAGGTACACCCTTCGAAGTAGCAGGATGCTTTCTCCGGACCTACATAGTAGTCCGCTACCGAACTATTCCAATAGCAATTCAGAAAATGCAATTCGGCATTACGACAACGCGTCATGCGTTGCTTGCAACCGTTATCCCACCAGTTAAAAGCATAGGTGATATTGTATATGCCATCAGCAGGCATGTCCTCGATACCTGAACCTACCAAGTTACTGAACCGGTGATCGTCCGAACCACCCGAACCGCCAGCTTTGGGCTCTTTCAGATAGCGGAAACGACACCATGTGACGGTGATATTATCCGATGTCCCCTTGATATCGAAGTTACCGTCGCAGCCGTCCTGGAAATCACAGTGGTCCACCCATACGTTCGTTGCCTTATCCAAGCATAAATTGTCCCAACCGTCGCAGTCATACGCACCCGGACCCTCAAAAGAGACATTGCGGATAAGGAGATTATTGCCCTTCAGGTACAAGATACCGGAATAATCCTCGTTCTGCTGCTCAGAGATCAGTTTCTTGCCCGGCAGCGCCATGATGGTCAGGTTGGATTTATCCGAACTGATATGATTGGTCACGGTGATATCCTGCGTGATGATGATCACGCTGTTCTTCTTATTGAGCGCCGTAATCAACTCGGCTTCGTTCGTCACATAGGTAGGATTCGCACTTCCACCACCCGTCACTTTCGTGCCTGCGTAACCCCAAGAGGATGACGCACAATAGTCAACAGCATTGGCTAACGAAAATGTCACTACGGACAATAAACAAATCAAGATTCGTTTCATATCATTTCAATTTTGCGCTGCAAAATTACTACAAATATTTGGAATATGCAAATAATTCGTGCAGAAATATTAAAAAATGACCTGTCTAAAAATGAAACAGCACGGAAATAGCTTTTTGTAAATAACAGAATATCTATTCCTTAGAGGGTGTTTTACTGTTGAGGGCATAAAAATCACCCATAGTCCCTATTCGGAAATAGCTTGCGAGGCCCATATATTTGTAGTAGATTTAATTTAACCTTTTAACATTTTTACATCTATGGAAAAAATCAATTCTATGGAGGAGCAGGGAAACCTCCGCATCGTTGAACATCTCGACATGCAAAAACTTCCTGAGAGTTTACAACAAATGATTTCCTTGGCTTCAACGCCCGAGGAACAAGACATCATTCTCATGGCCACCCTCGCGGCTGCGAGTGCGTGCGTACCTAATTGGTATTTTACCTACGGTCCGACGGGAAAGAAGTACTACGCCAACCTGCAATGCTTCATTCTCGCTGCGGCGGCAAGTGGTAAAGGCATCGCGAACCAGGCGTTGGAGATGGTGCGGGTGATTGATGAGCAACATCCGATGCTTATTGCCGGTGACAGTACGCTGGCCGCTTTCTACAAAGCGCTGGACGAGCAGAACGGTTGCGGTTATCTGCACGAGAGTGAAGGAAGCGTGATCACGGATATCTGGCGCACCTCTGCCGCGAATTACAACACCGCCCTCCGTAAAGCAGCGGAGCATGAACCCATCTCTCGCAACCGCGTCAAAGGTGCCTCGGAGATCAAGAACCCGCGTCTCTCTATGCTTCTGACAGGTACATTCGGCCAGTATAAAGCACTTGTGCCCAGTGTGGAGAACGGATATTTCTCCCGCTTGCTGACGGTCGTTATTCGTGGCACAAACCCCTTTGACAAGCGTTATGTGTCTTCTAAAGGCGGACAGAGTGCCGTACCGCGCATCGTGGGACAGCGACTCTTACGCACGTACGAAAGTTTAATGAGCGCAGGCGAGCGCGAATGGAGTCTCACCAACGCGCAGAAAGAGCGCTTAGGCGAACACTTAGAGACCGAGTACGGAACGCTCATCGGATTGTTGGGCGATAATTTCCACTCCGCCGTCGTCCGCATGGCTGTCCAGATCGAAAGGATAGCGATGATACTGACGGCGATGAGAGCAGCTTCGTCAATTTTGCCGAATACCATTCGGCTGGAATGCTCCGATATCGATTACACTACCGCCGAAATCATCGGAAACCGTCTCCTCCTGCACCTGGCTGCCGCTTACCGCCTCATCGATGGAGACGCCCATGACCTCATCCCCGATATCAAACCCCTTGACCAACGCCGCGTCCTCTTCGACCAACTCAAACCGGAGTATAACCATAAAGAATTGATTTCTGAAGCAAAATCGCAGGGTGTATCTATTAGAACTGCTGAAAGATGGAATCTTAATTGGCTTGCAGATGGCATGGTTCAGAAATGGCATCATGGTGAGTATAAAAAAGTCGGTTGACGCTTTTGACGCTATTGTCGCTATTGACATTATCGGCGCAAAATACCACAAAGCGTCAATAGCGTCAATAGCGTCACAAAAAATACTTTGTCTGTTAGGTCGGATGCAATCCGACATCCCGTCAACTACGGGTCATTTACCTGTCATTTACCTGCCAACTACGAGACAATCCTAGACCATTGACCCGACCATCACGGGGTCATGTACCTACGACTACATACCGTCCTAACAGTTTAACAATTTAACAGTTTAACAATTTAACCCTTAAATTACTATGGCATTAGTAACATTTGCAGATGGAATAGACACTGTCCATGGCGCGCTTGATAGCGTCAAAGAAGGTCAAAGAAAACGCGCGCGTCTTGTCTGTCGCTGGCGCCCGCAAGGACCGCAATCCTATGACAAAGACGGCAATAAACTGCACGAACTCTTTTATATGCACTTTCATGAAGGGCCTTGGTCCGAAGGAGCGACGAAGAACAGGGAGATGATCAAAGCGGCGCAACGCATGGCGCATGACATAGAGCGGGTATGCTATCATCCTGAGGAATTTGGCCCGGAAGATATCGAGCAAGCGCGTATCTGGCAACAGAAATACGCGGCATATAGAGCGACGATCCCGAAAGGGAGCACGCAGTATTACCATTTCTTTAATTGGATGTACACCCGGATTTATCGGGGTCTACGGGCGGTTGAAAGCGGAAATACCCCATAGACTCCAGCGCGAAGACTTCGTCTTGCACTTCCGGCGTATAGCGTCCATGTTCATTCATGGCGCGCCGGAACTGTGAGGCGTTTTTATGCTCCGTATAATCAATCGTGAGGTGTTCGCTCAGCCATTGCCGCATATCCTTATCCCCGCATTTGCGACGGATATAACCGAGTTGGCGCATGGCATAGACGGCAGCCGTAAGATCCTTGAAATGATTCGGATGTCGCTCCGCCAACTGGAGATGGTAGAGTAGGTGTTCCTGCACTTCTTCCGGCACATCATTGACCCAGAAGCGGATCTCTTTCTTCGGCAGTAACCGGTCTTTAAGGAAGGTAGTCCACTCCTTGCACCAATGTTTCCATTCTTTCTGCTCTGCCGGCGATAACTGCGCTATCTCATCGCTAAGAAAAGCCCAATCGGTTTCTTGCTCAAAGATATACTTACGGTCGTCGGATGTGATCTTGGCGCCTGGAAGTTCTTCTTTCATGGCTACGAATACCTCCGAGAACCATTCCAGATAGCGCTCCATGATATCTGCTCCTTTCTCTGCTTCGAAATAGAAGGTGGGGCGTTCCGTCTCATCGGGCATTTCTGCCAGTTCGTTTACGATAGCAGCGTCTGTCCAATCGGTATGGAAGTAGCGTTGTCGGCGCGTCTCGACGCGCGCTGCATCGATGAGCCATTGCGGGAAGTTCGTCTTCCATGGCATCACCTCCCATATATGATCGCGGTAAATATCTCGGACCAACCGCTGCATATAGGTGACGGTCAGGTTCATCGCCAAATCGAGCAAACGCAGATTGGGGCACAGTTCCTTCAAACTATGATCTCCCACGGCTATTTGGATGTAGTTATCGCTCAGTTGGGTTATTTCGGCCGATAGATACCCCCAATCGTCGCGTCTTGTTTCCTTATCGTAGCGCAGGAAGAATGCCTGCTGTTCTTCGTCTGTATCCAGCGCTATCCCGCGTGCCTCACCTTCGTCGGTATCGACGATAAGCGCCGCTAAGATCGCCGCCCCAAGGAACCCACCCAATTCGATCGGATCTTCCTCTTCAAGCATATACACGAGCCTATGCCCCTCGTATCGTAACCTATCCGAAAAAATAGTATCTGCTAATAGTTGTTTCATGCTGCAAAGGTACAACAACGCCCACCGAGGGGGCGTTGTTATATGATGAATCTAAATTGCGCAGGTGAAAGGATGTTTGTGTTGCGATACTTTTCTAGATCTGTCAAATCTTTATCTCCTGAGACGATATAATCGGCATTGATAGACTCAGCAAAAGACAAAAGGTACAAATCTTTGTTGTCGCGTATGTGGATGTCAGCTGTTTGGAGAATGTTTGTATGGATGCAATAGACTTTTATCAATCTGAATAATAGTTCCAAGTCCTCTTCGCCGATTCGGCTGCTGATTTTGGGACGACTTGCCACTTCTCGAATTTCCCTGATCAATTCTGGGCAAACATATACCTCAATATGCTCATTGGTCAATACACTATGCATCAATTCCTTTTGGAAGCCCAAAAGGAACGATATCCACACATTGCAATCAATAATAACTTTCATCATGCGTAACGCACAGCGCGTACTTCGTTCATAATTTCTTCTTCTGAAAGGTCGACATTAACCGGACGAGTCTGCATAAACTCTTCCAGCATCTGTTCACGCGTTTCAGATTTCCATCCGAAACGATTAACCAATTCCTGAAGCAAAATCCAATCTGTGCGAGGAATATTCAAATAAACTCCTTGTGTCATTGTAGTCGTCATAATAACCTCCTTTGCATCAAAATCTGCTGCAAAGGTACAACAAATATTTGGAATATGCAAGAAATTATATAGAAAAATGATTATTGATGGTAAATAAAACAAGATAAAGACTGAATAATAATTTCATCACTGCGTGATTGTGAGTCTTATTTTGCTAAACTGCTCTCATAAATAAATTTACAGATCACATTATCTCAATAAGCCTCATCTCTTCGAGATACAAATTATTATTCAGCGATAAAGATAGATAAAATTTCTTTACAATCAATAATCTCAAAAATTGTCAAAAAATACCAAAAATGGAATAAAAAACAACGCCCACCGAGGGAGGGCGTTGTTTGAGATTTACGACAAGCGTAATTAGTTAATAGGGTCATAAATCTACGACATACAACATTCTAACAGTATCGTATGTTCGATCTTGATTTTCTAAAATCTTAAAGTTACATTTCTGATAGAATGGTACGGCAGAATAATTCAATGTGCAATAGGCATCTACCGTTCTGCTGAAGAATGTCGGTCTAATAGAAACTCCATGGATTAGTTCCAAATCATGGTGTGTGCGCTAGGTTTAGTCTGAAACTCTCTACGCTTCAAATCCTCTTCGTTAAATTGACCTGTACGCATACGCTCTAAAGTGTCACGCAATTCCTCTGCAAACTTACCCGTAATGGGCTTTCGTGTAGATTTAACGCCTAACATAACTTTCCTTTCTGTCAAACATTTTTTTTGTTTGACACTGCAAAGATACTATATTTTTTTGACATATGCAAATTTTTTGTCAAAAAAATGCAAAAAAACAACGCCCACCGAGGGAGGGCGTTGTTTGAGATTTACGACAAGCGTAATTAGTCAATGTGTTTTAATGGATTGTACGATACATTCGTAATGTATCTAATTTAACATTCATATACTCCGAAGCCCAGAAGCGACATTTATTATAAAAGCCGACGGCTGAATATTCTTTTGTACATAAAGCATCCACTGATAGGAATAAGGGATGATTATAAAACTCATCGTTCTTGAATTTCACGATGGTATCAATAAGTTTGCTTCCTATATGCATCCCCTGATATTCTTTGCTGACAGCAAGGTAACTGATTTCAATGCTAGGGAACAGGCCTCCTTCCCAATATTCTTTCAGATCTGCCCTTTCCTCTATGTCCGGAAACTTTATGCGCAAATCATCTTTACAATCTTCGTCCAGAAACAATTGACCGGGACTAAGCACACACATAGCAAGAATTAGCCCATCTTCATTACGCAGTACATAAAAACGGCTATTTTTATATATTCGCAAGAAAATAGACAAGCGAGTATGAATAAAATCATCCATACTTTTTACGCCCGAGTAGAAATCAGTTAAAACAGATGTGTCCGCTTCTCGCTCTAGATGAAATCTTTGTTTCGCCATCAGTCACAAACAATCTCAAAATTTGTTTCCTTCGTCTCAACTTGGGATTGTTGTTTTGAGGCCAAAAGATTTTTAACAAAATCCTCTGCGAATTTTCCACTAATAGGCTGATTTGAGCATTTTACACCAAACATAGTTTCAAAATTTTTGTTGTTCTTTTAATTGCAACTCAGTTGCTCAAATGATTTGTTTTTACTTTTGACGCTGCAAAAGTACAACAAATATTTGATATATGCAAGTTTTTGGGTAAATATTTTTATTTTTCCACATAAAAACAACGCCCACCGGATGGAGGGCGTTGTTTGAGATTTACGACAAGCGAAATTAATCGCCGGTAATTTGATTAGCAGGATTGTTAGGATCATTAACATTGATACCAGGTCCTGCAGGGCTTGCAGCCTGCATCAGAGAAGTAGCTTGTACTTCAGCTGTCTCAACATTCGGTTGAATATACATCTTTTTCATAATTTTATTTCTTTATTAAGCATTCAACTTACTTTACCAAACGACCGGTAGCATCGAACATCTGCTCACCGCGGAGGATATACATCTTACCGTCGATGATCATCTTAGCCGGAGCCTCAGAAGCTTTGATATTCTCAATTCCGGTAGCACCATTAGCCTGCATCGGCATTGCGCGTACGCGACGACCAGGAGCAGGGTTCGGCTCAGAATATACCAAATCGCTGTAAACAACATATGCACGATTTGCAGGCAGGAGGTTATCCTCTTGACCGCTTACCAACCAAAGTTCGTTGTTGTTTAACAGATAGATGTCTGTACCCGCAGCAGTCAGAGCAGCTTGATTCATTTCTGTGAATGTACCGTGGAGTGCGCCGAAAGCGCTAGGACCATTTACAGGATCGCACTAAGTTCTACGCAGAGTTCTTCTGCCTCAGCTTGGAAGAAGTACGGACGACCAGCTACCAACGGAAGTTGTTCTTCTACGAGGTATGCAAGTGTACCTTCTGCATTGCGATACTGCATGCTCCAGAAGGATGCACCGTTAGCAGATACAACTTCTTGGTCGAGGCAGATGGTGTAGTAACGATTTGCTACCAAGTTGTTACGAACGGTTGTGCAAGTCGGTTGCGGAGCCGGAACGTAGTTGATCACGAAACGATCAGCGATTGTGCTGTTTCTCTCATCACCAGTAATCGAGAAGACATAGTCCTCTGTGTTAGCGTTAACAGTAATTACCGCATTGTTGTTATCAAGGTCAGTAATTGTGTACTCTTGCCCCAGGAAACTTGTGAAATGCAAAGTGTATTCGGTGTTGTCATTAGCATCGAAAGCGAGTGCTAAGTTCTGCGAATACTCATTGCTTGCCCAAATAGAATAAGGTGCGTCTTGGTAATATACATAGATACCACCTGCTTGTGCAGGAGTTGCATCCCATGTTTGGTCCCAATCGTTCGAGAAGCTGCTTGACAGAATCAAACGAACATCCTTGTCTGTTTCACCTGCGCTCTTCAACCAAATACGAGAGCGGCTGGTGATTGTTTGCGCCGACATGCCAAGTGCTACGCATGCCATGCAAATGAATAATGCGATCTTTTTCATATTATTAGTAAATTAGTTATTTATTCTTAGAATACATTTCTTTTTGGAGCCGTGGTGAACTCTTCATTATTTGGATCACCAGGATCACCAGAGCCTCCTCCACCCGGTGATGTCATTAAAGAGTGTATTGACTCCAGAGACAGGGCTTCTGTCTCCGGAATCAGATACATTTTTTTATCAGTCGTATTCATATAACTTATTTTACAATTTTCTGACCGTCAACTACATATACACCATTCGGCAGGCTGTGGTAGTCGTTACCAACAAATTGACCAGAAACAGTGTAGATACCCTTAACGGCAGCAGTTTCCTCGATATTCTCTATAGCGGTCGGCATCTTAGCCATCGGAACGATTTCGAAACGGCCCTCAACAGTAGTGTTAGCAGGAACGCTGAACATATAGGTTGCACCCTCTACCATAGCAATCTCCGTACCGGTGAGGTTATCACGGATAGCGTAATCCATACCGTTTACATGGCTGATAGTCATGGTGAACGAAGTTTGGTCTTTGGTGTTCAGTGTGAGAGCAGTACCTTCCAAGTTGTCAGTAGCAATGATACCCAGTTGCTCACCTGCGAACAGGTTGAACGAGTTCTCATTCATGTACTTAGAAGCATCGTAGCTGTTATCAAAGTCAGCCGAGAATTGAGCATCCTCAATCATACGAACGTAATCCTTGGTGCCATCAGCTGCTGCGATCTCTACCATAGCCTTATTGAACGAGTTGCGGCTACGAGCAGGAGCACCTGACGTGTTCGATTCCATGATAGGTTTCCAAATCTGGTTCTCATAATTGATAACTTGGTTAGCTGCGCTTGCGGCTTTGCGGTGGATAATGAATGCCTGCATCGGATCGATATCCAACGGAAGTTCATCTTCATCGCCGAATGTATAAGCACCATTATTGAGCTCATACCACCAGTTGTCACTCGGACGATAGAGATAAAGTGTACCTTCTACACCGGCAACCAAAGCACCTAACATAGCCTTGATGTCAATCGGAGACATGTAACTGTTAGCAAAGTAGTTCCATTCATCCTCCAAGGACAGCGAAATGTTATCATTACCCATCAACGGGCATTCAAATACATAAACACCCTGAGCCGTAGGCTGATTTGTGGTCAAACCGTAGCAAACAAACGGGACCATACCTTCGTTTGCATCGAAGGAAACCCACTCTTGATGCGAAATCTTTCTCCATGCAGTCGGAGTAGCATTTGCATTGTAGATATCCGTACGGCGCAACTCACTATTGTATGTCGGCACACCGAAACGTTGCCATACATACTTACCCGTGTTAGCATCCCTATATGCTTTAGAATGCATCTGAACTGTTGCGTTCGGGTGACGGTTCGAAGAAACATTCGGGTCAAAGAGAAGGATAGCTTGCGCAGCCTCCGAGGTCTTCAAGAGGATGTTCTCTACAACCGGAGCGACGATACCTTGAGGACCGGTAACAACCAGTTTACCACCAGCCTCAACAATGATACGAGCGTTCTCACCAAGAATCAGACGAGTAACAGTCAATTTTTTGCCGGCAGCAATAGTCAACTCTTGCTCGTCAGCCTCATTGATTTCCAATTCACCAAGAGTAAGATCGACGTTCAAAGTTTCCGGATCTGTGCCATTCCATTTTACGTTGGTACCAGGAGTTGCACCAATAACAGTGTTCTTTACTACAGGAGGCTCGCCTGCGCTTACAACGACTACAACTTTGTTATCTACGATAACTTCAGTAGTGTGAGATTGAGTTCCAGACGGGATGAAATCCTTAACGTCTACAGTCTGAACAGTGTTTCCTTTAACTTGGACATCACCTTGGTAGTTACCACCGACGATAGTTACTACATCTTTTGTGTCGTTTTCAACAATCATTGCACCTTGAGTTCCACCTTGGATGGTACCACCTTGGATATCAACAGACGTTACTTTCGACTCACCAGCGTTGGTAATAGTCTCTTGGATTGCATAACCTGCAGTTGCCTCAATCTTACTATCACCGGCGATAACAACAGAGGTACCACCAGAATAGTTTGCATTAGACTCGATTACAATAGCACTACCACCAGCATTTACACCAGAGTTTTGCGCAACCGGTTGAGTAGCCGTAGTGTTTGTAGATTGAACAGTACCGTTTACAATTTCAATCTGTCCGGATTTAGCATACAGACCGGTACTACCGCCGCAGTAACCCTCGATACGCCAACGTCCGAAACCGGAAGAATAAGCTGCTACAGCTTTTCCGGAAGTAGCACTTGTCTCAACATATCCCGAAGGAGCAACAAATACATACGGAGCGAACTCGCCTTCTGCAGAAGTGATGTTATAGGTACCATTGTTCGAACCGCCATTATATTTCGGCTCGTAATTGTCCTTAAGTCGCGGATAATTGGTCTTCCATGTGAGCGTTCCAGTTTGAAGGTATTCTTTTACATAACGAACACATCCATTCACTTTGATACCATACTTGTTTCCGGTCACTTTACCATAAACATCAACACGGGCACCATTGGCTACACCCCAACCGCCTGTTTTTGGTTCATAATCGAAGAAATCACAACGGTACTTCGGTAACTTTGCAGCATCTGTCAAACCAAAAAGAGCAGGCTGATCAGGACGCATTACATCAATAGAAATAGCGTTGTAGTCAGTTTTCTCGTTTTTAATCTGTACGTTCTCGCGGATGATAAGACGAGCGAATGCGTTATTTGCGTTAGCTTTTGCATCAATCTCCTCGTACGTACCATACACACGGAACAAGTCATTAGCTTTACTTGCATTCGTAGCCTTCATCAAACCTTCTTCGCCGGTAGATTTGATTTCCAGTGTACCATGAGCCACACCAATAGCTACTTTGTTGTTACCAGTGTACGTGTACTCATTACCTTTCAAATCCAGAATGATGTGCTTTACGGGATCGGTGGTGTTTACGGTAACCAGCCACGCATTTTCATTACCGGACCAACTAGCGGTCATTTCGATCGTCGTAGTTGCACCTGCCGGAGCTTCGTCAATAGCTGCTTGGAGAGTAGAATGAGAACCTCCACCTACAACCTGGAAAGCAGCCCATGCGTTAGTGCCAATAAGCAGCGCTGCTGCCATCAGCACGAATGAATAAAACTTTCTCATTTTTTTAAATTTGTTGATTAAACTTTGCGGCTATGCCGCGTTAACTAAAATTGGTTTTGTTTTTTGTCAAAAAATTTTTATTTGTTATTTTTTGTTTTTTGCTTATGGTAAATAAATCTAGATAAACTCTTTTAAATGCTTTCAATGCTTTGCATCTTGTGTATTAGTCCGCTTGATCATCTATAAAAGTAAATTTTTCTATCTGCTCAATCGCTCTAATCCACAACTCTTAGAGTTAAAGCATTTAAAAGCGATAAACAAAGATAAAATATTAAAATCACTTAAAAGAGTGAAGCATCGATAAATAAAACTTTCTTTTTTAAATAAAACTTTCTTTTTGGTTTGTTTAAATGATTCAAAAAATTGACTCGATCACTTTATCAACGATCTCTTCAAAATATCGCTCTTTTATTGTTCCAATGCGGCGAGTCACATCCCTTTCTACATAACCAGCTATTATTTGGCACTTGACGCTACTCGGTTTCTCGAATGTAAATCCATTGACCATGTCATCTGAAAGAGGATAAGCATATTGAGGATTAAGCGACCTATTGGACGTTATGAGTACCAAATACATCAAACCGAACTCGTCGTCTTGCAAAATGTCATTTGAGACGATAATTGCAGGGTGTACTTTAAATGTCCCGTCCGCAAATTGGAAGTTAACCTCTACTATATCTCTTTGATGGTACATCATACATAACGAGCAATTATGTCCGACATGCTTCTTTTGGAATGCTCCATAAAAGCTTGAGTTAACATGCGATCCTCGTTTATCTCTTCTTTTGTAGGCTCCTGAGGTTGAATGGATAACTGTGTGAACAAGCCGGTAGCCAACAAAGCAGCCATCTTGCGGCGGGCAAGGGCACTACTGTGGTCATATTGCAACGTTACTGTACACATAATTCATTCTTCTCTGTTGTGCGTTGATTTTAGTTCTCGTATAATAATTCGAACATAAATCGGCGGCAAAGTTACTGCTTTTTTTTTGAATACGCAAATGTTTTTTGGAAAAAATGCAAAAAATCGTAATTTTTTATTCTTTTTTGATAAAAAGTATACAATTAGTTCTCTATCAATTCGAGGCCATGTAGATAAATATGTTTGTATCAATCAAGTATCTCATGCTGCCAAGTCTCTCAAGACTCTATTTTTCATAGCATAAAAAGTCTTAGACAATTGTTTGCCTTGGCCCAATAACTCTTGCTCGATGCTTGTTAAATAAGCGAGCTCGGATTGTAATTTTAACTTTCTTTTCTTAGTCATAATTCAGTTCTCGTATAATGATTCGAACATAAATCGGCGTCAAAATTACTACTTTTTTTTTGAATACGCAAATGTTTTTTGGAAAAAATGCAAAAAATCGTAATTTTTTATTCTTTTTTGATAAAAAGTATACAATTAGTTCTCTTCGATGAGTTTGCCATCGGCGGTATAGATCTTGCCGGCACGGAGGATATAAAGGATGTTATTCTTGAATATCTTAACCGCTTGCTCCTCGGATTCGACATCCTCGATGCCCTCTAACTTATTCTTCTTCTGGAAGAGCGCAGAGTAAGAGGCATCCTTCGTTACGAAAGTAACATACGGCGTCCAGCCGATGAAGACATAGTAATACTCCTCATCTTCTTCCTTGGTCGGAACGACAGATGTATGAGGCATCTGACCATAGGCCACTTCTACGCGATCGAGCTCGGTCTCGCCGTCCTCGTCATAGTATATGACGGTGTAGATACGAGCGGTACGCTCGAAGGTCGCTTTATAGGTAGCTTCTTTGGTCACAGGCGCGAGTTCAGGTGTCCATCCGGTGAAGACATAAGCATACTGCGTCGTACCGTTTCGGGTAGGCGTAGCGCCGGTATATTCGGGGATAGCACCATAATCGACTTTGGTCGTCTGGAGTACCTTACCATCATAATTCTTGAAGGTAATGACATACTGCCGCGCTTTGAGCTCGAAGAGCGGTGTATAAGAGGCATTACAGGTAGCAGGAACGATATCCGGGCTCCAGCCGACGAAGGTATAATAATGCTCCGCATCGCCCATCTTGGTAGGCGTATAGCGGCAAACAGGAATCTCACCGTATTCGACGGTTACCTGCTCCAGGATCGTGATACCATCGTCATGGAGGAAGGTGATGGTAAAGGTCTTGGACGAGGGATCAACAGGTGTTGCTTCGAAGACTGCCTTATAGGCAGCATCGCCGTTTACTGGTACGATAGAAGGTGTCCAGCCGATGAAGGTATAGGTAAATTCCTCGGTGCTCTCCTTATATATATCCGCGTGCGAGGGCGTGATACCATATTCCAATGTTTCATGCTCGATTTCGGAGCCATCCTCATTGAGCCATGTGATAGTATAACTGTTCTTGGTAGCGCTAAATGTAGCTTGGTACGAAGCGTCGGCCTCTACACTTACGATAGCCGGAGTCCAACCTGTGAAGGTATAAGTCCATTCGGCTGTGTTCTCTTTGCTGAGATCCTCGTGTTGTGGCGTGGCGCCATATTCCAGCGTCTCATGGCTTAATTCGGAACCATCCTCGTTCAACCAAGTGATGGTGTAACTGTTCTTGGTTGCATTATAAGTCGCTGTATACGATGCGTTACCCGTTACAGCAACGGGATCATGATCCCAACCGGCGAAGGTATATGTCCACTCTGCGGTATTCTCCTTGGAGGGATTTGCATGAGTGGGAACAACGCCATAGGCTACGGTAGTCTGGTCAATGAGCGTGTTATCGTCATTATACCATGTGATAGTATAACTATTCGTAGTGCTTGTATAGGTAGCGGTGTATGTTGCATCTTTGGTTACGATGGTGACAACAGGAGACCAGCCTAAGAAAGCATAGTGGTTCTCGTCATCAGCAGGCTTGGTGGGTACTTCGCCGGAATAGGAAGGCGTTGCTCCGTAGTTCCATGATGAGCTTTGAAGTTCATCTCCATTGTAGTTGACGAATTTAACGGTATATTGATTTACCGTGCTGCTATAGGTGGCTTTATAGGTTGCTTCACCTGTAACGGATACGATATCCTTATCCCATCCCGCGAAGGTATAGGTGTATTGTTCATCGGCATCCTTATGAGGCTTTTCTCCATCATAAGTAGGCATGGTGCCATACTCTACATCACCGATTTGAAGCTCAGAACCATCATCATTAAGCCACTTAATGGTATATTTATTGACCGTGCTGCTATACTTCGCGGTATAAGTCTGTGCACCTTCTACAGCAGTAATCTCCGGATCCCAACCTGCGAATGAATAAGTGTATTGCGCTGTCGCCTCTTTGCTGGGTTGTACGCCGGTAAATTCTGGCGTCGTGCCATATTCTACTTCGCCGCTCTGCAGTTCTGCACCACCTTCATCTTGGAAGACAACGAGGTATTTATTCTTCGTAGCGCTAAATGTTGCCTTGTAAGACGCGTCACCTGTTACAACACCTATGCCGGGCGTCCAGCCGGTGAAGGTATAGGTGAACTCCGCTGTATTAGTTTTTGTGGGATCAGCATGCGTCGGCATAACGCCATATTCCACGGTTGTTTGATCGATTTGTGTATCGTTATCGTTCAGCCAAGTGATGGTATAAGACTTCTTGATAGGAGTATATGTAGCGGTGTAGGTTGCACTACCTTTAACCTCTACGATCTTTGGTGTCCATCCTGCAAACTCATAGGTAAATTCTACATCTTCCGGTTTAGTCGGAGTAATAACGCCTGTATAGGACGGCATTTGTCCTTTATCCATTGTTTTGGATTCCAATTCCGTGCCATCATAGTTGACGAAGCGAATGATACATGGGTCACAGGAGTAAACATAGTGTTTATCACTAAAAGACTCCACTACACCATCATTCCAAGATCCTGTTATTTCGCGACGGAGTTTGGCTTGCGCATCGTTGTCATAGTAGGATTCATTGCGCACACTAATTAGCCATTCATCTAACCAAACATACTCATTTGACTTTACCAATTGGCTTCCTCTGTACTCCTTGATATATTTACTGGCATTAACCCAATTCCCGTTAGAATAAGATTGGACTAATTGTTCAATCTCTCTTCCGGAAGCATCATATGTATATGTGTACCGAAATGATAAAGACCACTTATTACTTTTCCATCTGTAGGTTGTCAAAGTAGTATATTTATCAGTATTTCCATAATAAACAATATCATACTTCGTGTTTCCTTCCCAACCTCTGGTAGATGTATTCCAGCTGGTGTACGATGTATAAGCTGTTTCTCGTCCTAATTCATCATACGTATGTTCATATTTGAATACTCCCTGCCATTTATTGCTTTTGTAGTCCATACGCTGGCTGAAAGTCTCACGATCTGCTTCATCATACTCATATTTTATTTCATACACAGGCACCCAATTGTTATTTTTCCAGTTTTTGTATTGAGCGATAAAGATTGGTTTGTCCGTAACAGAATAGGCAGCTGTGTCTTTTTGCACTCCTTTCCATACTGAATCGGAAGAACATTTCCATGACGCATTGAGTAGGACGCGCCCTTTCTCATCTATAATTGATTCTGAGCGTGTCATAGAACTCATTACCCATTTTTCGCCATTCCAGTTGGCGTTATGCGTCATGATATTCTCGCCTTCAGCATTGTAGGTATTGAGCGTGCGGGTTTTATTTGTCCATTCTGCCGCACCATCGGGCCAGTCTTTTGTAAGAAGTACGGTTACTTTGCCATTATCGTATGTAGTAAAAGTACGTGTACCTGTTCCCGCCCAAGCATCGTTCGTCCACGTATAATTGGCTTCGGAGACTTGCGTATCGCCTTCTTGATAACCTATCTCGTTTTTGGTGCTATATACCCAAGCACCTCCTACCCACGCAGAGATGATGGTTTGCGTTTTTGTGCCGCCTTCGTAGGTGTATTCTTCTTTCTTTGTACCCGTCCAAACACCTTCTAAGAGCGCATAGTTTTCTATTTTGGTTATGTTGCTTCCTGCATAGACGGTATTTTCTTGCAGGGTCATTACCCAACTGCCATTCCAAGCATAGGTCTCATACTTAATCTGTTTGCCGGACGTGAAGCTCCATACTTCTTTTGTGTACTCTATCCATGCTTCATTCACCCACGCATAGACGATGCTTGAGGTCTTTTGGCCGCTTGTATAGGCATATTCTTCTTTTTGCGTACCGGTCCAGACTCCCTCTAAGCGCTCATAGTTTTCAATGGAGGTGACATTGCTGCCGGAATAGGCAGTATTCTCTTGCAGCACAATTAACCAATCGCTGTTTTGCCACTCATACTTCTCATGCAAGGTCTGTAATTTGCTTGTGTTATACGCCCATACTTCCCGGGTTGAACCTACCCAATCATTATTCTCCCAAGCGTAGATAATTTCCTCTGTTTTCTTGCCATCGGAATAGGCATAGGTCTCTTTCCGTGTGCCGGTGGGTACTCCGTTTGCATAGGTGTAGTTTTCGACACGAACGGGATTGTTGCCCTCATATTCGGTTTCTTCCCTAAGGGTCTTGGACCAATTGTTGTTTTGCCATACAAACAGCTCATGGAGCGTGAGTTGACCGGCAGTATATTCCCATGTCTCTTTGGAGGAACCGACCCATGCGCCGTTCGCCCAAGCATAGATAAGCGTCTGCTTCGGCTTGTTGTTCTCAAAGGAGTACTCTTCTCTCTTGGTTCCTGTCGTTACGCCATTCGCATAGGTATAGTTCTCAACACGAACGGGATTGTTGCCGGAATACTGGGTTTCTTCCTTGAGGGTCTTCGACCAATCGTTGTTTTGCCATACAAATTGCTCGTGCAGGGTTAACTGATTTGAAGGACCACCGAACGTCCAAGTCTCCAAGAAAGAGCCTACCCAAGCACCATTTGACCAAACTTGCTTCTCATATTTGGTCGTTGCTCCGTTAGGACCATTATATTCCCACGTCTCTTTAGTAGAACCTACCCATGCGCCGTTTAACCATGCATAAGCAACCGTCATGGTCTTGATTCCGTTAGAGTCAAAGGTATATTCCTCTTTCTTGACACCGGTTTCAATGCCATTAGCGCCGGTATAGTTCTCAACCAATGTCTGACGACCTTCGGCATCAAATGCGGCGATTTCCCGCTTGGTCATAGACCAATCGTTGTTATACCAGCCGAATTTTTCATAATAGGTTAGTTCGCCGCTCGGTCCACCGTAGGTCCATGTTTCTTTCGAAGAACCTATCCAGTTACCATTGGTAATAGTTCCATAATAGGCGTACATAGCCTGACGACCTTCAGTATCATATGCCCATTCTTTTTTCGTGCCGGCATTCCATGCTCCGTTACTATACGTGGTGTACAGTTCCTCAAGGGATCTCATGGTGTCATCTATCCACGTTTGAACACGACCTTTATAGGGGTTTAATTCATTGGTAGTAGTGTTGCGTCTATATTCGAAATACTCAATTTCTCTGACTTCGGCATCATAGTCATAGGTGTAGCGTTTATCTGCCGCCCAAGCCCTATTGACCCATGCGAAAGAAGTACTTGAAATCAACTTATTCTGACCGCTGAACACCTTATACACGTATTCAAATTTCTCTTTTCCTTTCCAATCATTGGTCGCATTATCCCATGTATAGGATGCCGTAAAAGACTTGGTAGAACTTGATGCCGATTCCTCTCTGGATTTACCGATGCGTGAGCCATCGGAGTTTACTATCCATACCGTCGTACGCGTTGTATCTCCGTATTCATAGCATGTCACTTCAATGAGGATAGAATCCGCATCAAAGGTTAGGACAGAGTCCTTCACACAACTCGCGCCCGCTTTGGCACGTCTTGGTGAGCGAGCCGTAGCTAAGGCTTCCAAAGAATCAGGAGCTACGTACCATTCGGGATTGGGATTGGACGTAGAATCGGATATGAGGGTATCCAAGGAAATACTGTCGGGAGAGATAGCATCCTGTGCGCTCAAGGGTTGCATGAGCGCACAAAGGATGCCCGAAAGCATGATAAATAACGCTTTTCGCATATTGAATAAAACTTTCTTAGGCGTGTATATACACGTAAAATTTGGCTGCAAAGGTACGGTTTTTTTTTGAAATACGCAAGTTATTTTTCAAGGAAAAATGACTTTTTAGGGATTTTGCAATCTTTACTTTGCAAAATCAGG
>Ga0247611_10004458_pt1 | contig 19374 bp, 13 predicted proteins | sample 177DNAGHGhighgp2_FD_192422 | JGI IMG/M metagenome (GOLD analysis project Ga0247611, IMG submission 192422) | Sheep rumen microbial communities from Palmerston North, Manawatu-Wanganui, New Zealand - 1770 DNA GHGhigh gp2 | ecosystem: Host-associated > Mammals > Digestive system > Stomach > Rumen...
GTTTTTTCGTAACTTTGCCATTTGAAACATTAACGAAAGGATGTCTGACAACAAAGGGAAATTACTGGGAAAGACGCTCAACGAACTGAAAGCTGTCGCAAAGGAACTGGGAATGCCGGCTTTTACCGGCACTCAACTGGCGAACTGGCTTTATGTACGGCACGTGGGGAGCATTGCAGAGATGACCAACATCTCGAAGGCCAACCGTGAGCGTTTGGAAGAGGCTTACGAGATTGGCTGTTCCAAGCCGATCAATGCCCAGTATTCTACAGACGGAACCATCAAATACCTGTTTCCTACGGAGAACGGGAAGTTTGTTGAGACGGTCTATATCCCCGATGGCGACCGCGCCACACTTTGCGTCTCATGTCAGGTGGGCTGTAAGATGAACTGCCTTTTCTGCCAGACGGGTAAGCAGGGATTCGAAGGAAACCTTTCTGCTGCCGACATTCTCAACCAGATCTACGCTCTTCCGGAACGCGACAAACTGACAAACATTGTGTTCATGGGACAAGGCGAACCGATGGACAACCTCGACAATGTGCTGAGGGCGACGGAGATTCTTACGGCAAACTACGGCTTTGCCTGGAGTCCGAGACGCATCACCGTCAGTTCTGTAGGCATACGCGGCAAGCTGAAACGCTTTCTCGATGAAAGCGAATGTCATGTTGCCATCAGCCTCCATAGTCCAATTCCCGAACAACGGGCACAGCTCATGCCGGCAGAGAAGGGTATGTCCATCAAGGAGATTACCGACCTGCTCCGCCAATACGACTTCTCCCACCAGCGCCGTCTGTCTTTCGAGTACATCGTCTTCGACGGTCTGAACGACTCCATGACGCATGCCCGTGAAATCGTGAAGCTGCTGGACGGACTGGATTGCCGCATCAATCTCATCAGGTTCCACAAGATTCCCAACGTAGACCTGCACACGACGGATGAAAAGAAGATGGAGAACCTGCGAGACTACCTTACGCATCATGGTATCTTCACGACCATCCGCGCCAGTCGGGGACAGGACATCTTCGCTGCCTGCGGTCTGCTGAGTACGGCAAAGAAAATGATGATGACATTGCTCATGGTGATTCTGTTCGCCGCATGCGGGCAAAGCAGTACGCTGCTCCCGAAGAGCAGTGGCAAGCCATACGAGACATTCGTCATCAACGATCAGGACAGTTGTGTCTACAATGTGCTCAGCACTACGGTGGAAGGACTGCCACAGGCGGAACCGTCGTTTGATGTCAGACTGTTGAAGGCAGCAGACCAATCGAAATATGCCCAGTATGCACGGAGCATCGTCCATGTCCAGATAGACAGTGCCGCCTACCCTACCCCGTCTTTCCAGTTCAAGAAGGACATCAGTGCCAGTCCCCAGATTCAGGTGTGGCTGAATGCTCCTTCCCAGACGACATTCAAAAGAGTCATGAAGGTCTATGGTCCCCAACTGCTGAGTCTGCTGACAAGATTTGAGATGAATGCAGAGATTGCGCGGTTACAGTCAAAGCATAATCCGACAGCTGAAAACACTGCCCGGCAAATGCTGGATGCAAAGATATCCATTCCTGCTGATATGCAGTCATCATATAAGTCAACGGATTTTATCTGGCTGTCGGACAATGCCAATACGGGCATGCAGAACATCTGCATCTTCAGAGGCGACAACATCGACAGCATGCTGCATGCAAACATAAAGGGAGAAACGGATGATGCCTTTATGCGAATTGCCGAGAATAGGATGACAACAACAAAAGAGAAGGAAGGTGAGCGTCTTATCAGGCGTGGCACTTGGGAGATGGAGGGCGACGCAATGGGCGGTCCTTTTGTCTCTCACACGCTGACAGACAAATCGGGCAAGCCAACGGTGACAGCCCTGGCATTTGTCTATGCCCCTGAGATGAAGAAAAGAAATCTCATGCGGCAGGTTGAGGCCTCACTTTACACCTTATTATATATATATTAACAGAAAGTTTTTACCTATGGATGAAAAGAAGATCCGCGTAGCCATTACGCATGGCGATACCAATGGTATCGGATATGAACAGATTTTTAAAACCTTTGCTTCTCCGGAGATGCTGGAACTCTGTACTCCCATCATCTACGGCTCGCCGAAAATCGCCTCCTATCATCGAAAGGCACTGAACATTCCCGGCAACTTCAGCATCATTAGCAGTTGCAATGACATACGCGAAGGGCGTGTCAACATGCTGACATGCTTCGACGAAGATGTGAAAGTAGACTTCGGCACATTCAACCCCGATGCACAGAAGGCTGGTGTGAAGGCATTAGAGCGGGCACTCGCCGACTTCCAGAACAACGGCTTTGACGTGTTGGTGACAGCACCATTAAACAAGAAAGAATCGCTGTTCCCTGGAAACGCGGCTTTCTTCCAGAAAAAGATCGGCAACAGTGTTCAGCCACTTACCATCTTAGTGGGTGATGGCATGCGCCTTGCATTGGTCACCGAAGACATCGCCTTCAAAGATATTGCTGAAAAGATTTCCACCGAGAACATTGTGGAGAAGGCTGTTCTACTGAACAAATCGCTCAAGCGCGATTTCCGCATCTTCTCCCCCCGCATTGCCATCCTCGCCCTGAATCCTAACGGCGACGGGAAAGAGGAAAACGAGATTATCTCTCCTGCCATCGCAAAACTGGAGAGTGAAGGTATTCAGGCGTTCGGACCGTTCGTTGCCAACGAATTTTTCGGAAACAACAAACAGGAGGCCTTTGATGTGGTGCTTGCCATGTACCACGATCAAGGCATTACACCGTTCAAGACTTTATCGGCAAACAACAGCTATGTCTTGACGACCGGACTGCCCGTCGTGCATACCGCTCCCGACTGTGATCCGTCTTACGCAATAGCCGGAAAGAACGAAGCAGATGAATCCAAGCTGCGTCAGGCCATCTATGCTGCCATAGACATCTTCCGCAATCGCATCCATTTCGACGAACCGTTTGCCAACCCATTACCAAAGCTTTATCACGAGAAGCGCGACGAAAGCGAAAAGGTGCGCTTCTCCATTCCGAAGAAACACGAGAACAGCATCAAGGAGAAACTCTAAACAGGAAACGGCATGAAGAAAAAATACCAGAACGGCTTTTTCATCTTCGGCATCGCGGTGCTCATCATCATGGTGACGCAACTCGACTTTGCCGAGGTATGGAAGGGACTGCAACATGCCGGCTACTGGTTCTTTGCCGTTCTTGCCCTATGGGCTGTTCTTTACACCTTCAACACAGGTGCCTGGTGGCTTATCATCAACAGTCAGAAGCCAACTGCCGACCATCCCAACCCTGAACCGGTAGGGTTCTGGTGGCTTTACAAGATTACGGTAAGCGGTTTTTCCCTCAACTATGCCACTCCTGGCGGACTGATGGGCGGTGAGCCATATCGCATCATGGAACTGTCGCCGAAGATTGGAACAGAAAGAGCCTCCTCGTCGGTCATCCTTTATGCGATGACACACATATTCAGTCATTTCTGGTTCTGGTTTCTTGCCATCTTCCTGTATATCTTCACCCAGCCAGTCAACGTATTCATGGGAACGATGCTGTCCATTACCGGTGCTTTTTGCATCCTCGGACTATGGTTCTTCATTGTGGGTTATCGCAAAGGACTGGCAGTCAGGGCGATGAACATCCTGCGTCACATCCCTTTCATCAAGAAGTGGGCAAAGCCTTTTATCGACAACCATCGCAAGCAACTGGATACCATTGACCAGCAGATTGCTGCACTTCATTCACAGAATCCCAAGGTCTTTGTGTCGGCTGTGCTGCTGGAATTAGGGTGCAGGATCTGTTCTGCCCTGGAAATATTCTTTATCCTGCTGGTCATCATGCCCAGTGTGAACTTCCTGCAATGTATCCTGATATTGGCATTCACATCTCTTTTCGCCAACCTGCTTTTCTTCATGCCCCTGCAACTGGGTGGAAGAGAGGGAGGATTCCTCATGTCAATCAACGGTCTGGGTATGACCGCCAGTGCCGGAATATTCGTTGCACTCATCGTAAGAATCAGAGAACTGGTTTGGACTGGAATCGGTTTGCTGTTCATCAAACTCAACCGTCATAACCCTAAGAATTCCTAATTTTTCTGCCAAAATTGCAGTTATTTCGAATTAATTGTGTAATTTTGTCACCCCAATGAATACAAGCGAACTACAACGGATCAAACAACGCTATAACATCGTGGGCAACTGCGATGCTTTAAACCGTGCGCTGGATGTTGCTTTACAAGTAGCACCCACTGACTTGTCTGTACTCATTGTGGGCGAAAGCGGTGTAGGAAAGGAAATCATTCCACGGGTGATTCACGACAACTCACCGCGTCGGCGTGAGAAATACTTCGCCATCAACTGCGGCTCCATCCCGGAAGGTACCATCGACAGTGAACTCTTCGGTCATGAAAAGGGCTCGTTTACCGGTGCAATCGGCGAAAGTGAAGGTTATTTCGGTATTGCCAACAAGGGAACGCTCTTCCTGGATGAGGTAGGAGAACTGCCACTGGCTACTCAGGCACGACTTTTGCGTGTACTGGAAACGGGTGAATACATCCGCGTGGGTGGACAGAAAATCATGAAGACCGATGTGCGCATCGTTGCAGCTACCAACATCAACTTCAGAAAGGCCATCAGCGAAGGACGCTTCCGTGAAGACTTATACTATCGTCTGAACCAGGTGCCCATTCAGATGCCTTCTCTCCGCGACCGCGGACAGGACATCCTGCTGCTTTTCCGGCTCTTTGCCATGCAGATGGCAGAGAAGTACAGACTGCCGAAGATAACGCTGACTGATGATGCCAAGGCTATTATGCTGCAATACAAATGGCCGGGAAACGTGCGACAGCTGAAGAACATCACCGAACAGATGTCTATCCTCAGTAAGGAGAGAGAGATTGATGCAGAGACTCTGCAGCAGTTCATTCCCAAGGATCCGGAAAGCACTCAGCTTGCCCCCATCACTCCGCAAGGGAACCACACTTATGAGAGTGAACGCGAGATTCTCTACAAGATTCTCTATGAACTACGGGGAAATGTCAGTGATCTGCGAAGAGACCTGAATGGCATGCGTAAGCAGTTCGATGAAATACGAGACCTGAACGGAGCCACCGGATTCAGCAACCCGATTGCCTCCATCAATCAGGGTGGCACGCATATTTCCCCCATCTCATCGACAAGAATCACTGCCTCACAAGACATTGGCAACATAGAAGAGGCTGAAGCTGAGGAAATCAATGAGAACGAATCACTGAACCTGAGCGACTTGGGCAGGCAGATGGTGGAAAAGGCTTTGGAACGTAACAGCGGCAACCGAAAGAAGGCGGCACAGGAACTCGGTATCTCCGACCGCACACTCTATCGCCGTATCAAACAATATGGACTGGATAAAGACAAGTAGAAGTATGAAGGTGTGGACAATGCTGGCAAAGAGTATCAGTCTGACAGCCGTCTTACTGCTACTATCCTGTTCAGTGAGCTACAAGCTGAATGGTTCAAACATCGACTACTCAAAGACGAAGACCATTCAGATAGCTGAGTTTCCTATCCGTGCCACCTATGTGTGGGGACCGATGGAATCGATGTTTAACAACGAATTGAAGAACATCTACGCCAATCACACCAAGCTCAGTCTGGTAAAGAGAAACGGCGACTTGAAGGTTGAGGGAGAAATCACTCAGTATTCGCAGCGTAACAAATCAGTTTCGAGCGAAGGCTATTCAGCCCAGACAGAACTGTCGATAACGGTCAATGTGAGATTCACCAACAACGTCAACCATGCAGAGGACTTTGAACGGTCGTTTACCTCTACCAGCAGTTACTCGACAACCCAAAGTCTTGCCGCCGTACAGGAAGGACTGGTTCAGGAGATGATAAAAGATATTACAGAACAGATATTCAATGCAACAGTAGCCAACTGGTAATAACAATATGGAGCTGACAGAACTCATACAACATCCCGAAATGATGGACAAGGAGACGCTTTACGATCTCCGAAGCCTCATTGCGCTCCATCCCTACTACCAGACAGCCAGAATACTGATGCTGCAGAACCTCTATCTGCTTCATGATCCCACTTTCGACGAGGAACTGAGACGGGCAGCTATCTATATCACTGACCGCTCAGTACTGTTCAACATGTTTGAGGGACCTCATTACCAGCTCGATAAGGTTGAAGAGGGAAAACAGGATGATGAGAAAAAGGACAAAGGTGCTGAAAGCAGGACGATATCGCTCATCGACGACTTCCTGAAGTCCATTCCAAACACCGATGAAGACGGACCGGCAAAGAAGAGAAAGCCCACGCCTGCCGATGCTGCCATCGACTATGTGTCTTATCTTGTAGACATCGAAAGCCCGGAAGAGCAGGAGACTGAGAAAGAAGTCCAGCTGAAAGGGCAGAACCTGATAGACAACTTCATCAAAAACGATAAGGGAAAAATCAAACTCAAGGAGAATCCTGAGTTCACCCCAGCCATCGAGAATGAGACCGATGATGACGATTTTGGCAGTGACGAGGGCTATTTTACCGAGACATTAGCCCGAATATACATCAAACAAGGCAGATATTCGAAGGCTCTTGAAATTATTAAGCGATTAAATTTGAATTATCCAAAAAAAAATATTTACTTTGCAGACCAAGTCCGATTCTTGGAAAAATTGATATTAAATAACAAAAAATAAAAATAAGAAAAAAGATGATTTACACATTATTTGTAGTACTGATTGTCCTGGTTGCCATTCTGATGATTGGCATTGTATTGATTCAGGAATCTAAAGGAGGAGGCTTGTCCTCTAATTTCTCCGCTTCTAACGCTATCATGGGTGTACGTAAGACCACCGATGTAGTTGAGAAAACAACTTGGGGACTGGCTATCGCCATGGTATTCTTCAGCATCGTCTGTGCGTATGTTGCCCCTACAGCTTCTACAGACCAGAGCGTGCTTGAGAACATTGCCACACAGACACAAACCACCAATCCGACCAATACTCCTGGATTCGGTGCCGGACAGCAGGCTGCTCCTGCTACTGATGCCAAGGCTGCACCAGCAGACGCTAAGGCTGCTCCTGCCGATGCCAAAGCTGCACCAGCTGCCGATGCCAAGGCCGCTCCTGCAAACTAATCTGAATTTATCTGAAAGGATAGTTCCATATTGTTTCAATAATGTGTGATGGTCATGCCTGTCGGCAAAAGACAATCACACATTTTTTATCAATGAAAAATCAGGGCACCACATTTTAATTTAAGAATGTTAATTTAAGACACAAAATTTGCAAGATGAATCAAAAACAACTAAATTTGCAACTTACATCATTCAGACATTCCTGATTCGTTTGCAACTTTTTGGAACCAAAGTATATAACTTAAAACAATTATGCATAAAATCTATTCTTTACTTTTAACAGCTGCTTTGTTCTGTGTTCATGCCAATGCACAGACCGTCTTGCTCGATGAAGGGTTTGAGACTGGCAGCACAACCACCGTCACTACTCGCGTCGCTGCAGGAGACGGATGGACAACCGTAAACGGTTATTCTGGCAGCAATGCCAAATATAACTGGCATAACTATTATAGTAAGTCTACCGGCACTGACGGATCGGGATATGCCAACCAGCCGACAATTACCGGCGACTGTGTGGCATGTGTTGACGGCGACTCCGGTGAGGGAAAAGGACCACGTGAGGAAATTCTTCTCACTCCTGAGCTTGACCTCAATGACAACTATCAGTTAAGCTTCACATGGCGCGTCAGCCCCATGAACCAGTACGACTATTCCCGCTACGACCTTCAGGTACGCATCGTCACTGATGACAATCTTGCCAGTGCAGAGACAATCTTCTCCATTCAGAACCTCAACATGCTCCGTGAGAGCGGCGTGCTCAGTGCTCCTACCACATGGGATCCGCACACATCAAAGATTGACTTGAGCGACTGGAAGGGCGAGAAAGTGAAGATTGCCTTTGTATATAAGATGTTCACCAACAATGGTAATGTGGTTTGGCTCGACGATGTTCTTGTGAAGTCGTTCACACCGTCTACCGGACCTGTTGCAAGCATTTCTCTTGACCGTTACAACTTCGGTGACCTCTATGTCGGCGAGAAGTTCTATACGGAAGTCATCACCCTGACTAACACTGGAAAAGACATTCTGAAAGTGACTGGCTTTGACTTACCACAAGGTGTGACCTGTACGCTCAACACTGAAGAGGTGAACCTCGCTAAATACGAATCGGTGAAATTCCAGCTGGCTTACACAGCCACGATGACAAGTCCCGCTTCTGCTACAGCTACCATCCACACAAACGGTGGAGATGTGAGCATCGCCCTTACTGCCAACAAACAGGTGATTCCTGAAGGATTTTTGCTGGAGACTTTCGAGCAGTTCTTCCCACCAGCAGGATGGCGTAACAATGGATGGGACGGCAGCAGCACCGCTATAGAAGGTGACCGCAGCGCTTATTGCAGTGGCGGCTATGGTGCCTGCTATCTGACTTCACCGCGTCTGGATCTCTCAGAAGGTGGCAAGGTGACCTTCAGCTATGTCAATGCTTTTGATGACGAGGATGTACCTTACAATGACATTGAACTTCAGGTTTCATACGACGGCGGCGATACCTGGACAACAAAATGGACTGCACCCTACGACTTTAGCAGCCTCAACACTGTCCTCACACCGACTGTCGACCTTGGAGAGGGAACGGATAACAGCTATATCCGCTGGTACTACACAGCCATCACCACCAGTGATGAAGGTGCCGACCCACATAGCAACTTCCTCCTCGACCGCGTGCTGCTCCCGAATGTCTATGGAGCAGAGGGTGCACCAAAGGCTGCAACCATCATCAGCCCGAAACTCAACGAGAAGGATGTCTATCCACGTGACATCGTCCTTAAGTGGGGTCCTGCCCAGTTTGCCGACGGCTACCGCGTGTTTGTCGGTACGAATCCTGAGACCAACGACCTTGTCGACGGTGTGGATGTAGGCAATGAGCTCACTTATACGATTCCTGTGGCTGCCTATGAGACTACCTACCGCTGGAAGATTGTTCCTTACAATGCAGTCGGTAGTGCTCAGGATGTAACCACATGGCGTTTCACCACTCAGAAGGATGCCAGCGTATCTGAATATCCGTATGTTGAAGACTTTGCCTCTAAGGATATCCCGACAGGATGGACTGTCACACCTGCTCAGAACACCTATAACTTCAAATGGAGTGTGAACACCATGTTCCCATACGAGAAGGATGGCGTGAAGAGCAATGCCATGGCAAGCTCATGGCTGAATGCAGGCGACCACAACATCATCACGACACCAGAGTTCAAGATTCCAACTGACAAGACTCTCGGCATCTCATTCGTTTGGGGTGACGAACACCCACGCGACCTCGTTGTCGATGAAACCGGCCTGATTAAGAAAAAGAACGTCGAGCCCAATAACGGCGTCAGCGACTGTGTATTTGAAATCTTTGCTGATGGCAAGTGGACAGCCCTCTCACATATCTCTGAGAACAGCTTCGACGGTGAGCGCAAATACTGGATTACCGAGAACATCGACCTCAGTGCCTATGCTGGCAAGGTGGTACAGTTCCGTTGGATTCACTATAGCTTCAGCGGTGCAGACAATGGCAGTGCTATTGCTCACATCGTAATCGAAGAGGTTGCAGGCGACAAGGCTGAGTTTAACAAGACAAGCTGGATGGCTGGAAAGGTCAACTACAACAAAGCCATCAATTCCGGCGATGTATTCACCTTATTAAACAAAGGTATCAACGCCCTGAAAGTAAAGAGTGTGACCTTCAAGACCGATTACTTCACAACATCGCTGGCTGCAGGGGATGAGATTCCTGTTGACGGTGGTAAGGTGTTCAACCTTCAGTTCAATGCCGGCAGTGTTGCTAATGTCGTTGACGATGAACTGACGATTGAGTTTGAAAGCGGATATAAAGTGACATTCCCTGTCCAGGGTGAAGGTCTTGCAAGCGATGTGCTTTACTATTCATTCGAACCTAACCCACTTGACTATGTATGGCGCGATTACTTCACGATGATTGATGTTGACAATAAGGTGACTTACGAGCTCAACTACTATCAGACTATCATCGAGAACGACGGACAGAAGTATGCCTTCACGTCTGTTGAGAACAACAACACGAGTATGCTGGCTGCTTTGTCCGGCAACCACACGATTGCAGCTGCCGCTCCTGCTGACAACAGTGCTGCCAACGACTGGCTCATCAGCAAGAAGCTTCGTCCTGCCGAGGGTGCAACATTCGACTTCTATGCCCGTAATCTGGGAACAGTAAATTCCGTATTCATCGGTGATAACGACTACCATTCTGTAGGTGTCTATGTCAGTGAAGGCGGTAACAGCAATACGAAGGAGTTCACACCTGTAATGAGAGATACCGAAATGCCTTACCTGAAGGAGAACGAGTGGAACCACTATGTTGTCGACCTCTCTCAGTTTGCAGGAAAAGACATCTATGTAGCTGTCCATCATACAACAGTGAACGCCAACTGGCTTGCATTCTTCGATGACTTCACCTTCAACCATGTACAAGATGCAACGACAGGCATCCAGAACATCTCTACTGAGATTAGCTCTGGCGCACAAGTCGAAATCTTCACAGCCAACGGTGTCAAGGTGACCGAAGGCAAGGGAAGCGGTGTCATCCGTTCACTTGGCAAGGGTCTTTATATCGTGAAAGTGAAAGACGGCAACGAAGTAAAGACATTGCGTATCACACGTAAATAAGCATCAAACATGATAAAAGATAATGGGGATACGTGTCGGAAAGGCATGATACCCCCATTACCTTTTTATCAGAAACGATATTTAGTAATACAATAATCATAATGAGAAAACACATTTACATCTTAACTGTTCTCATGCTGCTCCTTGCCGTACTCCCGTCTGCGGCACAGACCCGTAACGTGAAACTGACTATCACCGTGACGACAGGGACAGGAGACGACCTGACAGGGCAGCCCATCACACTCACACACACAGATTATTCACTCAGCTACGGCACACTGACATTAGACGCCAGCGGTAGTTGTTCCGTAAAGGTCTATGCGGGCAACCACCGGCTTACCATCGACAGGGATGGATATGAACTGCTGACCAAAGACTTCACGATTGAGGAAGGAACCACTGAAACTAATGTGATGGCAGAGCTGCACGAAAAGGTACTCACTCCTTTCTCATTGGAGGCAAACACCCATCACAATGCCTATACTGGTGCCAACAGCATCTCTCTTTCATGGAACACGGAAGCTCCCGCTTTCTACGATGATTTCGAGAGTTATGATGCCTTTGCCATCAACTTTGGCGAATGGACGGGTATCGACGGCGACATGGAAGCTGCCGCTCCACTCGTAGGAAGCTATCCCAACCGTGGCGTACTGCAATATGCCCAGATCATTAACCCGCTGGCTGTTGACCCCATCTGGTGGTACGACTATCCTATCCTGCGCCCTTATAGCGGACAGCAATACGTGGGATTCACTCGTACAAGCAGCGGCCTTGCTAATAACGACTGGCTCATCTCCCCCACTATCACCGTAGGAAATGAAAATTTCCTCGCTTTCATGGGAAAAGCTGCCGACCAATTCCCGGAAAAGTTCATGGTGTATATCACCACTCAAGTGGACAATCCCACGACAGCAGACTTCGTTCGTCTGGATGCAGGAAACTATGAGACAGCTGACATGACAGGGTGGAAAGAATATTTCTATGACTTGAAATCGTATGCCGGCCAGCAGATCAAGTTTGCCATCCGTTACATCAGCGAATACAATCATGGCGGTTCGTTCATGCTGATGATTGATGATGTCTATGTCGGCCAGGCACAGACAATGTCGAGAGTCAAGGCTCGCAGGGCACCGAAATACTCACCTGCCAACCCGAACGAGAAGTTCCATATCTTCCTGAATGGTAAAAAGGTCGGAGAAACCGATGGATATAGTTATGTCATCAATGACGTGCAGGCTGGCCAGTACACAGTTGGTGTAAAGGCGGTTTATTTGTCAGCAGAAAGCGACATGGCTACCGTCGGTGTGAATATCGAGCAGATTGACTATGCCAAGGTGACGTTTAATGTCAAAGCCGACAGCAAACTCGATGCTGAAGGAGAAGTCATTAACCTCATCAACACCGATACAGGAGAAAGCTACACGCTGACCGTTGAGGATGAAATGGCAGAGATTCTCTCTCTTCCTCCAGGTGAATATACCATTAACATCGAGGAAGGTGCCTTCAACAAATATCAGAAGACCATCAATGTCACAGGGGACATGACCGTTGACATTCTGCTGACCGACCGAATCATCTTACCTTATAATATTACGGCCTCGGTCACACAGGGAGAAAACGGACAGGGAGAAGCCATCATCAAATGGAACCAGGAATTGAACTTCTACGACAGCTTTGAAGACTATGCCGACTTTTCCGTCGGTTCGTTTGGCGGCTGGCGCACGCTCGACCTTGACATGATGCCCGTTTATCCCATCGGACTTGGCAGTGCCTCTAACATTGTCTGGTTCCCGGGTGCCGGCACTCCCACCAGTCCTGCTCCCATTGCGCCCATGGTTTTCAATCCCTGGAACACTCAACCTGCCATGATGCCTACCGATAATGCCATAGCAGCACCCACCGGCGACAAGACCATCATCTTCTTCTCTCCACAACAGGCGAAAGCCGATAAATGGCTCATTTCACCGGAGATTGAGGTACGTGAAGACTATTCTTGTCAGGTGACGATGAAGTCTTATGACGGCATGTACCTGGAGAGTGCAGACTTCTGCGTCTCTACCGAGGGTGATAATCCCTCATCGTTCACGACAATAAGTGCTGCCGACCGTATTCCTTCTACAGAATGGACACGATATGAGGCCGACCTGTCTGCCTACGCCAACAAGAAAGTGCGCATTGGCATACACTACCGCTCGTATGACACCTTCCTGTTGCAGCTCGACGACTTCACTGTAGGCCCGAAAGACGGAAGCACCACATTCGTTGACTTCGGCAATGTCATCCGTTTCGAAATCTATATCGACGGGGTGAAGATTGGCGAGAGTGTCGTTCCTTCTTATAAGATAACCAACCTCAGTGATGGTTCACATACCGTCGGCATCAAGGCTATCTACCAGAGCGGCGAATCCGACATTGCCTACTACACGTTCAATGTCACAACTTCCATCAGTAACATAGTAGAAAGTCCTTCCGGAATGGTGGAAACATACAACCTATCCGGCCAGAAAGTGAACCGAAAGAGTCAGTTGCCCTCTGGCATCTATATTGTTAAATCAGGAAATAAAATCCAGAAAATCCGCAGATAATGAAAAAGACATTCATCATCATCATAGCACTTGCAATGTGCTTAAACATCCAGGCGCAGAAGAAATTCGCCACCATCAATATGCCGTTCTTTGCAGCTAAGGCTCCAACGGCAGACAAGATGATGCTACCGCCTAAGAAAGCCGAAGGGTTAGCTTCCACACAACGGGTAATCGGACAGACAAACACCGATGAAATCGACATAAGCGGGGCTTACATCGGTACTCCCGGCACCTATTCGGTAGCTGCCCTGTTACCTGCAGAGATGTTGTCACGCTACGTCGGCTGCAAAGTTGTCGGAATGCGCTTTGCCCTCAGCCAGTCTATCGGGAAGTCAAAGATTTTCATTTTCAAGGTAAACAGTAACAACACAATTACCGAACCACAAATAACCCAGAACATCAGGAACACATACGCCGGATGGCAGAACGTGTTTCTTAATGGAGTGAACGAGTTCGAGATTGAAGCTGGCAAGAGCCTGCTCTTCGGCTTTGAATATCATGAGAGCGAAGAGATGACTAACAACGAGGAGGGCGCACTCTGTTTCACTGGAGAAAGCAACGACAACGGCTTCTTCATCTACGGTGACTTCGGCGGTGGTGAAGGATGGTATCCGTCGCAGGGACTTGGACTCCTATGCGTCCAGCTCATTGTCGACATCTCAAACCTTCCACCCAAAGACCTTGACATCTCATGGCTTTTCCACGGAAGCAAATACAAGCGAATCAACGAGGACATCGACCTCTTTGCCACTTACACCAACGTCGGTCGCGACACCATCTATACTTACCAGCTTGGGTATCAGATCGACCAGCGTGAACCGGTAATCCTTGATTTCAACAGACGTATTTACCCGGACTCGGTGCAAAGCTATGAGGACGAGCATCTTCGCCTTCCCTCTGACTTGGAGGCAGGAACTCACACATTAGCCTTTTTCGTCCATTCCATCGAAGGAAAAACTATCCAGAATCCTGCCAATGACACGCTGAAAAGCAGTTTCGTGGTCTATACCAAATCACTCGCAAGGCAGAAACACTACATTGAACAGTATGTAAGTCACCAGTCACCATACGTTCCTTATGTCGATCCTATCTTCGATGCCGTCTGCAAGGAAAACAGCAATGTCTGTCTTGTCAACATAGAAGGGACATCGTCAAACGCTGTGGATGAGGCGCTCTATCTGCATGAAATCTATCCTTATACTTATCCTTCGTTCACCATCGACCGCTTTTATTTCCCGGGAGAAACCAGCATAGCATTCGACATAAACGATTATGCTACTATCGTACCTGACATCATGGTAGGTGTCATCCAGCAACTCATAAATGAGGCCGATTGGAATCCTGCTTTCGCCTCTATTAATATTGTTCCCAGCTTCAATGCGGAAACACGCAAGCTGACCCTTAGCGTGTCGGGAGAGACAACTGACGAGATAGACAAGATTTTCCAAGGTGTTGCCCTCACCCTGATGATAACCGAAGACAGTGTCAAGGCTCCGCAAATGACCTACAATGAAATGACTCAGAAGAGCTCGTGGAACAGTTCCTATCTGCATCATCACCTGCTCCGGAAGTACATCACAGCACCTTTGGGAGATCAACTGGACATCAGGGACAACCGTTATCATGTGGATTATGAGGTGACGCTTCCCGCCACCTGGAAGGCTGAAAACATTAGTATTGTCGCACTGCTCACCAAAGCAGCATCTGCGGTAACAGAAGCGAATGTGATGGATCTGGACGTGACCAATTCTAACTGTGTCTCCCTGCGCGACTTTATGACAGACGGCATCACTCCAGCCGTCGTTCCATCTACCGGGGCAAAGGATGAGTTCTATACGTTAGACGGAATGAAAGTGAATGCAGATAACGTAAAAAAAGGTATCTACATTGTCAAAAAAGGTAATCAGAAAACAAAAGTTGTGGTTAGGTAGCTCCTGACCACAGCTTATAAACAAAAAAATAATCTGATTGTTTTTAAGAAAAAAGTAAGAAAACTTGCAAGTTTGTTCTTTAATATGTAAATTTGCAAACATCTTGTTATTAAAGTACATTTAATTTAAATACAAACGCTTATGAAACAGGCTAAATTATTACTCCTTATGCTATGCGCTTTGTTAGGCTACACAAACGTATTAGCAGAAACGGTGAGTCCATACACTGTGGACTTTGACACTAACCCAGGAACTAACAACCATGACTTTGCTGTTGCAAGCAGCTGGGGGCACATCGTGCCAACAAGCGACTACGATGGCTATGGTCCTTATTACATGACCTATTCTTATTCAGCAGAAGAAGGAATCGATGGGTCAGGTACCTTAAATGCATATAAGCAATATGCAGGTGACAATTTTGGTGGAGAAGTCGTCACTGACCTTCTGGTAACCCCTGTCGTTTCTGGTACTATCACACTGTATGTGAAAGCCAACAACCTGGCAAGCACTTCTTACCCTTCATTTGTTGAATTCTACACACTTAACGAAGCTGCAACAGCTATAGTAGAACAGATAAGTAGTTTTACTGCTGATCAATATACTCCTTCTTCAATTGAAGGTTGGAGTACGGTAACCATTAATGTATCTACACCGCAGCGTATCGGCATTCGTGCACAGAATGTTTATCTGGACAACTTCAGTGCCACTTCAGCTGAAATTGTTAAAAGTAAGAAACTTACCATCACAGGCCTTACTCCAGCGATAGGGTCAACTCCTTATTATGTAAACCAGAAAGCTGACGGCTCTGTTGACATAGAACTATCAGTGAAACTGAAGAATACCGGTGATGTGGATTTGATTGCCGGAGAGACTGAGAACTTTACCCTCTCTCCTGTAAAGAAAGAGTATTATAGCTCTACTGTCACAGAATTCAACGAAATCACTTTTGACATTCCTGTGGATATTCCTGTCGGTGAGGAAAAGACCATTACGATGACAGCTACCATACCAAATATGCCGACAGGATGGCTTTATTGGAAAGTCAAGGAGAACATTTCCGGGACCGTTTCCTCACTAATGGTGCAGTCACAAGTAGTGGAATATGCTTCTAAGTTTATCTTCGACAAGTCAGGAACATCTTATTATAGCAGTTCAAGTGCTACCAGAACTCCGATCGACTTTGGTAAGGCAACTGAAGATGTGACCCTCAACTATGAGATTTACAATGCCGGTTCAGCTCCTCTGGTTATCAACAGCTTTACCTTGTCCGCTCCTTTCACCTCGGATGCTCCAACAGGTGAATTCACTGTGGAAGGCGGAGAGAAAAAGCAGATTGCCATCACATTACCGGCAACAGAAGCTGGTGTATTCTCTGGTCAGCTCGAAATTGCCTACACCAACTTTGGCAAAGAACAGGCAACATATACTTTGGGCATTTCCGGAACGATTATCGACCCGAGCAAGAACTGGATTACCTTCGACAATGGCTCTAATGGAGCGTACCCAGCTGGATCAATCCATAGCGATCAGGTTTACATTTCTAAGCAAACAGTCAATGATGTTGATAACTACTACCTGCAGAGCACATCAACAACGACCAAATTCATTACTCCGCTGTTGACAGCTGAAGCAGGCGAGTCGTTCACTTTCGACGTATGGTACAGTTCATACAGCTCAACTGCTGCCGTATTGGCCTACACATCAACTGATCGTGTAAACTGGACTCAGGTTGCCAATGTGACATCATCTGACATCAGCTCAAGTGTTAAAACGATTACTGTTACCATCGCTGAAGCAGGTGATTATTACATTGCATTCGAACTGAAAGGCAATGCATTAATCGACAACATCTATGGACTGACACTTGCCGAGACTCCTGAGCACGACTGGTATATCACTGAAGAGGCAACCATTCCAACAAAAGGCAAACAGAACTATGACTATACTGCTAGCATCAAGGTGCAGAATATCAGTGCTGCCGAAGATGTTGTTGAGACTGCTACTCTCTATATGAATGGTGAAGCTGTGGCAACTTTAGAAAACATTTCTTTGGCTGGCAACGCCAAGACCGCCAGTGTAGGAACAGGACGCAACAACTATAGCAATATTGAAGATCCTACCGCTATAGAGTTCACCTTCAAGCCTCACAATGTGGGAACATTCCCAACCTACATTGAGTTGAAGAGTGGTGACACTGTCATTAAGACTGAGATAACACAAGTAACCATTGCGGAAGAAAAAACAGAGAGCGAACTTGCCATCGGTGAACAAAAGACTACCGGTAACTATGTTCCGTTCTATGGCACATGGGCAGATGATGGTAAGGGACTCTCAGAATGCGATGTTCTCTACACAGGAGCAACACTCTCAGCCTTTGGTCTGAAGGCTAACGACAAGATTACTGCTATCACCTTCAAAGGCACTCCGGGCTCTAACAAGACCTTCAACTCATTGACCACTGATGCATGGGTTAGCACAGAAGCAGCAGACGCAGAGTTCGTTGCCGGTGGAGCTGATAAAACCAAGATGCAACATGTCACCCTACACAACGAAGAGACAGTGAACTTTGTAGCCAACGAGACGATGGACTTCACCATTACCCTCCCCAATCCTATCGTTTGGGATGGTGTCTCCAGTATCCGCATAGCCACCAACATGAACGGCCACGGCACTTACCTCAATATCAACTTCCCCGTCGACAACACCTACAGCGGAGCAGCTTACTATTCGCATGGCGGAGGCTCATGGAGCGGGGCATACCTCCCTGTGGCATACCTCTCACTCGACGTTAAAGAGAAGACCCTTAGCGGACAAATCACCGATGCTGAAACTGGTGATCCCATCGAGGGTGCTACTGTCACGATCCGTAACGACGTGAACGATGTGGAATACACTGGTACCACCAATGAAGAGGGTAACTACACCATCAATGTGGTGCAGGATCAGCTCTCCTATACCGTCACCGTGGAGGCCGAAGGCTATGAGACCTATAGTACAGAAGAAGAAGTGTCATTCGGAAATGGCAGCGTTGATAAGTCAATAACGATGACACCAATCATCGAAGTCACAATTTCTAATTCTACCTACGCTACTCTTTATTATGAGAATAAAGAATTCGAGATTCCTGAGGGAGTTGAAGCATACACTGTAACAAAGGACGGTAACATCATCTACATGAATCAACTCACAGGACACATTCCTGCTGGCACTCCTGTAGTGCTCCACGCTGAACCCGGAACCTATCAGTTGACGACAACAGATATCACGTCTACGACAGAGATTGAAAGCGACCTCGTTGGTAGCGAAGAAGGCGGCAGATATGATGAGAGTGGCTATAAGTATTATATTCTCTCTTGGAGAAGTGCTGAGGAGAACGTCGACGAAGTGGGCTTCTACTTCCAGAGCGGCTCTGCAGGAAAATGGGCTGAAGTGAGAGCACATCAGGCATTCTTGAGAGTTCCCGACGACAATGCCAGCGCAGCCGGTTATCGCTTGTCATTCGAAGAGCCTACGGGTATTGATTCTGCTAAACTGGCAGAAGCCAACAACTCTGATGCCATCTACAGCATCTCAGGTGCTCGTGTCAACAAAGGCAATCTCCAGAAGGGTATCTATATCATGAATGGAAAGAAGGTTGTCATTAAGTAATCACATTAATTTCAGCAATTATGAAGAAGTATATAAAACCAGCCATATTGTTTATCAATTTTGAGAATGAGGCTATCATGTTGGGAACCTCTGACATGGAGGGCCATGGTGGTCCGATGGCAAACACTGGAGTATTCGAACAGGAAGACGAACAGAACATCCCATCAGCTAAAAGCATCTGGGAATAAGTTCTTGCACATCTCCTAATTATATTAAAAGCAGGAAGAGAACAAAGCGTGTCTCTTCCTGCTTTGTTTATATCTGTGCTGAAATCCCCCCATTTTAGAGGTAAAGGACAAAAAAAGAACTGATTTATTTGGTAGAATCAAATAAAACCTGTATCTTTGCACACGCTTTCAAATAGAAAGCCCTGAACACGGTGCCCGTAGTTCAGTTGGTTAGAGCGTCAGATTGTGGTTCTGAATGTCGTGGGTTCGAGTCCCACCGGGCACCC
>Ga0247611_10004459_pt1 | contig 19373 bp, 15 predicted proteins | sample 177DNAGHGhighgp2_FD_192422 | JGI IMG/M metagenome (GOLD analysis project Ga0247611, IMG submission 192422) | Sheep rumen microbial communities from Palmerston North, Manawatu-Wanganui, New Zealand - 1770 DNA GHGhigh gp2 | ecosystem: Host-associated > Mammals > Digestive system > Stomach > Rumen...
CTTCGGAAGGACACCCTTGTAGAGGTAATGCTTCCCGTCCAGTTCGCTGTGGAAAGCGTAGGGGCTCAGGTCGGAGGGCAGGGTGTCCGAGACGGTCGGGACCATGTCGCAGGGATGGTTCCAGGTCTCGGGCCATCGGGCGGGAACATGGCCTCCGCCGAAACCGCTCGGGTAGGAATTCTCATCGTAAATCCAGATTTCAAGCCCCAGTTCCTTGCACAGTTCCAGGCTGTATGACCACAGACGGAACCAATCCTCGGACAGATATTCGGTCACCATTCCCGGCCTCGGATGGACAAAGACGCCGCCGAATCCCTGCTCCTTGAAATCCGTGAGCATGCGCTTGACATCCGTGCTGTCCACACGGCCGTTCCATACCCAGAAGGGGGCCGGGCGGAATTCCGCTCCGGGCTCGGCAAAATGGAGCGCCACATCCTCAAAACGCCCGGCGCTTTGAGGATGGGTGCATGACAGCAGGGTCAACAAAGAGAGGATGACGACAACGATACGCCGCATGTTATTTTTTCAGGTCACTTTTGATATAGACGGCATTGCCGGTGGGGCGGAGCTTGGTTCCGTTCCAGTTCCAACGGTTTTCGCTGACACGGTTGACGATGTTCCGGGCATTGCCCTGGCCGTAAACCCACATGGCAGTTCCGCCGCCTCCGTCGAAGTTCATGGCCTTGTAGCAGCCCAGTCCCTTCATCATCTTTCCGAGCAGGGTGGTGGACATGCCGATGGCTCTTTCCTCGGAACTGCTCTGGGTCCAGCGGCCGTCCACGGCAACCTGGACGACGGTCTTCCCGTCTTTCGACAAGCCGATGGCGGTACGCGGGTGGGTGGTCATGATGAAGTCCTGCTTCGCCCAGTCAGGATATTCCTGAACGACGCCTTCCCATACGAGCAGCGGGCCGGCGCATCCGACGTTCTTGTTCGGGAGCCTTGCCGCCGCGTAATTGTCCTTGACCTTGACGATGTCGATGACGTTGTTGTCGTCGATGGTGATGGCGCAGTTTACGATCCAGGGGTCCTGCTCGTTGGCGGTGTGGACGATTTCCCCGTCCATGCGGACAAAGTGGCAGCAGGCCATGGGACCGTTCGTCCCGACGACGGCGTCAAGATAGATGCACTTCTTGTCAAGATCCCGGGGATCCTCGCCCTCTGCAAGCTCAGGGGTATAGCCGTTGGGATAGGTGGTGGTGTAATTGTAGTAGATGCCGAGGCTGTTGTGCTCGTTGAGACGTGACCTTACGATGTTGATGTTCCGTATCTGGCCTTCCCAGGAGCCGTGGAAACTGGTCCATTCCACGCCCGGTACGATTTCGACCGTCTTGCCGCCGAACTTGGCGAAATCCAAGGTCGGTGTGTCGCTCCAGGGCTCCTCCACCGGCTTTTCAGGAGCGGTGGTGAAGTTCAAGGGGAAGAGGTTGGAATCTTTTCCCCTGACGGATACGTGGATCTTGATCTGGGTGGCGGTGACAGTCGGCGCCCGGAAAACGAGATGTTCTTCGGAGGATTCCGTGACCGGCAGGGCCACAGCGTCCAGCCCGATTCCGTACAGGACCTTGTTTTCGGCGGCCACAGGACTGAAATTCAGCCCATGGACGGTGACGTTCTCACCGGCGACGGCCTTGCCGTCATAGTCGGTAGTGACGCTGATGATGTACGGTTCCGGCTGGTTGTCGCCGCTATCGGCGCCCTTGCCGCTGCACGAGAGCAGGGCAAGGGCCGAAAGTGCGTAAAACAGCATTCTTTTCATGGTGCTTATTTAAGGGTAGGAAGATCCTTGGAGAGATCCCAGATGTCCTCGCTCCAGCCGAGGGTCTTCGCCTGGGCCGAAACGCTTCCTTCGCTTCCGTTATAGTTGCCTTCCGCTGAAATGGCATCCTCGGGGTTGCACAGCGGCAGTTTGGAAGGATTCCAGGCAATGAATCCCTTGTAGGAGACCGTTCCGACCGTTCCGCCGAAAGCGATTCCGTACAGGCGGTTGACACTGACTTCAGAAGTCGTATAACTGTTGGTGACGGTGACCTTGGCCTGGGCGGCTTGTCCGCCGTAGCAACTGCCGAGGAATCCGCTGCTGTAGCGCTCACAGACAATCTTCCCGGTAGCGTAACAATTAGATATGTTCAACGTGGCCTGGTTGGTGACAGAACCTACCAGAGCTCCGGCGTGCGCCCAGTTGGCGCCTTGGGGAAGCTCAACATTACCTGTCGCATAGCACTTTGAAATAGTGACCGTTGACGGGTAATAAACAGTAGTCTCACCTTCTTTGCCGCTTTTGTTGATAACGCCGACAAGACCTCCGCCATAGTGACCGAATCCGCTGACATTTCCTGTTGCATAGCAGTTTTCAAACGTGGCTTCCTGAAGTTCGCCGACAAGGCCGCCGGCGCGGGCATAATTACCGACGGTAGAGGCTACATTGCCGCTGGCGTGACAGTTCTTGACAATTCCTTGCGCCATGTAACCGACCAGACCGCCGACATAATACTTGGAGGCCTCGACATTTCCGGAAGCGGAGCAGTTCACAAGCTCACCGGCTTCCATGCGGCCGATCATGCCGCCGGCCTGGGCGTCGCCACCCTCGACTTTGCACTGTACCTCCACATTCTCAACCTTACCGCCCTTGAGCCATGCGACAAGTCCGCCGCTGCGCTGGTGGTCATTCTTGAGGGTGGAATTCTTGATGGTGATATTGCTGAAAACGACATCATCGGGATTCACGGCAGGAGCGGCGTTACCGGCAAGGATGCCGCCCACATTTCCCATCAGGCAGTCCACCTCGGCATTCTCGATGGTCAGGTTCCGGACACTGCCCCGGAGAATGGCAATCAATGCTCCGCCGCCCTTGAAGCCCGTGATTTTGTGGTTGTTGCCGTCAAGTACGATCTTTCTTTTTTCACATGCTTCGACATCACTGTCCGCAGCGGCGTAGTTGATCGGGGTCCAGGGATTCTCTTCGGTAAAGCTGACCGATGAGAAATCAATATCGCCGGAGAGCTTGAAGTAGGTCGTGGCGTCGTCTTTAAGGAGACTTCCGATCTTCATGAACCCATCGACATCGGCCACGAGGTAGGGATCGGCCTGGGTACCGCTGCCCTGCTGGGCGGGAGCGAGCATCTTGAACAGGATGTAGGCCGCCTTGTCGTCCGGTGCGGAGAAATTGGTTCCGCCCTGGACCGCGTCGATTACGACCGGCAGCAGGTACACCTTGTCCTGCTCGCAACCTTCTCCCTTGAGCCGGAGCTCACAGGCGGAAGACTTGGGGCTGTAGCGGGGAAGAATCAGCTGGCTGGCCGAAAGTGTATAGGCATCCGACGGCAGCATCTGATAGGAAGTTCCGTTCTTTTCGTTGTATTTGGCGACGAGGGACGGATTCGTTCCGAGGGTAATGGTATAGGATTCGGAAGAAGTGGGACTGGCCACAACCGACAGGGAGAGGACCTTGTTCTCGTGCTGGGCCACCTCATACGTCTCCTGGGCATCTTTGACCTCGACGCCAAGCTGGGCAGGCGTTCCGCCGCCTTGGTTGGTGCCGCCGTTGTCTTTTCCTTCCTTGCTGCAGGAAAGGGCCAGAAGGCCGGTCATGATGACCGATGCAATCAATACTTGTTTTTTCATATTCTTGGATATTAATTGTTTGTCTTAGAAGGAAAGGCCGTCGTTCCAGCCGGGATTCTGGGTCAGGGCGCCGCCGGTGAGGGAACGCTCCTGGACGGGAATCGGGTAATAATAGTCCCGCTCGTCGTTCCAGGTCCATCCCGGGCGGGATTTCTGGTGGCTGTCCACACAGCCGGAGGTCCCTTCCGAGAGGAGGATTTCCGATCCGATCTTGAACTTGCCGGAGGCGGCGCCGTCAGGAACGGCGTCCGTGTAGAGGGTGATGTCCGCCGTTCCGTCTTCATCCAGGTCATAGTTGCCTTCGCCGGGGAAGTACATGCCCAGCAGGGGCTGCTCGAAGGCATGGCCCTCGGCCCAGCGGATGATGTCGTAATAGCGGAAGCCTTCGCCGAGCAGCTCGATGGTCCGCTCGCGGCGGATTTCCAGGATGACGCCCACATTGCCGCTGTTCTTGTCCGCTACTTTCGGGTAGCCCGTCGCCGGGGCGAGCAGGTAGGGATCCGGGTGGGCGTTGGCGTCCGTCAGGACGAGATTCGGCATTCCGACCCGGTCGCGGAGCGGCTTGATGCTGCGGTCCAGGTCGGCCTGGGTCAGGGTTCCGAGCTCTGCCTTGGCCTCGGCATAGTTCAGGTACACTTCCGCCGCGCGGAACAGAATCAGGTCGCAGTAGGACTGCTCGTAGGTGTCATCTTCCGGCCCCATGAAATACTTGATCGGGGCGTAGAGGGTCTCACAGTGGTTCAGGTTGGGAGCAATCCGGGTCTTCGTTCCCAGTCGGCAGTAACCGGGAGTACGGATGCTCTGGCTCAGGCGGGGATCCCGGTCCTTGACTTCCTCGGTGAAGATCATGGTCTCCCAGCCGCTTTTGTCGGTGAAGCGAGTTCCGTCCGACATCAGGTAGGATGCGATGATTTTCCGCGTAACGCCGTAACGGTTCAGCGTGGGACTGATGTATTGGCTGTTGGCGGAATGGACCACATCGTAATTCACATTGTAGTCCCGGGCAAGGATGACTTCCTTGTTGGTCCCTTCGGCGACATTGTATTTGGTGAAGAGACCAATGTAGTTCTTGTCCGGCGTCTCGTTGTTGTAGATGGCATAGCCGCTGGCCGCCATGAACTTTTCCGCCGCATCGGCCGCCTGCTCCAGGTAGAAGGAATAGGGCTTGGCATCGGCAGGGAGGGTCCGGAGGGTGATGTCTCCCTCGTGGTACTTGCGGAACGTGCCTTCAAACAGGCAGAAACGGGATTTTAGGGCCAGGGCCGTCCATTTGGTAATCCGGTAATCTGAACGGGCGGAGGGGAGCTTGTCGATGGCATAATCGATGTCCTCGATCATCCGCTGCATCACATAGTCGCGGCTGTCCCGCGGCCTGGACAACTCTTCGCTGTCAGAGCCGATGGTATGGTCATACCACGGCACGTCTCCGAACATCTTGACTTTTTCGAAATAGAAGTAGGCGCGGAAGAATCGGGCCAGGCCGATGTACTGGTTGCGCAGATCTGCGTCCTTGCAGTTGTCGGCGTACTCCAGGAAGGTGTTGATCCGTCTGAGGTAGGTCCAACTCCATCCTCCGTCGCCGGAATTGATGGTCCGGGCGCCCCGCAGGGCATCGTCCAGGCTCCGGCCGACGATGGCATCGCTCTGACCGCCGCTGTACAACCCGCTCGGCAGCATGGGATAGAGCGCATTGGTGTAGGAGCGCATCTCCGTTTCCGTGGCGAAGAAAGTCTCCGGGGAGAGTTTGTCCAGCGGGAAACGATCCAGCATGTCTTCACAGGAAGAGAGGACGAGCGCCGCGCCCAGGATGGCAAAGATATATTTTTTCATGGTGCCAGTCATTAGAAGTTAAGGTCAATACCGAACATGAAGGTCTTCTGCCAGGGATAGATGGGGGATCTTTTCCCGACCTTGGAGGCCTGTTCCGGGTCGATGTAGTCACAATGGAAGCCCGGGGCTAAATAGGCGAGATTCTCGGCGGAGAAATACACGCGCAGGGAGTCAATCATCACTTTCTGCGTCAGTTTTTTCGGCAGGGTGTATCCGACGGTCAGGTTCTTCAGACGGAAGTAACCGATGTTCTGGAGATAACGGTCATTGACCGTGGTGAGGGAGCGGCCCGTTCCGACGCCGGCGATATAGGCGCGGGGACGCGGGAAATAGGCATTGGGATTTTCCGGCGACCAGCAGCGGTCCAGGAAGTCTTTCTGGATCCAGGAAGAGAACGGACGGGCGTACGGTCCCCAGAACTGACGGGCATCGATTGACGGATACCAGTCCTGCCGGCCGACGCCCTGCATGAACATGGAGAAATCCACGCCGTACCAGTTGAATCCCAGGGTGAGTCCGTATTGATAGCGGGGCTGGGAGTTGCCGATGATCTTGCGGTCTCCGGGTTTGTCGACCGTATCCGCTCCGGGCCCGATGACTTTGTCGCCGTCCAGGTCCACGTATTTCAAGTCGCCGGCCTTGAGGCCCAGGTCACCGCCGTTCGAAGCGTAGATGATGGAACAGACAGGGGACTGGTCCACGGGATAGGAGGCGGCCTCTTCGTCCGAGAGGAAGAAACCGTCGGTGATGTACCCCCAGATTTCCCCGTAGCGCATCCCTTCGTAGTAGGTGTCCAGGTTCCGGGTCGGGTTGTCGAATTTGGTGATGTAACCGATGAAGTCATTGAAGGTGGCGGTGATGTTGAAGCCGAAGTCGTCACCGAGGAGGTTGAAATGGTCCCGGTACCCGAGGGATAGTTCATATCCTTTGGTCCTCAGGTCTGCATTGTTGGTCCGGGGGGCTTCGGCGCCATAGACGGATGGCAGCGCTTTTCCGGTGGTGAGCATGTTCTTGGTATCCCGGATATAGGCCTCGCCGGTGAAGGTGATCCGGTTGTCGAGGAAGGCCAGGTCCACGCCCAGATTCTTCTGTTCCACCGTCTCCCAGGTCAGGTTGGACGCGACCGGTGCGGCAAAGGTCGTAATGCCGGACTTGTCTCCGCCGAACAGATAACTCTGCGTACTGGGGGTGACGGAACGTATATAGTCGTAGTAACCGACCTGTTGGTTGCCCAGGCTACCGTAGGAGAAACGCAGTTTAGCCTGGTTCCACCAACGCTTGAGCGGGGAGAAGAAGGGCTCTTCCGAGATTCTCCAACCGATGGAGGCGGAAGGGAAGAATCCATAACGCTGTCCTTTCGGGAAGCGGGATGTCCCGTCGTAGCGGGCGCTCAGTTCCAAAAGGTATTTTCCTTTGTAATCGTAGTTGATACGGCCGAAGAAACCGAGCAGGGCATATTCACTCTGTCCGCCGGCGGTGGTGGTCCGTTTGTTTCCGTCTTCGTCGGCGCTCACGAGGTTCTGGTCGTTCAGTTCGATGGACATGAGGTCATAGCCGGTGGCCGTGAGTTTCTTGTGATAGTATGATTCGAACTGGCCGCCGGCCATCACCTTGAGATGGTGAGCATCGGCAAAGGTGTCGGAATAAGTGGCATACAGGTTGGCGGAATGGAGATCCACGGTCTGCATGTTTTCAGAAAGTTCGTCCACGTTTTCATCGGTGGTGAGCGTGACGGTCGTCATCGGAGCGGTGCCGGCGAAGACCCCGTTGACCGAGCGGTGCAGGTTGGCGTACGTGTTGTAGGAGTAGGTGTAGTTGGCCTTGATCTCCAGCTGCTTGATCGGCGTGATGGTTATTTCTGCCGTGTTCGTGAGGTTGCTGGTGCGGCTGCGGTTGACGAAATTCTCATTGTTGAGGTTCCCCAGGATGGGTTGTCCGCCGCCTCCGGTGTCATTCTTGTACAGCCAGGTCCCTTCCGGCGTCTGCGGCACGAGATAGGAGAAATAGCCGGCCGTACATTCATAGAACGTAGCGTCCTGGCTGGAGGGGCCGGGATAGGTGTAGGTAGAGGAATAGAAAGCTGTATTGTTGCTCACGTTCATCCAGGGAGTCACGTCAAAGGAGACGCGGGAACGGAGATTGTACTTCCGGTACTTGTCCGGATTGATGCGGAAGATACCCTGCTCCTGGTCGTAATTGGCGGACAGGAAATACTTAACCTTCTTGGTGCCGCCGCGGAAGGAGATGTTGTGGTTCTGCATCGGCTTCCGGTCGTTGAAAAAGTAGTGCCACCAGTCGGTGTTCGCATAATACTTATATCCTTTGTCCGGATCATAGATGGTCCAGGGGCGTTCGGGATTCTCCGTGACGTCGTCGCGGCGGATCCAGAGCTCGTACATGTCGTTCTCGTCATAGAGAATCTGCTGCTGTCCGCTGAACGCTTTCATGAACAGGTTGGGGATATAGACGGAGTAGTAGCCCCGGGTCTCCCACTCGGTGCTGGTGGTCGGGGCGGAGAAACCGAAGCGGCCGTTGTAGCTGACATGGGCGTTGCTCTCTTCACCGCCGGACTTGGTCGTCACGAGGATGACACCGAAGGCGGCCTTGGCTCCGTACACAGCGGCGGAAGAGGCGTCTTTCAGGACAGAGATGCTCTCGACATCATTGGGATTGACCCGGTCCAGGGAACCGGCCACACCGTCTACCAACACCAGCGGGACGCCGCCTGAGTTGATGGAGTTCCATCCGCGGATGTTCAGCGAAACGCTTTCACCCGGACGGCCGGACGGGGTCGTGACGGTCATACCCGGCACGGTGCCCTGAAGGATGCTGCCCAGGTTGGCATTGGAACGGTTCTCGATGGATTTAGAGGAGACGACGGAAACGGCGCCGGTCAGGTTTTCCTTTTTCTGGGTGCCATAACCGACCACCACGGCGTCTTCCAGGAACATCATCTCGTCCTCAAGGATGACTTTCAGATAATTGCGGCCCCCGACGGCTATTTCCTGGGGTTTGTAGCCGATGGAAGAGAAGACCAGGGTCGCATGGCTGTCAGCCTGGAGCGAGAAGGTCCCGTCCACACCGGTGATGGAACCGTTGGTCGTGCCTTTGATGATGACGCCGGCCCCGACAATCGGCTCTCCGTTGCTGTCCACGACGAGGCCTTTCAGCGCGGCCGCCTGCACAGAGGGCTGGGGGCGGATGATAACGTGGGATTTGTTGATGGAGAAACTGTAGCCGGAGCCGGGAAGGACGGATTCCAGGAGTTCTTTAACGCTGACGCTCCCGGAGGGAGGCGTCACCGACAGGCTGCCGTCTACGGCGCTGGCATCGTAGTCCACCGACAGGCCGGACTGGTCTTCTATGGCGCTGAACACCTGCACGAGGGTCATCTTCCCGCCGGCCATTTTCACGGGCTGATTCTGTGCCGTCAGGGTCAGGCACAGGAAAAGGCCGAGAAATGCTGCAGTAATGAATTTCTTCATAGTTATGGTGTTATTATAAAATATCGGTCTACACTTTCAGTAAGTATAGACCGATGAAACACACAAAAAAATGAGAAAATCAGAACTGGTAGTAAACTCTGTTTTCGTCTTTTTTGTATCGCGATCCCGGGATAAGGAGCGTCAGGATGTCCAGGGCGTCCTCCAGCGTCTCATCGGGGAGGAAACGGACATTGAGGGCGTTGTCACGCATGTTCACCGCATTGTAACTGATGGAAACGTTGAAGCGCCTTTCCAGGGCGGAGGCGACCTCCGGGAAGGTGGCGTCGGAGAACGACAGCAGGCCGTTTTCCCAGGCAAGCACCCGCGCGGCATCGACCGTCTGCAGTTTTACGGATGATTCCGCCGGCGTGAAGACGAGCTGCATGTCCGGCTCCAGGATGTACGAAGTCTGTTCCGCGGAGGGGATGTCCACCCGGACCTTTCCCTCCTTGAGAGTCGTCCGCATGGTCCGTTCGTCAACATAGGAATGGACGGAGAATGTCGTTCCGAGGGCCTGGATGTCCATGTAGGCCGTCTTGACGATAAAGGGACGCTCCGGGTCTTTGGCCACGGAGAAATTGCCTTCTCCGGAGAGATAGACGATCCGCTTGTCCGCGTCAAAGGACTCCGGATATAGCAGAGTGGACCCGCCGTTCAAGGATACCGTGGATCCGTCCGGGAGGGTGATGGACGAGACTTCTCCGTTCCTGGCGACGAGGCTCCGGGTGGCGTCCAGCGGCGAAAGTTCGTAATTGTGACGTGTCAGGGAGAAAGAAACCAGGGCGACGGCAACGAGGGCGGCAACGGCGGCAACGGCTGTGAAGACGATGCGTTTGATGCGCCGCCTTCTTTCTACCTTGTCGACCCGTTTTCCCAGACGGACGAACTCCTGGAAGGTTCCGGAATTGATCTCACCACCGCTTTCTTCCCACAGCTCCTCCAGGGAAAGCATGTTCTTTTCTTTGTCCATGAATCGTTCCTTTTTGTTAATTGTAAAACAGACAGCCCGTCACACACAAGACAACGATGAACTTTACCACTTTCCTCAGTTCGGCGAGCGATGTCGTGATATGGTTTTCAACCGTCCGTTTGCTGATTCCCAGCGCCCGGGCGATTTCTTCGTTCGTAAGACCCTGGAAGCGGCTCATGATAAATACTTTACGGCGTTTTTCCGGCATCTGGTTCACCTTCTCCCAGATGAGCGCTTCCGTCTCTGAGGCGAAGAGTTTTTTCTCCTCGGCACAATCATCCGGGAATTGCCCCCCCCATCTATGGGAAAGGACATTCCGGTATTTTTGCTGGACGGCCTGTCTGTCAAAATGGTTGTAGGATTTGAAGCGGGCCATCTGGAACAGATAGGCGGAAAAATTGTCCACATCCTTGAATTTCCTGCGGTCGGTCCAGATGTCGAAAAATACGTCCTGAGCGTAGTCAGATGCCGTTTGGACGTCGCCCAGGAGCCGTGAAAAGAAATCCACCAGCTTGGGCTGCCAGGTGATGAACAGCCACTCGAAGGCCTGCCTGTTCCCGGCCGAGAGTTCCTGAAGGCAATATTTCTCTTCTTCTGGAGTCATGGCGCAAAAATAGTGATTTTTTCTAAGTGTTCAGCCGGCTTTCGATTACTATTGTATAAATCTATTGAGAAATGAAGAAGATCGCTTTCGTCCTATGGCTATGCCTTTCCTGGACGGGCCTTGCCCAAAGTTCAGAGGAAGCCATCCGCCGGAATCCGTCGAAAACGGCGGGATCGTACTATGTCTATGACTCCGGCGCCCTTCCCGCGCCGACGCCTGCTCCGAAAGGATACAAGCCGTTCTATGTCAGCCATTTCGGAAGACATGGGGCGCGCTACTGTACGAGTGAGTATGACAAGATGTACGGCTGGCTGGACCAGGCGGAAAAAGCCGGTGTGCTGACCGACGGCGGGAAAGCGTTCTTTGATCAATACCGGACTTTTTATCAGAAGGTGCGTTTGTCCAGGGGGAATCTGACCCGCCTGGGCATGGAGCAGCATCGCAGCATTGCGCGGCATCTGTATGAACGCTTCCCCGAGGTGTTCGAAGGTCCGACCCACGTGGTTGCCGCTTCGACGGAATCGCCCCGGGTCATCATGAGCATGTGGTCCTGCCTTTCGGAGCTCCAGGAGTCGGATCCGGATCTCAGCATCGATGCCGACGCCTCGGCCCGTTTCGCCTCCTGGCTTCAGCCGGTTCTCCCTTCCAATCCCTACTATGTCAAAGAGCGGATGCAGCCCGGTCAGGCAGCGCAGGATTCCCTGAAGGCCTACTTTGACAGGACTGTTCCCTGGGAGCGAATCCTGCTTCGCCTCTTCACCGGGACGGAGGTCGTGACGGAAGTGCTGAAAACGACGCCACAGGCCTTTGTGGTGCAGCTCCATGCCATTGTAGAAGGGACTCTCTGCCTGGACGAGGACCGGGGATGTTTCGACTCCTGGCTGACCGGAGAGGAACGTTACAAAGTCTGGAAGTATTCTTCTGCCAGTATGTTCGCCGGCTGCGGCCGCTTTGACAATTCCGAAGACCTGAAGGTCGATTATGCGGCCTTTACCTTGGAGCAGATCCTGCAGACGGCCGATGCCGACATGGCTTCCGGTGACACGCAGCTGCGTCTTCGCTTCTGCCATGATGCGAGCCTCATGCCGTTGGTTACCTTCCTGAATCCCAACGGCATGGGCCGTAACACCTCTTCTTTCGAGGAGAGTCTGGACATCTTTCCGAACTACCTGATGCCCATGGGCAGTTCCCTGCAGTTCATTTTCTATCGAAACGCCCGAAACAGGGTGCTGGTCAAGGTCTTGCTGAACGAAGAGGAAGTCACCCTTCCGTTCCGGGAGGCGGCAGGGCATTGCTACAGCTGGGAGGACTTCAAGGCATATTACCAGGAGAGAATAGCCGCGTCCAAGGACAAGGTGCTCAAGGTCCGGGCGCTGTCATAGCATCCGGATACCTTCTTCTTTCATGGCCAGGAGGGCCTCTTCATGGCCCCGGCGGTCCACCCAGGCGAGGCAGTCGGTCAGGACATTGACGCGGAAGCCGTCTTTCAGGAGGTCTTCCGCCGTGTTGCGGATGCAGTACTCCGTGGCGATGCCGGCGACATGGACCTCGTCGGCCTCCAGGAGATGCAGCACCTCTGAAAGCGACTGTCCGGCCTCGTTTCGGCCCTCGAAGCCGCTGTATTGCTCCCGGGCGGGGTCTTCGCCCTTGAAGAAGGTCCATTCCTCCTCGGCGTAGGGGGCGAGGGCTTCGTGGATATCGGCGCCATGGGTGCCTTGGACGCAGTGAGGGGGCCAGGGACCGCCCTGGGCGGCGAAGGAACAGTGGTCGGCGGGATGATGGTCCCGGATGAAGATGATGGGGAAGGGCTTCTCCTTCCGGATATAGGCAAGGGTGGCACTGACGGCCGCCTCTGCGCCTTCGCAGGCCATCGAGCCGTCTATGAAATCGTAGAGCATGTCCACGACAACGAGAATCTTGTCTTTCATCGTCGGTATATTTTTACAAAAATACACAATATTTGTTTATATTTGCGCCGACAAGCGAATTTGTTTATGGAAACCATCAACGAAGCATACGTATCGGACAAGTACCAGTACACGATGGGAAAGTCCTACCTGGACTGCGGAAAGCAGGATGAAATCGCCGTGTTCAACCTTTTCTACCGCAAGGCGCCCGAAAACAACAACTGGGCCGTCGTGAGCGGGACTGAAGAGGTCATTGAAATGGTGCTGAAACTGGGTTCGGAACCGGAATCCTTCTATGAGCGCTTCCTCCCCGGAGAAGAATACAAGGAGTTTCGGAAGTATCTGAGCACCATGAAGTTCACGGGAGATGTCTATGCGATGCGGGAAGGGGAGATCGTCTTCCCGAACCAGCCCGTCGTCACGGTTGTCGCCCCGCTCATCGAGGCCCAGGTCCTGGAGACGCCGATGCTCTGCATCCTCAACCACCAGATGGCGGTCGCGACGAAGGCTTCCCGCGTCTGCCGGGCCACGGACCGTCCCGTCTCCGAGTTCGGTTCCCGCCGGGCCCACGGTCCCTGGGCAGCGGTCTATGGCGGCAAGGCGGCCCAGATCGCCGGCTGCGCCAGCTCGTCCAACATCCTGACCGGCGCCTTCAACGGCGTCCCTTCGACCGGCACGATGGCCCACAGCTTCATCACTTCCTACGGCAGCACCGTGGAAGGGGAGCACAAGGCCTTCAGCGACTATATCCGGACCCACCGGGGGGAGAACATCATCTTGCTGATCGACACCTACGACACCCTCCGCTGCGGCGTGAAGAACGCCATCCGCTCTTTCCGCGAAAACGGCATCGACGACAGCTACGCTCCCGGTTACGGGGTCCGGCTGGACAGCGGCGACCTGGCTTACCTTTCCCAGGAAGTGCGCCGGATCCTGGACGAACACGGAATGACCCGCTGCAAGATTTTCGCGACGAACGGACTGGACGAATACCTGATCACGGACCTGGAGCGTCAGGGTGCGAAGATTGACAGTTACGGGGTCGGCGACGCGATTGCGACATCCAAGGCGGCGCCCTGCTTCGGCAATGTTTACAAACTGGTCCAGATCGGCGGCCAGCCGGTCCTCAAGCGTTCCGAGGACAAGATCAAGCTCATCAATCCGGGCTTCCAGATTACCTGGCGCATCTCCGCCCAGGATTCCGTCAAGGGTAACGTCATCGACGGATATGTCTTCAAGGCGGACGTGAGCTGTCTGAGGGGCGACCGCATGGACGAGGCCATCCAGCGGGGCGAGACCGTCACCCTCCGGGACGAATACGACGCCTACAAGAACAAGACGTTCGAAGCCGGAGCCTACGAGGCGCGTCCGCTGCAGGTCCAGGTCATCAAGGACGGCCGGCGGGTCGTGCCGCAGCATAGCCTGGAACAGAAGAAAGCCTTCTACAAGGACAATCTCCACCATTTCTCCCCGGCGGAGCGCCGGCTCATCAATCCGCACTACTACAAGGTCGATATTTCGGACGACCTGTACGATGTGAAGATGGGAATTATCGGGAAACTGGTGAAGGAAATCGAAGCGTTCGATCTATAGGCCTTATTCCGCCAGATAAACATCCTCGCCCGGGGCCGCGAAATGATAGCGCTCCCGGGCGAATTTTTCTAGGGAGTCCCGGTTCTCGGTGAGGGCCTTGATCTGGGCGTCCATCGCCTCGATGTCCCGGCGGTACTCCTCAATCTTGGCCTCCTGGCGCTTGACCTCGATGCCGGCCCGCGCCCAGTTGATCAGGGAATCATGGGACAGGAAGACCATCCACAGCCCCACAATGAGGGTGACGATCAGAACGAACGGCAGGAAATAATTGTGGTCGCTTCTGCCCAGGAGGGAACGGATTTTGGTCTGCAGGTCCATTTGACGGAAAAAAACGTTTGGAATTGGTGCGAAATTACTAAATTTGTACGATTAGAAGAAATTTTTCTAAAAAATGTTAAGATAATGAAACCTACACTTCTTGTTCTTGCAGCCGGTATGGGCAGCCGCTACGGCGGTCTGAAGCAGATGGACGGCCTCGGCCCCCATGGCGAAACAATCATCGACTATTCCATCCATGATGCCGTCGAGGCCGGATTCGGCAAGGTCGTTTACATTGTCCGCGAGTATTTCAAGGCCGATATGGAAGCCGCCGTCAAAGCCAAGTACGCCGGCGTCAAGACCGTGGACGGCGAACCCCTCGAATTCGTTTTCGTTACCCAGGAACTCGACAAGATTCCCGCCCGCTTCACCCTCAATCCCGAGCGCGTCAAGCCTTGGGGGACCGCACACGCCGTCCTGATGGCCAAGGATGTCATCCATGAGCCTTTCGCCGTCATCAACGGAGACGACTTCTACGGCAAGGAGTCCTTCAAGATTCTCGGTGACTGGTGCCGCGCCCATTCCGACAGCAAGGGGAAATACTGCATCGTCGGCTTCGAGCTGGAGAACACCCTGAGCGAGAACGGCAGCGTCTCCCGCGGCATCTGCTCCTACGGAAAGGACGGACAGCTGACGGACATCGCCGAGCACCTGAACATTGCCAAGGAATCCGACGGAGTCGTGTACGGGGACAACTCGGTCAACGGCGAGAACCATGTCACCCTCGATGCCAAGGCCCTCTGTTCCATGAACATGTGGGGATTCACCCCGGACTATTTCGCCCTCAGCGAGGCGATTTTCGAAAGCTTCCTCGAGAAGAACATCAACGAGCCGAAGAAGGAATTCTACATCCCTTACGCCGTGGATGTCATCATCAAGGAAGGCAAGGGCGGGTGCGAGGTCCTTTCGACCCCTTCCCACTGGTTCGGCGTCACTTATAAGGAAGACCGTCCCGGCGTCGTCGCGAAGTTCGCGGAGCTCGTCGCCGAGGGTGTCTATCCCAGCCCGCTGTATTGATATGGCCCGGAAAGTCAAGAGTTACGACCTGTTTGCCGCCCATGGGTGGTACACACCCGGCGTGGGCGGCATGTTCGCCCTGCTGGGCTGGTTCCTGGTGGGCATGCTCCTGGGGAGTGTGGTCCAGTGGATTGCCCTGGCTTTCGTTTCCCAGCAGACGGTGCTGGACTATGGGATGATTGTCGTCTATCCCATCCAGTTCATCCCGGCGATGCTCTATGTGGCCCGTCAGAGCCAGCGGAACGCCCTTTTCGAGAAGGGATATGCCCTTGACAGCGCTTCTTTCGCTCCTTTCTCGCCCTGGGCGGCCGCGGGACTGACCCTCCTTGCCACCGTGTCCGGCATCTTCGTCTTCGACCTGGTGAATTACGCCAACATGCAGCTGACCCTGCGTTCGCCTTCCTTGTCCGAATTCTACTCCGTCTTCATGAACCTGATGAAGCAGCTGACGGGCGGCCCGTTCTGGTCCTCTTTCCTGACGGTGGCCATCATGGCACCGATCTTTGAGGAGTGGCTCTGCCGGGGCATGGTCCTGCGGGGCCTGCTGGTGAAGATGAAACCCTCCTGGGCCATCATCCTGTCAGCCCTTTTCTTCGCCCTGATCCATGCCAATCCCTGGCAGGCGCTCAACGCCTTCCTGATCGGTGTCCTGATGGGCTATATCTATTACAAGACGGGTTCGCTGAAACTGACGATGTTGATCCATTTTATCAACAACGGGACGGCAGTGATCCTGAGCCATATCGAGTCCCTGAAGGAATACGATTTCTGGATCGACATTTTTGGAAAGACGGATTACATGATTGTGTTCTGTCTCAGCGCGGTGGTGCTGGGCGCGACGCTATGGGCATTCAGTCGGATTCCCACCCACCATCCATGGGGCAATATGGACCCGCTTGAATAAGCGCCTTCGCGGCGGCGACATCATGGACCCTTAGTATCTCAGCGCCTTGCTCCAGAGCGAGGCGCTCTGCGTCCAGGGTTGCCTCCAGGGCATTTTCCGGCGCTGCTCCCAGCATGCTTTTACGGGAAAGGCCGACGAGGATGGGCCTGTGGAAACGGCGGAATTCGCCGAGGTGGCGGAGCAGTTCCCAGTTCTGCTCCCGGGTCTTGGCAAAGCCGAAACCGGGTTCGAGGATCCAGTCCCGGATGCCCGCGTGCGCTGCGCGCTCCGCGAAGTCCTCGAAATAGCGCTGAAGCTCAGCGACGACTCCGTCCGGATAGTCGGTGAGCGTCTGCATGGTCCGGGGCGTCCCTCTCATGTGCATGGCGACGTAGGGGAGGGAGAGGCTGCCGACCGTTTCCAGCATGGCTGGATCCAGCTGCCCTCCCGAGATATCATTGACAAGGAAGGGACCGATGGTGTCATAGCAGCGCCGGACGATTTCGGAATGATACGTATCCACGCTGATGCGCTCCTCGGGGAAGGCCTCCCGGACGACCGTCAGGGCCGTTTCCAGCCGTTTCCACTCCTCTTCGGCGCCGACTTCCGCCGCACCCGGGCGCGTCGATGCGGCCCCGAAATCCAGAATGTCAGCCCCTTCCCGGAGCATCTTGCCGGCACGCTCCAGGACAGCCTCGGCGCCATGGACCCGGCTCGGGGCATGGAAGGAATCGGGCGTCAGGTTGATGATGCCCATCAACTGGACCTTCTTGCGCATCAGAGCAGCAGGAGAAGGGCCGCGAGATAGAGGCAGAAGCCTTGGGCAAGAATCCGCCGGCGGGAGACGAAGGCGGTGGAGGCATCGACCGGATTGCGGTAGATGAGCGCTTCCATCTCGCCGCTTTTCGGCGCGTCGCACGGGGCCCATTTGGTCACGATCTCCCCGTTGTTGACGTAGGTGCCGCCGCCATTGGCCCGGTTGAAGGTCATGAGCTCCTTCGGGTCGGCATAATAGAGGGTCAGCTCCGGCGGAACGCCGAGCCTGTCCATTTCCTCCGGGACGCTCCCGACGAGGACGAAGGTCGAGGCTCCGGCCCTCCGGGCGGTCTCATACTGTCCCAGAAGCCGCTGCCAGTCCGCTTTCTCCGGCGCATAGACCGAGAAGACGATGACCCGGCCGAGAACGGCCAGTTCGTCCTGGTACCGTCCGTCGGCATCCGAGAAGGAGAGAATCGGCGTGACGGCGGGGCGGTGGTAGCCGCTGCGCTCCAGGGTGTCCGTCCGGACGTAGGTCCAGGTGGAATCGGGCATGAACTCCGGGGTGAAGGACCCCGTCTGCCCGTCTTTTTCGTAGATGTAAGTCGTCACGAGACCGTCTTCAGCCTGGTAGGGATTGTCCAGCGAGGCGTAGAGTTCCACGCCCGGGGAATAGACCGTGAAATCCAGGAGCGGCAGGTGACGTCCGTTGTACCAGAGGGTGATGACAAGACTCGCCGCGGCCATCCAGAAGGCCGCTTTCTTGCGGACGGGAACGTCGGCTTCGGGAACCTTCGGAAGGAAGGCGAAGGCGGTCAGGACCGCGAGAATCAGGTTCTTTATGAGGGTCTCTCCGTGGGTCAGGTGGATGGCCTCGCCGAAGCAGCCGCAGTGCATGGCCGGGTTGGCGATCCAGAGGATGAGGGTCACCAGGGTGAAAAAGCCCACGAGAACGGCCGTGACCCAGGCTGTCAGGCGGCGCCGGACGCCGGTGATGAGGGCGATGCCGGTGATGCCTTCCGTCAGGGAGAGGAGGATGCCGATGGCTTTCGCACCTCCGTGCAGGAAGCCCAGGTGGAAAAAGCTCAGGTATTCCTTGACCTGAAGGCCCGCTCCGACCGGGTCCATCAGTTTCAGGAGCCCGCCGAGGAGAAAGACGATGCCGACAAGGACGGCACAGAGGCGTTTCAGTGTTTTCATCCGAGACAAGGGTCAATCACTTCACGAAGACGCTCAAAGATGTCCTCCGGCGGGAGCATGTTCCCTTCGGAGTCCGCACAGTCGATGCGGCGGAAGCCGGGGTCCCGGCGGCATGAATCCAGGTAGATGGACCGCACCTCTTTCTGGAATGCGATGTCCGCTTCATGGATGTCTTCCGCCCCCTCCAGATAGGCACGGTCCCCGCCTTTCCGGTGGGCCGTCAGGCTCTTTTCGACGAAGCTGATGGGCACGTCCAGGTAGAGGTTCAGGTCGGGGCGGGGCAGGTCGAACTGCCCGTATTCCGTGTTGAGAATCCATTCCCGGAGGTCTTCCCGCTGCTTCGCGCCGGAGAGTTTCGCACACTGGTAGGCGATGTTGGAATAGACGTATCGGTCCAGGAGAATCGTTTTCCCTTCCCGGAGGGCGGCGCGCAGCTCCGGCCCGGCTCCATGGCGGTCTTCCGCGAACAGAAGGGCCACCAGCTGGGGATGGACCGCGGCGTTGTCGCCGAATTCACCGCGCAGGAAACGGCTGATGAGGTCCCCATAGACGGGGGCCTCATAGCGCGGGAAATGGATGTACTCCAGCGAGCCGCAGCGCTCGGCGAGGTAACGGCGGAGCCGCTGGACCTGGGTGGATTTTCCGGCTCCGTCCAGGCCTTCCACGACAATCAGCATTACAGCGAGCGTTTGATTTCCACGACGGTGAAGGCTTCGATGATGTCGCCGGGGTGGATGTCGTTGTATTTGTCGAGGGCGCAGCCGCATTCGAAGCCCGTGGCCACTTCCTTGGCGTCGTCCTTGCCCCGCTGCAGGGAGGCGAGGGCGCCGGTATAGACCACGATGCCGTCACGGATGAGGCGGACCTGGGCCTTGGCGGTCAGCTTGCCTTCCTTGACCTGGCAGCCGGCGATGGTGCCGACCTTGGAGATCTTGAAGGTCTGTTTGACCTCGGCCGTGGCCGTGACCTCTTCCTTTTTCTCGGGTTCGAGCATGCCTTCGATACCTTCCTTGACGTCGTTGATACAGTCGTAGATGACCGAGTAGAGGCGGATTTCGATGCCTTCCTTCTCGGCGCTGCGACGGGCTTCTGCGGAAGGACGGACCTGGAAGCCGATGATGACGGCGTCGGAGGCCTCGGCCAGCAGAACGTCGCTCTCGGAGATGGCGCCGACGGCCTTGTGGAT
>Ga0247611_10004460_pt1 | contig 19371 bp, 36 predicted proteins | sample 177DNAGHGhighgp2_FD_192422 | JGI IMG/M metagenome (GOLD analysis project Ga0247611, IMG submission 192422) | Sheep rumen microbial communities from Palmerston North, Manawatu-Wanganui, New Zealand - 1770 DNA GHGhigh gp2 | ecosystem: Host-associated > Mammals > Digestive system > Stomach > Rumen...
CTTTTGATCATCATTTGAAGGTAATTGTATTCTTACTCTTATTGTACCAAAATCTTTATGTCTAGCCATTAATAAATAATATATATTATATATAAAAATAAAAAAGACTGATAAAATATCAGTCTTTAAATATAATATTTATTTAATTTATTAATGCTTTATATCACTTGAACCAAAACCATCTGCACCACGCTCTGAATCACTCATTGCTTTATTATAAGTTTCAGCATCAATCTCTTCAACATCATCTTGTTCAACCTTAAGAATTACCATCTGTGTCAACTTATCACCAACATAAATAATACCATCTTCATCATTAATTTTTGTATAACTCATTGAAAGGTGAACAAAACCAGCATAATCATCATCAACAACACAAGCACGAATATCCCAACCCTTTACACCTTTACCACTCTTATTAAAGAATATACCAGCAGTACCTCTATTTAAAAGAGTATGAATACCAGAATTAAATTTTACATGATCAAGAACAAGAGGCTTAATACCAGGATTACCATTCTTGTCATAAACAAGATAATTATCTACAAATGTTTCGATTGAATCATCAGCGTTTTTTAATGAAACAGAATCAATAGCAAGATAAAGATGAAGAATATTTAATTCATTACCAATAATCTTTTCTTCTCCATAAGTTGCAGAAACCTGAAGATAAAGACTATCAAGAAGAGTATTTAATTCATCAATAGTTTTATTATAAGATTTTGAAAATGCTTCTAAAATATTTTTACCTTCTTCTACTGAAGTTTTAATATTAGGAATATAAAAATCATAACCAGCAGCACGACCAGTTCTTGTAGGTTTAATACCAAATTCGTTTAAAATTTTCATTTATTATATATTGATTATTTTATAATTTAATATAGATATTTATATAATATTTTCACTTAAAAAATTATTTTTATCTATAAAGGATTTATATAATTAATATAGTAATATATGGCAAGTAATATTTTTAATAGTTATGCAGGTGGTAATGGATCTTATGCAACAACATATAATAAGATTCAAACACTTAATGATGATTTACAAAATAGTTTAATATTTGATACAAAACGTCATTCTATATGGACTAAAGGAGAAGAATATGGATATTCTAATGCTATATTTATTAGTGATAATGGAAGTAATGGTAATTTTATTAATGGAGTATCTATAAGTTATGATAAAAATGCTTATACAATAACATATAATAAAGGATATGCATTTGATACATTATCTGGTACAAAGGGAGATAATAATTTAGTTTCAAATATTACTGCATCTAATGGTACAATAACAATAACATATATTAAATCAAGTGATTTATCAGCAAGTTATTCTAATACTGCTGGTGATGCAGATACATTAGATGGTTCACATAAAAATGAATTATTGACAAATGTATCACTTACTGCTAATGGAAATAATACTAAAGTATCAGTGACTGTTGGAGGAACTGAAAAAAATAGTAGTTTAACTGTACCATATGCGAGTGATGCTGGTACTCTTAATGGTCATGCTGGAACATATTTTGCTAATAAAATACAATTAACTGGAGATATTACTAGTAATGAAACAACAGTATCTTCATATAAATTAAGTGTCTCTACAACTCATTATATTCCAGATACAGCAACATCTCGTACTGGTACAGGAGCTACTTCATTTATTGCTTCTAATGGTTTTAATGATGAAAATGCACATTATCTTAGAGATGGTATATCTATTTTAAATGGTCTTAAACTTGATGCTAAAAAGCATGTTGTTGGTACATATGAAGTAATAATTAAAGAAACTTATCCAACAGAATTAACAAATACAAATGTTGCTTCAAATTCTGAATTTGGTAGAAAAATAACATTAACTACTAATTATAATGATTCATATTCAACAGTAATTCCATTTGCTACTAATACTTCTGCTGGTGTATTAAAAACATATTCAGCAGCATTAACTTCAGCTCCTGAAACATATTTAACTACAACAGAAGGTAGATATTATGCAAGTAGATTAAATAGTGATAATAAATTAATTACTAATGTTCCTTGGGAAAATTTCTGGTCATATAAAGCTAGTGTAAGTAATAACTCTGGATCTAAATTAACATTCACATATCATAAATATGTTGGTTCATCATATACTGATTCTACATTTGATGTAACAATTCCTATTGCTGATGCTTCTAATTTTGGTGTAGTAAAAAGTTCAACAACTGGTACAACAAGTGGTAGAGATTATAATGTACAAGTAAAATCAGATGCTACTATGAAAGTTAATGTACCATGGACTGATAGATATGTAAATAGTGCTTCATTTAGTGGTAATACTAGTGGAGTATCTGGTGTTAGAATGACATTAACTCGTGCTGGTTCAGATACTGCAACAGTAACTGGTGATATACCATTAATGACTGATAGTGTATTTGGTGTAGCTAAATTAGGAGATTCAACACAAAGAGATATTAGTGCTAGTAGAGTTTATGGTATTGCAAAAGATGCTAATGGTAAATTATGTGTTAATGTACCATGGACTGATACAACTGTTGATAGTGTAACTCATCACTATGCTCCTACTGCAAATACAAATAGCGCATTAAATGTTGTTGCATCTGGTAGTGATAATGCTGCATTTGGTACAACATCATTTGTTACCGGTGTTAATATATCAAGAGATGCTGCAGGACATGTAACTGGACTTACTGTTGATTCTAAAAAATTACCATCATTAACAAGTACATATCCTACAATAGAAACTAAAAATACTAATCAATCATATAATCTTTTATTTACTGACAAAACTTCAGGAAGTCTTGCTAAATCATATGTAAATAATGGTCTTACATTTAATCCAGCAACAAATACATTAAGTTTTAGTGGTGGTGGATTAATTTCAACAGGAGATCATAATGGTCATATTAATGGTGATGATAATATATTATATTTAGAAGGAGGTGCAAATGGTATAAATATATATGGAAATTCAGCACCTATAGAAATAAAATCAGATGACTATAATATAGATCTTGATGCTGGAGGTGGTAACATATATTTATCAGGTTCATCATTATTTTCTACTAGTGGAACAATATCTAATACTAATTCTTACTCATATATTTCTCAAAGTAATTCTGGATTAATAACACTTCATTCTTTTAATGCTCAACCTACTCAAGCTGTAATACAAATTAACCCAGAAGATGGAATATTATTAGAAAATCCTTATATAAAATTTAAAACCACAAAGAATAATTTATATCCACAAGGAGTAAGTAGTGGTTCACATTATGAAAATAATATAATACAAATTTCAAATAATGGAATATATCAACGAGTTTATTTTACTGGAACTAGTACTTATGGTAATTTATTTGAAGTATCTTATACTGGTGCATTAAAATTTAAACGATTAAGTCAAGCGGTAAATCCTAATTTATCGACATCATATGCAGTTGGTCATGGAACAGAATCTAATTATATAGACCAAATTACAGTGGCATCATCTCCTGGAAGTGATTCACATACATTATATGTAGTTATATAATTCCTTTATAAATAAAAAAGAGAGGTTTTAATAACCTCTCTTTTTTTATAGTAAATTATCATGTATTAATGATACAAATTGATCACCACTTAATTGAGTTCCATTAATATTTACTGAATGTTCTACATTTACTTCAAGAAGTTGATTGAATTCATCTTCAGTAAGTGGAGTATACCAATCAAGTTCTATTTCTTCATTAAGTTTTTCATTAATTAATGAATTATATTCTCCATTAATTGAATTTAAAACTTCAGTAAGACGTTTATCTTGTTCTTCTGTTCTTACTTGAGTATTAACTAATTCTTTATATTCATCAGTTTGAACTTCTTCTGAATATTTTTGTTGAATTTCATTGAATTCATTGAAATACTTTTGAAAGTTAAACTTATAACGAATTAATTTAATTTTTAATTCTCTAGAAACAGAATACTCTCCATCAACAAATAATAATGAATTAATTAAATGATACTTTAATAAAATATTATTCAGTTTTAGTTTCATCTTTCTTTTCTGAATTTATTTTTTCTTGTTCTAAATCAATATTATAAGTAATCTCTTGATAATTACCAGGATAAAGATATGAAAGCATTGTAGTATTTAATCTACTCATCTCATTAAATCCAGGATCATTAGAAGAGTGATTATGGAGAATTGCTTCAAGATCAACCATTGCACGACCATACATTGCTTTAAGAACATTATAGTCATCTTTAAATCTTGGGAATAATTCAGTAATTGCTGTAATAGTTCCAAGACGAGTCTGAATCATATCTGTTCTAATAATACTTCCAGATGCTGCACGATAATTAATTTCTGTTGTAGGCATAATAACTATCTTATGAGCATTTGAAATCCAAACAGGAATAGTACGTACATCTTCATAAGTTCTTACAGTTGAGTAAGGATAACTCTCTACAACCCATCTTCTATAAATTTTACTCCAAACATTAAACTTAATAAGATTGTCTTTGAAGAGTGCAATCTCTGCTACACTTGGATTATTTTCAATCACATACTTTTGAGGAGCAGTATTATTAATCTGTTGACCATTAGGTTGATTGAACATAACACCATATTCAACAACATCTGCATTCTCTGAGATAATTGTATTATAAGCATTTAACATAAAGTTAGTATGCATATAATAATCATCTGCATCAAGGAACATAAAGAAATCTCCTATAGCATGATCAATACCAAACTTTCTTGCTCCACCACAACCAAGATTTTCTTCAGGAGTATAAATCTTCCATTTACTCTTCTTATCTTGTGAAACATTATTCTCAATAAATCTCTCTACAATCTCTCTTGAAGAGTCTGGACTCTTATCATCGACAAGAACATACTCAAAATCAAAACCTTCTATAATCTGTTGATTAATAGAATTAATTGCATTATAAATGAATTTCTCAGCATTATAGAATGTAGTAATGACTGAGATGATATCTAACTTCTTTTCAGTTGTTTCTTCTTTCTTTTTTGCCATAACTTTATTCTATAATTTATTTGAAAAATATTAATATTGTATTTTCACTTAAACGTTGCAATACATAATATTTATTTACTGAGTTTTCATCAGCAGGAACTGCAATACCAAAATCTTCTTTAAGTTTACCAGTATAAGGAGTACAATATGATCCAGGAGTACATTTACCACCATCATAAACAATAGTCTTACCCATTAATGTAACTCTTGTCCATTCTGCACGATTTGTTCTCTTTATATATTTCTTTTCCTTATCATAATACTTATTATCAATTGTGATAAAGTGTTCCCATGGACGAGTACGTATATAATTCATTTCATTTAACTGATCATATACTTTCTCACCAACAGCAAGTTTTTCTTTTCTTAAGTATAAATCACCATATTCATTACAAAGATTCTTATACTTCCATTCTTCTGGATTATCAGAATCAATTACTGAATTAACTGTTGTTACACCAAGAACTTGCTGATTATTCTTGTTGACTCTTACAATTTTTGATGGGTCATTCTTTGAGAATGTTACAAATCTACCTAATTTAGTTTCATTTGTTGGGAGTTCTTCCCATTCATACATTTCAGAATATCCAAATTTTTGAATTAAGTCATCACCCATATGAAGTTTTAAGATATATTTGTATCTTCTTCAGATGATGTCTTTTCAATATCAGGATAATCTATATAATCAGGATCACTAGGATCAAGATACTCGATGTAATCAAGAGAGTTGATAAATTCATCTTCTTTAATTTCCTGAGCAGTTTTTACAAACTGAAGTTTAAGAGTATCAATATAATTTTTAGCAAACTCTCTGAAATTATACTGAGTAAATGCTTCTCCTACTTCAATAACCATCTGAGGATCAAATAGTGCATTAAGATGAGCAGTCTCATAAGCGAGCTCCTTATCTATCTTTATGTCACGTGGATGCTGTCTTGATGCACCAACAAACAGCACAGTCTTTAAACGTTTAACATCAGCATCGTAAACTTCGCACAAGTCTCCAACTAACGTGACAGCTTGGAATGTGCCAAACTTGACGTAGTCACGGCCATTAATTCTAACAAGCATTGAACCTTCTCTATTGCCATTGGCTGTGGTATATGAAAAAGTCTTAAGAATTTCTTTTGTTAAAATATTCATACGTTTGAATTTATTTAGAATTTTTATTATACTGTATAAAGAAATACAGATTCTATATATTAATATAGAATCTGCATAGTTAAAAATTTAAAAAAGTATTACTTCACTATTCTTTAATATATTCTTTTAATTCTTCTAATGTTATTTGCTTATACGGTTTATTTCCCTTTTTTACCCAAATAGTTTTATCTGTTATACCTATCGTAAAGTTAAGAACACCCTTATAAGTATTTGTCAATAATTCATAAGGGGTTCTTGGATCATTGTTAAACCAATATGTATGTGAATAATTTTGATTAGATGCTGTGCCTATTCTAAATATCATCTTTTATTATTTTAAATTTAATCCATTATACTTGTCAAAACACTTTCCACGAACCATAGAAAGTTCATCTGCATGAACAATTACACCACTTGTTTTTGTTTCTTTTTTAGATGTCAAAAAATAACAAATATAATCACCACTTGAATATTTACATAATTGAGAACAATTAGCACAACACTTTTTATTATTCTCTTGGATTTTCATCCATCTTTCTTTTGCTTTTTTATTATTCATAATTCATTTCTTTATCAAGAATCTCATATAGCTTTTCAGGAGTGTTCTCTACAGTACCATCAAGAACAGCATCCTTGATAATCTGCTTGAGTTCACCAACCTTCTTACAAGGAGGAAGACTATATCTTTCCATAATATCATTACCACTTACACAAGGCTGGAAAGTTCTTACAAAGTCAGCCTGCTTAAGCTCTTCAATCCTTTTCTTCAACTCTTCATACTGAGCAATAAACTTCTCTTTCTTTGCAAGTTTACCAGTAGTAATATCACTTTCAGCAAGAATAAGAAGGTCATCAATATGTCCATCAGCATCAAAGACAAGACGACGTACGCCAGAATCAGTAACACCTTCAGAAGCAATTGACTGAGGACGCATATGAAGCTTTACCAAATTATGTACAAGAGTAAGATGCTCATCAAGAGGAAGCTTAAGACGGCGGAAAATTACATCAACCATGTTTGATCCAACAGTCTCATGTCCCATAAAAGTATAACCAATACCAGGAACATACTTTCTAGTAGGAATCTTACCAATGTCATGAAGAAGAGCAGCAAGCCTAATCCAAGGATTAGTAGTCTTTGCACTTACATTTGAAAGAACCTCAAGAGTATGAGCAAAGATATTCTTATGTCCATGAGTAATCTTTTCAGTCCTACCATCGGTATTCAACTTACTTACTTCAGGAAGGAACTTCTCAAGAAGTCCACTATCAAGAAGAAGATGAATACCCTTAGAAGGAGAGTCAGAAGCAAGAATCTTCATAAGCTCAACATTGATTCTTTCCTCAGAGATGATAGAAAGTCTATCTGCATTTCTCTGAATTCCTTCAAAAGTATCTCTATCAATATCGAAATTTAGCTTAGCTGCAAAACGAACAGCACGAAGCTGACGAAGAGGGTCATCAGAAAAAGTAATATCAGGATTTACTGGAGTACGAATAATTCCTCTTTTAAGATCATCAACTCCATTGAAAGGGTCAACAAGCTTTCCAAAATGCTTCTTATTTAAACAAATTGCCATTGCATTGATAGTGAAGTCACGGCGAAGCTGGTCATCTCTAAGAGTACCTTCCTCAACAATAGGCTTTCGAGAACCTCTTTCATAAGACTCCTTTCTTGCACCAACAAATTCAATCTCCATATCATGGGCTCTTACCTGAGCAGTTCCAAAGTTCTCAAACAGAGAATACTTTGCCTTCTGTCCATTATCTCTAAGGTAATTTACATAAGCCTTAGCCATTTCTACTCCCTTACCGACAACGACAACATCAATATCATCATTGTCTATATTAAGAAGCAGGTCTCTGACAAAACCACCGACTACATAACATTCATACTTAAGGGAATCAGCAACATGTCCAATTTCCTCAAGAATAGTCTGGTATGGAAGAGTCTTAAAAGTCATATCAATTAAATTTTTTAAGTTCCTTATAATATTCAAAATTAGTCAATGGAGTACCATCAGGAGTACAATGGTTAGAAAGTTCATTTGGCTTAGCAAGTGCATTAATCAATGCATCAGTAATAGGGTCATCAAACATATCTTTAGTTTTTATAATTAAATAGCTTTACACATTATTGCCTCAACAATTGAATCATCTTCAATAAATTTATAACTAGGAACTCCTTTACCATTTTCATCTTTCTTAAAAGGATGTTCAATAACACAAGAAATAGTATTTATTTTCTTTCCAGATTTAAATGGCTTACCAGAAGGTTTATAAACCTTTGTTCCTATTGGATAAATAATGTTGGGTAATTTCATATTATTCAAAATCTAAAATACCTTTATACATATTCATAATACCTTCCCTAATTTTCTTATTAGGACCATAACCTTTATAATAGTTATGTGCAACTACTTTCTTAGTCTTCTTTTCAATTATATCATACTCATAAGACAAAGTTTGCAGACAATATTTTATGTTAATCTTGTATTTCATATTTCCTTATATTTAGATTTCAACTATTCTCCATATTATATATTTTAAATGAATATTATGAACATAATTGACAAAATCAATATCATACATTCTATATTCTTCATTGGTTTCTGTTAAATAAAATGAATGAAGAAAAATAGAATCAAATTCATTTTCAATATCTTCAATAATTGAATTAACCATATCAAGATTATTTCTTTTCCAAAAAAGAAACATCATCTTGATTTCTTCATTAAATTCAGAAAGATATTTAGTTCCGGTTTTCATAATATTTGTTTTTTATTACATTAATAATATAGAAAAAAGCTTGAAAAATTCAAGCTTTTAACTAATTATTTCCCAATCTTCTGCTGTTACATCATCTAGACTGAGTTTTTCTGTAGGATGTATCAAAATATCTCCATTTTTACCAGATAGATAACATTTTATATTATTACCATCTGAAGTAAAATATATCGATTTATCCCAAGACATACGTCTTACTTTTCGCCCATAAACAAGAGCATCTATAATTTCATTAAATTTCATAACCAGGTTCCATTAACATTTCATAAAGTTTACCATCAATATCAAGACGACCACCTTGCCACCAAGAAGTTACATTCATACTAAACCAACCATCTCTTATACTTTCTGCAAAATAAATTGGATCTTGATCATATTCAGGGATTGAACATTTTATTATATAATCAGTATTATCAATAAATATCCAATCATATTCTTTAACTTCATCTCTCCAGATATCATAAAGAGACATATCAATAAAATGATTCTCATGAGTCTCCCAATCATAATCTCTTGGAGTAGATATAATTATTTTCTTTGCTTCTTCAATAGGAATTACTTCAAGTACTGTAGCAATATAATGCCTACTTGAAGATATTTTTCCATCATCAAAGAAATGATATTGTTTTCCAACCTCAGGTATCATATTAATAAGTTTCTCCGTATTTTAATTCCATATCATGTTTATCACCTACTGAAAGATGAGTCTCAGGTTCATCTACCTCCCATCTGAAATAAAGGAGAGTAGGATTGTTCTTATGAACATCAATATCTGGATATTTCTGTTTGAACTGACTAAGGTCAAATGGCCAAGTAATAAGATGTACACCACTCTTAGTTGGAACAGTCATAAATACCTTATCACTATTCTCACCACCATGACCGCGCATCTTAAAGATATCCTCTCTAATCTGTTCAAGAATAGCGTCACCTTCATGAATATCATCAAGGTCAACAATAAACTTCTTATCAGAAGTTACAAAACTCTGACCGCAAGCAGTAGAATACATACTCTTGAAACCAATCCAGTTCTGAGAAACAAAAGTATGAATAGCAAGCTCAACAGCAATATTTGCTACTTCCTTAGCATTTCTCTTAGTAGGATGGATGTATGCACGAGCATTATCTACATGGCAGATTGCAAGAATCTCATTCTTAAGAGAAAGAAGTTGCTCAGCACTAGTAATAGTGTAATATTTAACAAGACGGTTCTTGTTATTACCACTTACATGATGACCATCCTTTCCACGAACAAGAATCTGAAGGAAGTAAAACTCATCTTCCTTAAGAGGTTTTTCAAAAAGCTTTTTAGCAAAAAGCTCAAAGTTATCTACAGTTTTAATCATATTACTTTACCATTTAATTCTACATTTATAAACACCAGAACGAATATTTTCAATTATTGAAACATTAAAATTTTTATCATAAAGAAATGATTTTTCTTCAGCATTAAGTTGCATTTCAATATAATATTCTCCAGCATTAATTGCATCATTTATCTTCTGATAAATTGGCAACATTTCAACTTCAAGACGTTTCTGATGAACAGTATTAGATTTCTTTCTAGCAGTAGCAGCAGTAAAGAAAATTTCTTTATCCATTGATTTTGCTACTTCAGTAATTATTTCTTGCTGCTCATTATCTTTATTAGTATTTTTTGATTCTTCAAAATTATCCATATTAATATTCAGAGTCTATAACTACTAAAATCAAATCATCTTTAAAAAGTGAATAATCAGAATTATATCTTCCAAGATATTCATCATCAGGAGAAAAATACTCAAAATGATCTTTACATTTCTTTTCAATAATTATCTGACCAGTATTAATATTTTTATAAGTTTTCTTATCAATACTTTTCCAATCTTTGATTTCTATTCTAGTTTTCATATAACTTATTATTTACACTATTAATATAGTATAAATTATATCAAATTCAAAGTTTGAATACTTTTACAATAAACTTACCAAGTTTATCTTTAAAGGGTTCTGAAGGCTTCTTAAACTTAATCCATCCAAAAGCTAACTTAAATGGATATATCAAAACTTTAAATATAAATTTCAATGCTTCCCAAATAAATTTTATAATAGGAATAGAACAATACCTAATTATTAGATATGTTACATATAAAGGCCAAAGAATAGACAGCCAAACCATCTTAATCCAACCATTCAAATCTGCTTTCTTCCATTGGTCTCCCATTACAGCAGCATTAACATAGTAGCATCCTTCTTCATCATCAATGAGAACAAACATTCCAGTAGCAAACCAGAACATTCCTAAAACGAGAAAATAAATAAATAAAAGAGTACTCATAATTACATTCCAAAGTTTTTAGAACACCTTTTAATAATTTCCTTAGTGATTATACCTTCATTTTCTTTTGTAAGACTATCAAGCATATCCATATCAAACTCATCTTTATGGAACTTATACTGAATCCAAGTTGGTTCAGTCTCACGATAATCAAGCCAAGATTTATGTTCTTTATTCATCAGAACTTCAGATACCATCTCATCAATCCTTTCACCAGCTTGCTTGCTCTTTACAAAACCTGCAATATCAGGATAACCAGGTCCACGACTCTGCCAATATTCACCATCACCATCAGGGCGAACATCATGAACAATAGGCATAATCTTATGATATGCACCAGAATCAATAAATGCAGAAAATCCCTTATTACCTACACCATATCCAAAACCATACCAAGGAATTGCATAATTGATATTATCAAACCTAATTACAACAGGAACTTTAGTAGGATCCTGATTATTACGTACTACATTGTTGTAAGCGTCTTCAACAGCATCAAGTAATGTTGCAAGACTCATTGTCTTCTTATCCCAGTCAAGATACTGGCACATTAAATCTTTTTCAGGGTCACCTTTGTAAGCCATAATTATATATTATATAAAGAAAATTAAATAAACTAATAAACAAAGTTTTAAAATAAGAAATAAAACTTTAAAAAATGTTTCTAATTCTATATTGTGTTTCATTATTTATTAAATTTATCGATTATATCAAACTTATTCTGAAGGACCTTATTAAACATTCCTCGTTCAGACTTTGAAATAATCTTATAAGAATCTACTTCAGGAAACTGCTTTCCATATGCTTCAAAGAAAGTACTGCATTTAAGTTGATTTAAATCAGGAAAATGATTTGTCTTATAAATGAAGATATGAATATTCTTTTCCTTATTATGCGGATGTATTCCTGCATCAATCAGTCGGTAAGAATCATCAAGATAAATATCTGTTTCTTCTTGAAGTTCACGAACAGCTGCAGCAATATCTGCTTCTTTTTCTTCTACGCACCCCTTAGGAAAATCATATCCACTATCTTTAGGTTTACCAGTACCATGACAAGCAAGAATATTTCCTTCACTATCAATAATAACGACAGCTGCCGTAATCTTTTTTCCGTTTACAATTTTATCCATTATTTATTTCTTTAATAGTTTCTCTTTTTAACCAAGTTCTTAGCATTTTAGACCATTCTCTATGATATTTCTTTGGATTTCCTTTAGGAGTATCTGGACGCTGACAACGCCAATCAAGATGGTCAACCCAATCCCAACCAAATCTATATCTATAAAGTTTATTAGCAGTTTGTTTCATTATAATTACATAATTGGTTCCATGTGCATAATACTACGAGCAATATTTGCTGCCTCAACATATGTCCAAAATTTTTCAGTAAGATATTCTTTATCTATCATAGCGCGAACAGGATCAATGAGTTTATACTCAATCATCGTCTCAATAATGTCTCTGAATTTAGCTTCTGTCATAATGTTTGTTTTTTAAATTACATTAATAATATAGTATAAAAAAAGAGGAATTCAAAAGAATCCCTCAATTTTAATTTATTTAAATATTATTATTCATCATATTCAGCTAAAAGTTCATCAACTTTATCTTGAATATGTTTAATAACACTTGGATCATTCTTAGATAATGCTCTAGCAAAACTTTTTGCTGTTGAATCATCACTATCTTCAAGTTGTCCTTGCATCCAATCAAAAAGTTCACCAGGATCATCTTCTTTCATTGATTGTAATTCCTCTGGATCCATATCATCTAAAAGATAATCTAATACATCATCCCAACGAGAATTCCATGCTTCATTAATAGATGATGATTCTGTTAAATATTCTGTTAAATTTTTCATAATTTATTATTTATTTATTTATTAATTTTCTTTTACAAATTCACTTCTTTTTCCTGTTACTACTTCAAAATTTGCATCAGGATTTTCTTTAAGTTTCATTTCTTTTAAACGGTTAGCATCTTCTTCTGTATCACATACATCAAAAATTGCACCATCTAAATCTTTATCTCTAAGTACCCAAACGGTTTCATCTTGTTCATTTACTTCTTTAGATTTTATATCATTAAACTTTTCACTAATATATTCTACTAAATTTTTCATATTTTAATAGTCATATATTTATTTTAATAAATCATCAGCTTCATCACGAGATTTATCATCTTCTACATCTTCATCATTTTCTTTGTTGCCTTCTTCTCTATCTTTTTCTTTATTTCCATCATTTCTGTTAGGATTATCATTTGTTTCTTCTTCTTTATCATCACTATCTTTCTTTTCACCAGATAAATCCCATACACATGGATTATCAGTCTTTTCAGCACCAAGAAAATCAAGAATATTTTCAATAAGTTTCTTTACTTCATCTGGAAGTTTGAACATTGAATCTTCATCAAAATCACCTACCCAAACACCATCTTTATCAAGACCATAAATATTAATAAGACTTCTTGTAACTTCAGCAGTCATCTTTTTAGGTCTATTAACAGTATATTTCCATCTAAGAGCAATACTTTCATTACCTTGTTTATCTTTAACACCAGCAAAATAATATTCTCTTGGAAGTTCCATCTCTTGACCTACCATTAATTCAAGAGCTTTTGCTGCTTTTACTTTATCTTTACTTTGGATAAGTTCATTAAGTTTTTCTTTTGTAAGATCTTTTAATTCTTCATCATCTTCATTTTCATTAATTGTGAAATTAAAAATTTCTGTTTCTTCTTCAATTTGTCCTTCACAAGGAAAAGCTGCTGGATTTGCTTCAGCTCCTGGCATTGCTTGTTTAATATCTCTAGGTGAGAAATATACAACAAAATACATACCAAGATTAATCATCTTAACAAGATCAAGACCCTGTGATACAATATATGAATATAATGATTGTGATTGATATACTGGTTGATAAAGAATTTTATTTATTTCTTCTTTATTAACAAACTTACTAGAATTTAATTTTACAGATACACCATCTTCTGCAACAGATGCAACTACTGGAACAATAATAGAAAATAAATTTCTAACATTTGTTACAATATTTTGTACTGGAGTATAATGATTAGCAACTCCAAGATTTAAAGCATTACCAGGATTTACATCACTTGTTGCACATGATTCTGTAAAAATTTCTGAAAATTTCTTCATAACAAAACATATTATAAATTATATATAATAATAAAACTTATAATATATTATTCTGATTTTGTTCTTAATGTAGAATCATTTTCATCATAATATATCTTAAAGAATTCTTTATGTTTGTTTTCACAATAATCAATTACTTTTTGATCCATAAATTCTGGAATTACCTTCTTCCACCAACGAATATTTTTATCTACTGAATGAATTCCCATTGGTTCTCCTTTCCATTTAAGATAATTATATACAATATCAACTGACATATCAAGAGCAAAATTAAGAGCTTCTTGCCATGAAGGTATTTCTAAAGCATATATATTATATAAATCATTACAGAAATATTTATCTTCAAATACAACTTTCTTTAATTTTTCATCAGTTAAATTATATCTCTTTCTAAATTCTCCATTAGGATCAGTTATTTCTTTAAAAGTACTAATTTTTCTAAGACTAAGTCCACCATTACCAACAAATGGTTTCCATTCATCTCCTTTTCTTGATTTTTTTACTGTGTCCCAACCGCAATCAGTTGAAAGAATAGGACCTCCAACATAATCATAATCCTTCTCACACCAAGAATATATTTCATTTCTAAATAAATAACAGTCAAGCTGATATATTAACATATATTCATATTGACTAAAACTATCATAAAAATCATAGTTAATACATAATTGTGAATATGTTGCAGTTGATTTAAAATATTCTGGATCAAATTCCTTAACCATAAGATATTCTGGAAATAATTTCTTATAATTAGAAACATCTAATCCTTTAGGACAAACAAGATAAATAGAAGGAGCAGACCAATCTCTAAAATCTTCAAATTTATCAGGTCTACTATCTTGTATCATTATTTTATATAATCTTTTAAGGGAGATTTCTTCAACACAATCAAGTTCTTCTTTCCAGATTGGAATTACTATACAATATTTATTCATGAAAATAAAAAAGTTCTATTTATAATATAAAATAGAACTTTATCTATATATAATTTAAAATTGTCTCCAGAAAGCAAATATTTGATTAAGTGTAGCTTTACTAAAGTGTCCTTCTGTAAAGAATGCTGTAGGCCATAATCTTGGTGGAACTACATAACTTCTTCCTCTAAGAACAGGAATATACATTTTAACTCCAAAACCAATTTTATCATTTACTTTCATAAGATGTTTTAATGAACTCCATGATATGATAGCATTTGGTTTATGACTTGGATCATTAAAGTATTTTTCAAAATATGGTTTAAATACTTGGAATGTTTTATTAAGAATTCTTGCTCTTGTATGAGGTGGATAATAATGAAGATTAAGACCGATTTCACGAATATTACCATCATCTGTTCTTGTTATACCAAAGAAAAGTGTAAATGGTGTTCTATCATAATATTCAAGATCTTCTTTAAATTTTGGTTCAAGATATTCAAAAAGAACAAGTTGACCTGGAAGTAAATACTTTGATGTTGGTTTGAGATTTTTCATAATCTCAGCATATGCTAATTTACTTCTAATATTTGTTGGTCTATGTATAAGAGGATGAGAATTAATTGCTTCATCAAGACGGAATTGTTCAATTTCTTGAGGAGTATATATATGGTTATCTAAATCACGTAAGTTTCTTCTAGAATTAACTATCGTGGTTCTTGATAATTCTTGTTCTTCATCTTCTTGATTTTTTATAGGTTTTTTAAATGGTGCCATATATATAATATAGAATTATTTAAACATGTCCTTCATATTTTATATGTTGAATATGAATATAAACAAATTTTACAAATGCCTGATAAAGTGCTGTGCCGATTAATTCTTTTGCACAAAGAGCATTATCATTTCTTTTAATATATTCCATTAATTGTGATTTGGTACTCCAATCCATATCTGGATATTCTTCAAATAATTCTTCAACAACTTTATTTTCATTTTCTTTAAATGAATCTGAGTTTAAATCTTGATGGAAATAATCATTTATTTCTTTATCAGAATATCCTTTCTTATTTTCTTTATTAGATTTCAAAAGGTACTTATATAATTTATTAAATATATCATTATATAATATTTTACCGTCTTTACTTTCTTTAATATATTGTACTAATGTTTTCATATTTTTATTCAAAGAATTTTTCAGTTATAATCATAAATTTAAGTCCATTTTCTTCACAGAACTTTTTAGCTGCATTCCATTTATCAACATTCTTAATCCATTGTTCTTTAATCCAAGGAGAATCAGTCATATCTGGTTTAATAGTTTGATTATATGGTTTAAGCTCTACAACACATTTAACACCCTTATAATTCTCAATTACATAATCAGGATAATAATTACATTCCTTTCCATCAAGATGAGAATAATAAGGTATTTTTAATACTTCACTTGCCCATTTAGACACAGTAGGACTATTTTCACAGAATTGTATAAATTGATATTCTAATCCACTTCGATAAATAACTGGTTCATTTTTACATGAATCAAAATATTTTCTAAGTTTCTTAGGATCAACAACTCCTTGATGAAATTTAGAATTTTTTCTTGGTCCTTGATGTTTTATATAATTATTAGTTGACATAAAAAATTATTTTTAATTATCTATATAAAAATATATTTTTTCTATTAATTTTATGAATTTTATTGAATTAATTAAAGGTTTTTGGGGTAAATATAAATCTCAAATTATATTAGGTTTAGCATTAGTTATATCTTTATTGTTCTTATTTAGAGCATGTGCTAATCAAATTGATAGTAGAAAGATATATGAAAATAATGTTAAAGCTTTAACTGAAGAAATGCAAACTTGGAAAACTAAAGCTGGTGATTTAGTTGCAGAAAAAACAGTTCTTGAAGGAGATGTAAATCTTCTTAAATTAACTAATAAAGAATTATATGACCAAGTTCAAAAATTAAAAGCAAAACCAGCAGAAGTTGTTTATGTAAATGTTGAGGTTCCTTATCCAGTACATGATACAACATTTGTTGTAAGTGATAGTACTAATTATATTAAACATCCATTTGATTTCTCAGATAAATGGAGAGCTCTTTCTGGTTATATAGAATATAATAAACCTAATTTAGGTCTTACTATTGATAAAGATATAGTTTATGCAGATCTTACTGTTGCTATTAAAGATAGTAAAGTATATGTAACATCAAATAATCCATATCTTCAATATAATGATATACAAGGTGTAGTTCTTCCTAAGACAACTCCAAGATGGAGTATAGGAGTTGGTCCACAAGTTGGTATTGGATATGGATTTATTAATAAAAAACCAGATGTTTATGTTGGTGTTGGTTTAAGTATTAATTATAATTTATTAAGTTTTGGAAAGAAGGTAAAATAAAAGAGGGAATTAAATTCCCTCTTTTTTATTTTGTTTTTCTCGTTTAAAATAATATAGTTTACCTGAACCATATTCTGGTTGAACACTTACTAATTCCCAACCATCATTACCATATTCTGCTAACTTATTTCTATATTTAACACCAAAATCATCAATCTCTACGACTTTATATTCAAATTCTTTCATAGACTTTTATCATTAATATTAGTTGAAGGCAAACATTCTATAATTTCTTTCCTAAAAATATAATATTGAGTACTATTAGATGAATATCCATCTGATATGCGAGTAAAATCAGGAGAAACTAATTCCCATCCTTCTTTATGCATCACTTCAAACCACTCATCATTGTTTCTATACTTATATGTTTTTGCTAGTGTTCTGTATTTATAAGTTTTCATTCTAATCCATTATTATTTTCAACTTCTCGTTTCATTAATATATTAAAATGACTTCTATCTGAAGATTGAGTCATAGATATTGCTTCCCAACCATTCTTACCTTCTATATCAAGAGCATCTACTAAAACATTTGCATCTGTTCCATTCTCAACAGATAACATATTATATTCAAACTGTTTCATAATTAAACTTCTACTTCGCCAGATTTAACAAGAGTACATTTGGAAATAACAGTAGATCTTCCACTAAGTAATTCCATATACATATTAACAACTTGATCTTTTGAAAACTGAGCATCCATAATTATATCTTTATGAATATTACAATCTTCTGGACCATCATAATCACTCCAACCAGAATAAGCATCAATATGCCAAATATTATACTTCTTTTTCATTTAATCTTCCTTTATAAAATAAGTTTCTCCTTCATACCATGAATCAAGACTACCATGCCATCTTGATTTATCATGTTCAAAGATATATTCTAGTGCATCTTCAATATAATCAAAATCTTTTACAAATATTTCAGTACCAGAATATTTGATACAACCATAATAGTCAGTCTCAATTAATTTTTTATAGACTTTAATTTTCTTATCTTTAAGAGCATCATCTACAGTTTTAGGTTCTTCCCAAGAACTGCAATCATAAATCTCAATTTTCTTATAAGGATGATAATCTATTTTACACTGTTTAGTTTTCTTTTGGAATATATTTGTCTTTATTCCATTATTCCTTTCAAGTTTTTCAAGCCTATTAAGTTTCTTTATAATATCATATTTGATTTCTACCATTAACCATTCAACAGCTCTATCATATGTTGTATAAAATCTTTCATAATTATTTTTAAAACCAGAATCATCTTTAGCATAAGCATAATCACTATCTACAATAAGACTGTCATGTTGTTCACTATTTTCATGATTAAATTCATAAGTGTCACTACCATATATAGATTTACATTTATATACATTCGGCTTTATACCAAATGAATCACTCATTTTAATTTCTTCAATAGAAACTGGGATAATTAAATCTTCAACAGAGCCATCTTTTAAAATAACATAGTAAAGTGTATCTCCCACTTTACAATCTTTAATTAATTTAGGAGTTTTTTCCATATTATAGCCAAATCCAATTATCAACTCCACGACGAATAATCTTGGCATCTTCTTCAGATACCTTACCATTGTTAGCTTCAAGCCAA
>Ga0247611_10004461_pt1 | contig 19370 bp, 16 predicted proteins | sample 177DNAGHGhighgp2_FD_192422 | JGI IMG/M metagenome (GOLD analysis project Ga0247611, IMG submission 192422) | Sheep rumen microbial communities from Palmerston North, Manawatu-Wanganui, New Zealand - 1770 DNA GHGhigh gp2 | ecosystem: Host-associated > Mammals > Digestive system > Stomach > Rumen...
AAAAATAAAGATTTTTACTTTAAAATATTAATATACCTTACAAAATTTAACATTATTTTTGTTAATTTTATTGTTTATATATCTTATTTTTAATATACAATTTCTTAAATTAAAAATTTATTATTTATAAAGTTTACAATATTTATTTTATTATTTTATATTAAACATATTTTATAATATGAATAATCAACATTTATTTCAAATAATAATTTATAATAATTGTAATGAAATTGTTCAATCTATTGATTTTAATAAAATGAATTCATCTGTTATTTTACCTAATCCATTTAATAACGTTAAATTTTATATAAACCCTCAAATTTCTGAATTATATAATTTAAAAGAAAAATTTTTATTATCAAATGATAATAAATATGTTTTAGGACTTGAAAATTATACTATTAATAATAAAATATATTATAAATTTAATGTTAATAAAAGTTTATTTTTTTCCTTTGTTGAATATTTAATGAATAATATAACTTATGATAAGAAAACTTATATATTTAATAATACTACTGAATTAAAATTTCCTATTTATAAAATAGAATTTATTAATAAAAATGAAAAAATTATTTTAATCCATTCTGCAGATAATTTAAATGAACTTAATTATTATTCTAAAAAATCAAGTAATACTAACCTTATTATTAATCAACCTATTAATAGTATTAAATCAAATGTTGAAGATAAAGATTATATTTTTACTTTAATTTATGAAAACAATAATAATATAGTTTTAAAAACTATACTTATACTTAATAAATATACTTTTTTAAATAATTTTTTAGAAAAAAATATTAACGAAAAAAATAATTTAACTGAAATTTATGAGCCAATAGGAACAAAAATTATTCAAACTATTTTAAATCAATCTTTAATTAATAATTCTTATACAGATTTATGTAAAACAATAAACTTACAAGAAGAAATTTACAAGAAAAATATGCTAATTCAAGAACAAAAAATAAAACAATTAGAAGAGGATACTAAAAATATAAAAAGTATTAACGATTTACATAAAGAATTAATTAGTAATATTAATACAACAATGTCAATGATAAGTAAAAAGTATGAAAAAACTTATAAAGATTGTGAAGATTCTATTAAACAACAACAAGAAATTTTTCAAGAAAAAGTTAACAGTATTGAAAATGAGTGTTCCATAATTAATCCAGAGCAAATAACAAAAGAAGAATTAATTGTTAAATATAACAATTTATTAAAAGTTTTACTTAATAAAAATTCTAAAATATCAAATCAAGAACAAGATATTAAAAAATTACAAGAAAAATTAAATAAATATTCAAAAGAAAATTTAATATTAAAATCAGAAAAAGATAAATTAAATGAACAAATAAAAAGTAGTCCAAGAACACCACGATTTAATATGATTAGTCCGCCATTAAGCCCGAGATTAGATAATAAAATATTAGATAATAAAATGGATGAATTAATTAAATCAATTAATAGTATTAGTAATAATAGTAATAAAGATAATATAATAAAAAATCAACAAGAACAAATTAACAAGTTAAATGAAACTATGAAAGAAAAAGATGATAGAATTAAAGGTTTAATAAATTCTTGTGAAAGTGCTTATAAATTAGTAAAAAATAAATCAATTGAAGAAACAGATATTATAGAAATTTATAAAGAACTATTAAAAGAATATATTGAATTTATTAACAGTTTAATAAAAATAGTAAACATTGAAGATAAAAATATAACTATTAAATTAAAGGATATTTCAAATAAAATATTACAATACATTAATATTGAAACTTTACAAGATATTAAAACAATCATATTATACATTGAAAAAAGTATTAATATTCAGTTTAAAGATAGGATTTTAATAGATAAAAATATTATTGAGACTTTAATAAACGGAATTATTAATATTTATGATTTTATAAGAGAAACTATTAAATATATAGCAAAATTAAATAATGGACAACAAATTAATGAAGAAGTATTAAACGTTTTATTTAATAAATATGATGAAAACTGTAAAAATATAAACTTAATAATAAAACCTTTAATACAAAATTATTTACCTAATATGAAAAATCTTTTATTAAGCGATTCTGATGAATATGATATTGATGATTATGATGATTCTGATTTTGAAGGTGATGAAAAAGAAGAAGAAACTGAAAAAGAAGATGATACTGATTTAGAATGTAATGAAGATAGTTATGATGAAGATTCTGAAACTGATACTGAAACTGATTATGACAGTGAAATTAATGAAGATGAAATTAATGAAAAAAATATAAAAGATTTTAATGAAATTAATAGAAAAGAATATGTTAATAAACAAAATAATATAATAGTTTCAGCAAAAAATTTTAATCCAAAATATGGGCAAGTTTATATTAAACCGGTTCAAACAAATGAAAAAACAAAAATACAACAAGGAAATTATCAAATAAATAGGCAAATTAAACGTAAGAATAAAATAAAAACAGTAAATACACAAGCAGCTAAATTATTTAATATGTTAATTAATAGTTATAATAAACAGAATATTTATACAAAACAAAATAATTATAATAAACAGAATTTAAAAAAATAAATTATTTTTATTAAAGTGAATTATAATAATTTTTATTAAATATTGATTTAATAAAAATATAATTTTTGATATTTTTTTGAAAATGATTTTTTGAAAATTTTATATTATTTTTAACTAATTTTTAATTTAATTTACTTTAAAAATAATATTTATAATATTTTTATCAAATTAAATTAAAATTAAATTAAAATTAAATTAAAATTAAATTAAATTAAAATTAAATTAAATTAAAATTAAATTAAATTAAAATTAAATTAAAATTAAATTAAAATTAAATTAAAATTAAATTAAAATTAAATTATCATTAAATTATCATTAAATTATCATTAAATTATCATTAAATTATCATTAAATTATCATTAAATTATCATTAAATTATCATTAATTATTATATTTTTTATATTATTTTTATTAAAAGTTATAATAAACTTCAATTAAAATAATATTGATAATAAAATTTTTAAAATAAAATTTTCAATTATTTTTTATTATATATAAGATAATATAAAATATTGTTATTTATTAACTTATAAAATATTTATAATATTCTTCTTTTATTAATAATTTTATTTTTATTTTAAAAATTTTAAGAATATTAAAATATAAAAAATATTTTAATAGAAAAATTTTTAATTTTAAAATATGTTTTATTTTATTATTTTATTTTAAAATTAAAATTTATAGAAATTATGAGTAATAATAATATATCAATTCAATCTATTATTGGTAAAGATAATTTTGCTGATTCTATTTCAGTAAATGATTTAGCGCAACAAATTAGAAATGAACCAAAAGATCCTATTTATAATATTAGAGATATAATAGAAATACAAGAAAAAAATAAAAAACAAAAACAACATAAATATGAAACAATGTATAAACAGTTATTAAACTTAATTTATCAACGTACAGTTAATCACGAGTCAACTATGATTTATACAATTCCTTATATGACTGATTTAAAAGAATATGATTATGAAGAATATAAAACTTATATTATTAATAAGTTAACTGAACAGAATATTGCAATAACTTCATTAAAAAAATATAATCCTAATGTTCAAGATAATCAATATATTATAACTTGGAGATTTATTGGATGTAAAAGATAACTTTTTATGATTATTTTTATGATTGTTATTATAAATATTTATAATATTATAATATTTTTTAAATATAAGTTAATAATTATAATATTTTGGTTAAATTTTATAATTAATAAATAGTAATAATTATATGTTTTTTTAAATAAAAATGTAAATTAATAATTATTAATGAAAATAAATAGAGTATATTTTTTATTATCAATATTATTTATAATTTTTATTATAAATAATTGGTTTTAATATTGAATATAAAATTTAATAAAAACATTTTTATTTATTGAACGCGAATCTTAATAAAAATATTTTTAATATTGAATAAAAAACTTAATAAAAATATTTTTAATATTGAACGCGAATCTTAATAAAAACATTTTTATTTATTGAACGCGAATCTTAATAAAAACATTTTTATTTATTGAACGCGAATCTTAATAAAAATATTTTTAATATTGAACGCGAATCTTAATAAAAATATTTTTAATATTGAACGCGAATCTTAATAAAAATATTTTTAATATTGAACGCGAATCTTAATAAAAACATTTTTAATTTTTGAATGCCAAAACTTAATGAAAACATTTTTAATATTGAATGCTAATCTTAATGAAAACATTTTTAATATTGAATGCTAATCTTAATAAAAATATTTTTAATATTGAACGCGAATCTTAATAAAAACATTTTTAATTTTTGAATGCCAAAACTTAATGAAATCATTTTTATATAATTATTTTTAACACTATTTTTAACAAAAATAATTATAATTTTAACAATAATATCATATAATTAACAATATTTAAAAAATAATCATAATTTTATTAAATTAAATAAAAATAATTAAAACTTAACAAAATTACTAAAATAATAAGTATTAAATCATATACAAAAATAATAAAATATTATTTTATTTTTTATTTTTTATTAAAAATCATATTTTTAATAAAAAATATTATTATTTAATATATAAAATTATGGATAATATAAGTATTAGTATAATTATATATTTTATAAGTATATGTATTATATTTTGTAGTATACAAAATATAACAATATATCACGTATATATATTATTTATGCTCTCAATTTTTATTTATTTTTTTAATACAATAATTTTAGATTTAATTTATCAGTAAAAATAAAATATTTAATTTTAAAATTAAATATATCTTTAAAAATATATTTTTAATTTAAGTTTTAACTGTCTTAAATTATATAATTCTTGTTTAGTTGTATCATTAATATCATTTCATTTTAAATATATAAATTGTAAAGTATTATTAATTTATATTGCTTCTATTAATTTATTAATATTATTAAGTTTATTAAATGATAAATTTAATATTATTAATATTTTACTTGTTATTAAAAATTCATTTAATTTATCAATATAATTTTCTTATAAATATAAATTTTGTAAAGTGTTAATTTATGATAATAAAAATCTAACGATTTTAGATTATTAATATTTTTTAAAAATGTTGATTATAATATTTTCTTAAAATATAAAACTTTCATTTACAAATTTAAATATTATTAATCTTTTGTTAAGTTTTAACGCACTTATAATTGTTTTTAAATCCTCTTCAGACTTTATTATGAATAATAAACTATTAATTTTATTGTCTAATAATTGAAAAATATTTTTTTAAATATAAATAAGATAATATATAAAAAATAATTTTATAATAGTAATTTATTTTTTTAATAAACAATACAATTTATTAAAAATTGTTTATTAAAAATTGTTTATTACAATATGATAAAATAAGATTTTTTAAAAAATAATTTTAAAAAATGATTTTAAAAATAAATTCTTAAAGTTGGTTTTAATAATTTTAAATTATATATTTTATCTTTATATATATCTTTAATATTATTACCATTACCTGTTAGATCTAAAAATTTTAAACTATTATTATTTTTTAAAACTTCTATTAATTCATCTATATTTATATCAGATATATTATTATATGATAAATTTATAAATTGTAAAGTATTATTTTCTTTTAAAGAATATATTAATTTATCAATATTATTAATTTTATTATCATTTAAATATAAACTATGTAAAGTTTTATTTTCTTTTAAAGATTCTGATAATTTATCTATATTATTTATATTATTATTTGTTAATTTTAATATTGTTAATTTATTATTAAACTTTAATGCTTCAAAAAAATTATCTATATTAATAATATTAATATCTGTAATATATAAATTTAATAATGAACTATTTTTTATTGTCTCTGCTAATTTATCTATATTAATATATTGTAAATTAAGATTATATTTTATTTTTGATAAAGATAAAGATTGAATATTATTATTAAAATTAAATATATCAATTAAATTATCAATATTATTATTAATACTTATATTTAGATTAATAATATGATTATTATTTTTTAAAAATGTTATTAAATCATTTTTATCATCTTTATTATTTAAAATTAAATTTAAATTATAAATGTTAATTTTATTGTTTAATATTGAATATAAATTATTTACTCTAAAGGGAAAATGAGTATCATTAATTCTATCAATATAATATTCATCGTATGTTATTGAATTTATTTTATAATTTATTGTTAAAAATGGAAATTTTTTATACTTATTATTAATAAAAAAATTACCATATAAATTAATATTATTTAAACTTTTATTAATTTTTAAAGCAGATATTAATGTTCTTAATTCTGTATTTGTTATTAATCCATCAAGAGTAAATATATTATAATCTAGATTATAAATTTTATTATCTATTATTTTAAATATTATTTGTTTATCTAACATAAATGTTTTAATTTAAAATATATTTTTTAATAAATTATTTTTATTAAATGTTTTATTTCTATTTGAGAATTAAGTATTTTATTATATTAGTTATTTAATTTATATAATGAATTAAATAACTTAAAAATAAAAATATTTTATATTCATAAATAAAATATTATTGTATGTTATTTAAAAATTTTAAATTATTTAAAAATATTTATAATAATATATATCCAAATATTTTATTTAATCTTAAAAAATATTAAAATTTTTAAAAAATAATTAATTTTGATGATGATTAATTTAAATGATTACATCAAATTTTTAATTTAAATAATTAATTCAAAATTATTTTAATTTAAACTTTTAAATAAAACCTTTAATTAAAATTTTTTAATTCAAATAATTACAACAAAATTTTAAATCAAACAACAATTAATTAAAATATTTAATTAAAACAATTAATTAAAATTTTTAATTCAAATGATTTATCTATTAAATAAAATATAATCTTAAATATTTTTAGAAAATTACTTATTAAATAAATAATTTTAAACAAAAAAAAATAATTTTAACAAAAAATTATAAAAATAAAAAACTTATTTTTGTAATTTTAATAAAATCTTATAATTCTCATCTTCAGTATCTAAATTTTTTACCTTATACATATCACATAATTTTTTATATTCTTTAAAATTATAAATACATTTTATTAAAATTTTATACATATTTATTGCTATTTTTCCATATGTTTCTCCAAAATAAAAATCGGATAATAAATCGTTATGTTGAATAATGTTAATTAAAAATTCTAATGTAGGGTTTTGAATATCTTCCATTGTAATTCTTATAGTATTAATTTTATAAGTATAATCATCAGAATTTTTATTTTTTTTATGTAATATATATTTACTATCAAATATAATTTTTCGTTGATTTAATAGTTTTTTTTCTAAAATTGCTGTTTCATAATTATCAGAAATATAATCATATAATTCTTGCATATTTTTTTTTGTAGAAGGTGATTTATATAACTGATTTTTTTGATTTAAATATCTTGTATAATAAATACCTAAAAAATTATCATATTTAATATTTTCAAAATCCATTTTATTTAATTCATTCTCATAAGTTTCATAAATTCTTCCATACATTTTTATAATAATATTATTAAATGTAGAAATATACAATGTTAAAATATTATGTATTTTATCAATTTTAGTTTTATCTGTTAAAAATTTTTTATATTTTAATACTTTCTGTTTATACACTTCATTTTCTGAATTTTCAAATAATTCAGTATATTTATCAATTTTAAACTTATATTTTGTTATCATCACTGGAGAATATTTTAATAATTCTTCTAAATGAAAACTGTGTAATATATCATATGGAGTAGTTGACTTATCTAAAGGTTTATAATTTTTATTTAATTCTGGATTATCATCTTGTAAAATATCTGGTAGTGGAGAAGTTAATGAATCTGTTTCTAAACTTGGTGTTATTGTAGGTGTTGGAATATCTGTATAATCATCTACTTTTTTATAAAATCTAATATAACCTTTACTATTTCCAATTTGTTTAAAAGTATCATAATAAATTCCATTTTCTCTAAGAAACCTTATTAATTTTCTTCTATCTGTTTGTAATGTAGTTATTAATTCATCAAATGTTATTATATCATCGTAATTACTTGTTTTTACATATATATTATTAAAATATTTTAATGATGACATATATAATAAATATACTATAAATATTATTAATTTATTTAATAAAATATTATATTCAATTTTTTAATAAAAAATAAAAATTTTAAGCCATTTATTTAAAAGTTTTAAACAACTAATTTTTATTAAAATTAATAGTTTTTAAAAGGTTTTTAAGATTAGTTTTATTAAACATTAATTTAAAATTTAATAATAATTTTTTCGGTATCTGTTATTATAACTTCTATTATAATAATTTTGATTATAATAATTTTGATTGTATCTATTATTATAATTTCTATTATAATAATTTTGATTATATCCTCTATTATAATGTTTATAAGTATTTTCTTCATCAGAATCTTCATCAAAATCTTCATCAAAATCTTCATCAGTGTCTTCATCAGAATCTTCATCAGTGTCTTCATCAGTGTCTTCATCATCATAATAAGTTTTTTTAGAATATCTTTTATTATAACCTGATTTTTGTCTATATTGTTTATTATAATATTTATTTTTATCAGAAAAATCATATTTTTTATTTGGATTATAATCATATAAAGTACTTCCAGCATAATACATCCTTGTTTTAGAAGTTATTTTATTATTAATAGCAGTATTAATTAAATTAGGTGGTTCAGAAACTGGTTTAGAATCACTTACATTATCAGTTTTATTTACATTTTTTATTTCATTATCAAAAATAGAATCTAAATCTTTAAATATAAGGTCATTATTATTTTTTATAATTTCATAAAAATCAATTTCATTACAATATTTAATTTCACTACATAAAATAATATCTTTATCAAAATTTTCAATAATAGTTAATATATCTTTATCAACATAAAATAACTTGTCATCGTAATTTATTAATATAACCATATCTTTAAATTCATCTATTAATTCAATACCCAGAAAACTATTAATTAAAGAGTTTTTATTAATATAATATAAGTTATTTTTAATAAAAAAGTTATTATTAGTTGTATAATTTAAAATCCAAAAAACTTTTTTAGCAAATTGTAAATAATCTCTTGTTCTAATAATGATTTTATCAAAATCAATCATTGAATTTTGAAATTCTAATTGAATTCCTTTAATTAAAACATCAGATATTCTTTGATATCTTAATTTATTACATTTAACAGTTAAATTAACTTCACAATTATTTTTCTTAAAATTATTTTGTTTTAATGTATGCCATAAACCAACTGATGGATTTTGTATAATTATATTTTGTATATAATCATATAAACAGAATTTAAAATTTTTATCAATTATAATGTATTCTTGATAATTATACTTTATTATGTTCCAATAATATTTAGAAGTAAAAAAGTAAATCTTTACTGTTTTATTAGTATTATTTAAATTCGTTATAAAATAATCGTTATTAATCTTTTTTATATTATCAAACTGAATTAAATTTGAAAAGTCATTTTTATTATAACTTGTTAATAAACAGAGATAATACATCCTTTTTATAATATATTATACTATTAATTTTATAATTAATAAAAAATCAATTTTTATAATGAAGTTATTAAAAAATGTTAAAATAAATAATAATAAATAATACTAGAATTTAATACTAACCTTGATTAAAAGATAAAATAGTTATTAATTTTTTAAGTTTTACTAAAATAATAATATAATTTTTATTTATACTTAGGGCGAATAAAGAAAAATACAAGATTTTTTCAAGTTTCATCAAAAATGTGTTAATTTTTGAAGGCGAAATAATAAATAATATAACATTTTAAACTTCAGCACCAATTTAGCGCTGAAATTTAAAAGTCTTTTGAAGTTTATGCTTTTAGTCTAAACTTCAAAAAGGGTTTTCCAAGTTTTACCACAAAATAATTAAACTAAATAAAATTTTAAAATTTTATTTTTAATCAAAATAATCTTTAAATAGTTTATTATAACATATTTTCATTATTTTATTTATCATCCATATATATTCATTTTTAATTTGTCCATTTTTGTAAAATTTATTAAAAATATAATATTCATGTTGTATTAATAAATTATATATTTTATTAATCTCTTCATTATTATTTAAATTTATTACATAAAATAATAATTTATTAAGTTCATCATCTGTTAATAATTCATTATTATTAAATTTATTTTCATACATTTTATATTATATTTAAATATAATATATTTCAAATTAATAAGAATTAAAAATTTTAAATTATAAATTCATTTAATACTTTAATTATATTCTTACTTAAAATACATTTATAATAATTATCATTTTCATAATAATTAAAATTTAATATTTTATTCAAATAACTTGAATCATAATTATAAAAATATTTAATAACTAAAGATAAATCACTTGATATTATTAAAGGTTTAATAACTATTGACTGTTTATTATTTTCAAATATTAATTTATCATATTTTATTTTATCATATTTATTAAAAAACTTTAATTTATATACATTTAACATAAAACCAACTAACAAACTAAAAATTAAATTTTCATTTATTTTTAAATAATATTCATTAAAAACTTTATTATATTTATGTGATAAAGTATATATTCTCTTATTTTGCAATAAGCTATCTTCTAGTATTTTTGTTATATCACCATAATGATTACAATCATTAACATATTCAATAATATATTTATGTTTAGAATAAGTTGAATATTCAAGTATAAAATAAGTAGAATATTTTGATAATGTTCTTTTTATTTTATATTGTAATGGTTCAATTTCATCATCAATAATATGATGAAAATGTAATTTTGTGGTTTGATTTAATCTGATATTAGGAATATTAATGTTTAACGATTTATAGTTATTTTGATAAGTCATCTTAAATGATGATATTACTTTTTCAATTGTTTTACAAAAATAATCATCAAAATCATTAACTTTTTTATAAATTATACCATTAAAATTAGTATTAGATATACATTGTGAAGAATATGGTTGTTGTATTTTAATATTAGTATTTTTTAATAAATCATTAATATTTTTAATATCAGACATATATTATTTATTAAAAATTTTAATATACTTTATTAATTAAAATATTATTAACTATTTAAAATTTTATTAAAGATTTGTTTTAATAATATTATGATTAATATTGATATTATTAATATTTTATTTATTTTTATAAGAATGTTATAATTTTTAATAATATGATGTTTAACTAAAATTAATATAAAATAATTTATTAAATTTATTGTAAAATGTTATAAATATTGCTTTTAAAAATGCTTTTAAAAATGCTTTTAAAAATGCTTTTAAACTTGCTTTAAAACTTGCTTTTTAAAATTGTTTTTAATATTGCTTTTAAACTTGTTTTTAAACTTGCTTTTAAACTTGCTTTAAAACTTGCTTTTAAACTTGCTTTTAAAATTGTTTTTAAACTTGCTTTTAAACTTACTTTTAAACTTGCTTTTAAACTTGCTTTTAAACTTGCTTTTAAACTTGCTTTTAAACTTGCTTTTAAACTTGCTTTTAAACTTGCTTTTAAACTTGCTTTTAAAAAATTTTTATAAAAATCTTCTGTAAAAATTCTAAAAATTTTGCCGTAAAATTAACAATAAAAATTAACAATAAAAATTAATAATAAAAATTAACAATAAATCTAAGTTTTATTAAATTTAAACAGCCTAATTTTAATAAAAATATTTTCTACATAATTTTTATTATAAATTTATTAATTTAATTAACAAAATTCTTTATCAACAACAATTAAAATTTTTATCAAAAATAGTTTTAAATAGTTTTTTTAAATCAGTTATTTAATTATTATTAAATTTTTAATAAGTAAAATTTAATAAATAAAATCATTTTTATAATCAAAATAAGACTTTAATATATAAAAAATATTAAAATTAATACTTTTTTATTTTTATTTTTTATTATTTTTTATATTTAAACAATTTATATAAATATAAAATGATAATTATAGTTATTTTAATTATTATAATAGGATTTATAATTTATTTTAAATCAGTAAAACAAAATTATTATAAAACTACCGCATCTAAAAAAATAAAATTTGACATTCCTTATAACATTCCTTATAATATAATTGATGATTATCCAGATAATCAAAAATCTACTGAACACTTTGAAATTATGGATGAAATGAATAACGTTATTCCTCCAATTAATAAGTATAATAATAATTCTGAATATTTAAATAACGTTTTAAGTGATCAATTCTTTACTTCATGCCATTTCCATAAAGATTATGTTGATGTATTAAACGCTTTTAATGATTATGACGGTTTATCTCCACACGATAAACAATTATTTAATATTAATAATATTCCAGTAAAAATTAATAAAAAGGTTAGAGGATCTAAAGAAGTTTCAAAAGTTTATCAAATGGTTAATAATTTCATTAAAGAATTAAATGAAAAAATAATTAACAATCAGCAAGTTTCTAATCATTATACAGCAAATGGGTGGAACCTTAAATATGAGCAAGATAATTCAAATGATCCATTTAGAAAGTTTAGAAGAAATTTAGGTTTACCAGAAACTTTATATAATGATGAAGTTAAAGGAACAAAAATAACTTTAAATAAATTCTTTAATATTAAAAAATATGAAACTGAACAAGAAATAAGATATATAGTATATATTCTTTTAGATAGAGAGTTAGCAGATGATTCATTATTAATAAATGTTTGGTTTGTTATTAATAAGAAACAACCTAATAATGTAATAATAGAAAATATTAATATAATAGGTGTTATTTCAACAAGAAAAGTAGCAGCAGAATATGCAGAAGTAAACAAGTTTTATAACTTTGATTCTTTAGATGAAAATAATATGATTAATACAGGTGATTTAATGAATGAATTAGCATATAAACATCTGATTAGACAAAAATTAGCGAATGAACAAATTGATAATCTAGATGAAAATGACAGAATAATGCATAATAATATTAATCCTTATGATTATCAAAGTTATAAAAATACTAGAACTATATATAACGATATATTAGGTAGTGAAAAGAAATTTTCTTAATTTAATTAATTATGATAATTATTTGTAAAATTAAACAAATAATATAAATTTTGATTTCTAATTTATTTTATAAATTAATTTAAAAATTTACTAAAAATTTGCTTGAAGAATTGATAAAAATATTTTATTTATACTTTTTAATTAAACTTAAATTAACAATTAATTTATTTAAATTATAATTTAAATATATTTCAAAATATATTTAAATTAATTATTATTTTTAATTATTTTTAACAATAATTATATCATCGTTATAAGAATTATTTGAATTAAAACAATTTAAAGTTTCAATAGGGATTGGTGAAAAATTATTTAACTTTTCTTGTTTTAAATCTGGTATATTAATTTTATTAATTATAGATCTATTCATTCTAATTTTATTATTTTGAAGATTTGGCCTAACAAATTGATTATTCGGCTTATTTACTTTATTAACAGTAATATTATTAGGGTTATTAACAGGTTTAATAGCTTGATTATTAACAGGTTTAATAGCTTGGTTATTAACAGGTTTAACAGCTTGGTTATTAACAGGTTTAATAGCTTGGTTATTAACAGGTTTAATAGCTTGATTATTAACAGGTTTAACAGCTTGATTAAAAGGTTTATTAACAATTTTATTTACGTGGTGAACAGGCTTATTATTAGATTTTTTCTGGATTATTATATTATTTTTTTGATGTGATTTTGATAAAATTAAATGATTAGGTTTATTAACAGGCTTAATATCAGGTTTATTAGATTTAGTTATTTTTTGTGAATTAATTGTTTTATTATTTTTAATAATTATATAATGTTTATTACTTGATATTATTGTTATTTTTCTTGAAATAGGTTTATTTGTATTATTAGAAACTCTATTCATTTTAATATGCGTTATATAATAACGTCTTATTTTATTATTTTTTTTATTTTGTATTAAAGTTTTTTGTTTTAAATTATCGTTATTTTTATTAGAATAATTTTTTTTAACAGTATTATTACTATTTATTATTTTTGTATTATTAATATTTTGTTTTGATTTAACGTTATTATTATTTTTATTTTGTCGTGTTTTATTTATATTTTTATTATTAGTTGTTTTTTCAATGTTATTAGTTTTTGGTATAGATAAAGTCTTACTGTTATTATTAATAGATTTTGACGTGGATAATGTTTTGTTATTCTTATTAATTGTTTTTGAATTTGAAAATGAATTATTATTTATTGCTTCTTTTTTAGCTTCTTTTTTAATTTCTTTTTTTTCTTTTTTAGCTTCATTCTTTCTTTTTTGTATAAGATTATATTTATAAGCTCTTTTTTCTCGTTCAAGTTGTCTTTGTCTTTTTGCTTCTTCTATTTTCATTCTTTGTAATTCTTCTTGCCGCCTCTTTTTTTCTTCTTTTCTTCTTTGTGCTTCCGCTTTTATAATTAGATGATATTTTAATAAACTTAATGGTAATAAACCAATTGGAAAATCATCAGGTATTTCTTCTTTTAAATATTTATGATCATTATTATTTTTTGGATATATTTTATAATTATTCTCTAAATTAATTAAATTACTAAAATTATTATTCATATTTATTTATATATAAAAAAATTAAATTATATTATAAAAATGGAATTAAAAAAATTTTTCTATTCTGAAAAAGGAATACGTCCAACAAATGAAGACGCAGAAGTATTATATGATACAGAAAATATAAAAATATTTGGAATTTTTGATGGGCATGGTTCAGATGAAGTTTCAAAACTCTTAAAGAAGAATATTATAGGTATTTTAACTAATAAAGAAATTAAATATCCTATTAATAAAAAACAAATTGAAGGAATTTGTTCTAATATTCAGGCTTATATCAAAAAAAAACCTTATGCTAATAGTGCAGGATCAACTGCTAATATAGTATTAATTTATAATTGTAATGGGCAATACTATTTTACTAATATTAATATTGGTGATTCAAGATGTGTAATTTATATGAACGATAAAATTATTCAAGTTTCTGAAGATCATAAACCTACTAACATTAATGAATACAATAGAATTTTAAAAATGGGTGGTAAAGTATATCGTGATGGTTTAGAATATCGTGTTGGTGATTTATCAGTTTCTCGTGCTTTTGGTGATTGTTCTAATAAGTATACTTTTCCTGTTCCTGATATAAAAACGTTTAAATTTAATACTAATTTAAACTTTATTATTGGATGTGATGGATTATTTGATGTTATGAAAAATGAAGATATATGTTATGAAGTAAACAATTATATAAAAACAAATGGAAAAATGAATATTGCTCGTAAATTAACAAGTTTAGCTTATAATAATGGAAGCACCGATAATATTTCTGTTATTGTTGGTATTATTGAATTTAAAAAGAATAATGAAAACAATAATTTAAATGAAAAAGAAAATGTTAAGAAACAAGAATTAAGTCAAAATAAGAAACGAGAATTAAACCAAGATAAAAAAGTTGATAAAACCCAAGATAAAAAACGAGAATTAAACCAAGATAAAAAAGTTGATAAAACCCAGAATAAGAAACGAGAATTAAACCAAGATAAGAAAGTTGATAAAACCCAAGATAAGAAACAAGAATTAAATCAGGATAAGAAAGTTGATAAAATCCAGGATAAGAAACAGAATATAAATCAGATTAATAAAAAAGATCAACCCCAAGATAAGAAACAGAATACAAACCAAATTAATAAAAAGGATCAAACACAAAATAATACTCAAAATAAAAAAATATCTTCGTTTAAAAAATAAATATTTAATAAATACTTTTAATATATTCTTTATAAAATGCCTGCCTACACACATTATTACACACAAAATAAAATTAAAGAAATCCCTGAAGGTTTAATTAAAGATATTACACAGTTATTTAAAAATATTTATAACTCAACAATTTTTAAAGAAATGTATAAATTAAATACAAAAAAGATATCATCTTTTAATGAAGTTTATGATGATACTATTTATATTGTAAGGTTAAATAAGAAAAAAATATATATTAGAATTTATTGTGTTTGGTTTATAATTGATGTTAATAAATCTGGGAAATTAGAATGCGACCCTGATGATGATAAATATGAATTTATTGTAAAGTTATTATTAATGTTATGTATATATTATGGAGTTATTAAAAATGGATTTCGTGATGATAATGATGAATATGATAATAAAATTATTCAAAAATGTAAAAAGGAATTATGTAAATTAGGTTTTAAGAATTTTAATTGTAATTATGAAAATAATAAATATTTTATAAATATGAATAAAAAAGAATAAATAAGTTTAATTAAAAATTGAATATAAAAATATTAATTAATTTTTAAAAAGTAATTATTATAAAAATATGATAAATTCTGATTATTATGTTAAATTTGAATATAATAATAAACCTTTACCTGATGAATTAATATATGATATTAATAAATTATTAGAATATTTTTATAAAAATGATTATAAAAAATTTTTTATTCCAATAGATGAAGATCCTAAAGAATATATACAAAAAATTAATGAAGATATTGAAAATGATACTAATTTATTTGATTTTGGAGAATATTCAGGTGGTTTACCACCAATATTAATTGAGCAATTAAATAGAAATGGAATTAAATTTCATTTAATGTATGAAGATGATAATATATTAGAAATAAATTTTAAAAATGATGTAATATATTTAAATTGTGATGAAAATGATAGTATTTATCTAAGCATGCTAATAATAATATTATGTAATCATTATAAAGTAATTAATAATAATATAACAATTAAATCCTATAGTTCATATTATGAAGAAAATTTTATAGATGAATACTTTTTTAGTGTTTGTGCAAAAATTTTATTTGATTATGTTGATTATTCGTTATTTGAATGTGTTATTGATAATGGATTTTATTATTTTAATTTAAAGAAAGATAAAACTATAATTTTACCAAAAATTCATACAATTGATGAATATTTTGTTAAAATCTGAATAAAAATATACTTTTTAATTTATCTTAAAATAACATTATTATATTTAACTGTTTTTAATTAAAATTAATCAAACTATTTAATAGTTAAAAGTTTATAAATATTTTTTTATTAAAATTTAAACTTAATAAAAATGAAAATTTATTTAATAAATATTTTTTAAAATCTTTTTTAATTTTTATTAAAAATTGAATTCAATAATATTAAATAATAATTATATATATAAATATATAATTATGTCAGAATATTGTGAAGTTTGTCATAATTTATATGAAATTGCACCTGATGGTAATACGCCTAAGCATGTATGTTTAGTATGTGGATTTAAAACAGTTTTACCACCAAATACTTTATTGTATACAAAAACAAATTATAATGCACAAGTTGAACACGACCCAATTACTTTAGGACCAACTGATCAAAAAATTAATTCAGGTATTACAATGAAAACTACAAATTATACTTGTCCTAATAAGGATTGTCCAACTCATAAAAATCCTGAATTAAAATCCGCTTCATTTGAAAGGTTTAATCATATGTCTTATAAAGTTTATTATATTTGTAATGTATGTAAAACAAAATGGTATTAAATAAATATTTTTATTTTATATTTTACTGTTATTTTAGAAATATTATAATAAAAATATAATTTTTATTATTAAAAAAAATGTTTTGTTTTATTTTTAAGTTATAATTTTATTATATTATTTTAAGTCATTTTTGATTTAAATTTATTTAAAGTATAAATAGTTTTTAAATATTTTAAAAATTAGGTTTTTGAAAATAACTAATAAATATTTTTAAATAAAAATAATTTTTTATATGTTCGTCTTAAATGAATTAAATATTTTAAGGCAGTCAATTAAAAAATACTTTTTTATATGTTCGCCTTAAATGAATATTTAAAAATATTTTTAATTTAAAAAACTATTTAATACAAATAATACTTTAAAAAATTTAAAATAAAAATTATAAATTTTATAAAATTTTAAATTAATTTTTAATAATTATACTTATAAAATTATTAATTTAACTAAATTGAAAATAATATAATTTATTAATATTTTTATTAAATAATTAATATATATAATTATCAATTTTTAATGTCATCATTAAAACCTTTAATTAAATGGAGTGGAGGCAAATATGATGAATATAAAAATTATTATCAATATATTCCAACAGATTTTAAAGTATATATTGAACCTTTTGCCGGAGGTTTAGGCAATATGTTTAATATGTATAATAACAAACTATTAACAGGTAAACAAATAATTATAAACGATATGCATACAGAACTTATTAATTTTTACAATCAATTAAAAGTTAATAAGTTTAATGATATTTATAATTTTATGAAAACGAATAAAAATGATGAAACAGTTTATTACAATGTAAGAGATAATTTAGAATTAACAGATGATATTATAAAAGCTTGTAGATTTTATTATTTAAGAAAAACTTGTTTTAGAGGCATGATCCGTTATAATAAAGATGGTCATTTTAATATTCCTTTTGGAAAATACAAAACTTGTAATTTTGAAATGTTAAAAGATAAACGTTATTATGACTTATTTAAAAGTATGTTAATTTATAATGGTGATTTTGAAGATGTATTAAAAAAATATGATAATAAAGATGCTTTTGTGTATTTAGATCCTCCTTATGATAGCACTTTTAAAAATTATGGGTTTTCTAATTTTGGAGAAGATGAGCATAAAAGGTTATTTAATTGGTTTAAAAATGCAAAATGTAAGGTTTTATTAATAATTGGAAAAACTGAATTTATTGAAAATCTTTATAAAGATTATATAAAAGGAAGATATGATAAAAAATATAAATTTAGATTAAAAGAAGGTAGAATTAAAGCAGATGATATTGATAATGAACATTTAATTATAACTAATTATTAAAAATAATACTTTAAACTTTATTATTAAAAAGTTTATTGAGTTTTTATTATAAATTATAAATAAACAAAATACACATAATTAAATTATGTAAGATTAATTAAAATATATTTTATTAAGCAGTTCAAGAAAATAAAAATGAAATATTAACGTTAACGGCAATATGATTAAATTTTTTCTAAAAATAATTTTTAATCTTTAAGCCGTTCAAGAAAATAATCAATATTATTATCAATATAGGCAAAATTATAAAATTATTTTTTTCTAAAAATAATTTTTAATCTTTAAGCCGTTCAAGAAAATA
>Ga0247611_10004462_pt1 | contig 19369 bp, 10 predicted proteins | sample 177DNAGHGhighgp2_FD_192422 | JGI IMG/M metagenome (GOLD analysis project Ga0247611, IMG submission 192422) | Sheep rumen microbial communities from Palmerston North, Manawatu-Wanganui, New Zealand - 1770 DNA GHGhigh gp2 | ecosystem: Host-associated > Mammals > Digestive system > Stomach > Rumen...
GTCACGGTAGGAAAAGCCACATTCAAGATGGTGTGGGTGGAAGGCGGCACATTCACGATGGGCTGCACATCGGAGCAGGATGGAGATTGCGATAGTGACGAGAAACCGGCACACAGCGTGACGGTGAGCAGCTATTATATGGGGGAGACGGAGGTGACGCAGGCGTTGTGGGTGGCGGTGATGGGGAATAATCCATCGTATTGGAAAGGTGATGATTTGCCAGTGGAACATGTGTCGTGGAATGATGCGCAGGAGTTTATAGAGAAGCTGAACCGGCTGACAGGACGCACGTTCCGGCTGCCGACCGAGGCGGAATGGGAGTATGCGGCGCGGGGCGGCAACAAGAGCCGGGGCTACAAGTACAGTGGCAGCAACAGCCTCGATGCCGTGGCGTGGTATAACGGCAATAGTGAAGGTATGACCCACCCGGTGAAGGGGAAACAGGCAAACGAATTGGGACTGTATGACATGAGCGGCAACGTGTATGAGTGGTGTTCGGACTGGTATGGTTCGTACGGCACGAGTTCACAGCGCGACCCGGATGGCCCTGGTACTGGCTCGTACCGCGTGAGCCGTGGGGGTTGTTGGGACTACGGTGCGCAGTGCTGCCGGGTGTCTTATCGGGGCATCATTACTCCGTCGGGCCGCAGCAACCGTCTTGGTTTCCGTTTGGTTTTTGTCCCTTAGTTTATGTCACATGGGGAGGGCGGTGGCCAGGGGAGTGGAGCTGCGGGGAGCGAGGGACGAGCCCCCGCTGCGCAACGGAGAGGCCACCGACGGCCAGAAATAGAGAATAGAAAACAAAATGAGAAAAACAATAAAAATAAAAAGAAATGCAATTAGAGAAGAATAGCATAGTGGCAGGGAAGCGGCACACATACAGGATAAAGGAGGTGCTGGGGCAGGGGGGATTCGGAATCACCTATCTGGCGTCGTCGCGCGAGGGTGGGGTGGTGTATCTGTATGCACTGAAGGAGCATTTTATAAAGGAGAGCTGCGACCGCGAGAAGGACGGGGGAGTGACCTGCAGCAAAGGGGCGATGGAATATTTTGAGCGGTCGAAGCAGGACTTTGTGAACGAGGCAAAGCGATTGGAGCGGTTGCGAGAGAAGAACAGGAACATAGTGAGGGTGGAGGAGGCTTTCGAGAGCAACAACACGGCATACTTTGCCATGGAGTATTTGGACGGGGACAACTTGATGAAGAAGGTGTTGCACGAGGGAGTGATGAGCGAGGGGGAGATGATGGGAGTGATGGAGCCCATTATCCGGGCGGTGGAGTTCCTGCACGAGAACCGGATGCTGCATTTAGACATAAAGCCGGACAATGTGGTGATGCGGCTGGAAGACGACGGGAGGGAGACACCGGTGCTGATAGACTTCGGGGTGTCGATGCATTTCGACCCCGAGGGGCAGCCCACCACGAGCAGTAGGTTTGTGGGAGGGACGCGGGGATATGCCCCGTTGGAGCAGGCGCAGGGGGTGAACAGCTTTATGCCATGGGTGGATGTGTATGCGTTGGGGGCCACAATGTATTTTCTGCTGACGGGAGAAGCCCCAGAGCAGGCATCGTTCAACACGTATGTGCGAGTGGGGGAGAAACTGAGAGAGACAGGGGTGAGCGAGAGGGTGCGGAAGGCGATAGTGCATGCGATGCAGCCGAACCCGATGGACCGGACGGGCAGTGCCGCACAGCTGATGAAAGAGCTGAAGGAAGGGGATGCCGAGGAGGGGGAGAGAGACAAGGTGGAAGAGAATGACAGAAAGGCGGATGGGAAGAAAGAGAAAGCCGACGGGAAGAAGGAAGAACCAACCGTGGGAAGCAAGACCATCAGGATAGAGGATAAGACAATAAAAAAAGAGAAACCGAAGAAGAACCAGCGGGGAGGGGAGAAAGACGAAGAACCCAAGCCGACACCGAAGAGGGAGTGGAAGAAGGTGCTGTGGATGCTGGCGGGAGTGGCCGTGGCGGGGATAATAGCATTGTGGCCGAAAGGAGAGGCAGGCATGGCAGAAGAGGAGAGTATAGATACCGTCGAGGCCATTAAAGATTATGAGACGATAAGTGTGAACGGAGTGGAGTTCGGGATGGTGAGGGTGGAAGGCGGCACATTCACGATGGGCTGCACGTCGGAGCAGGGTGGAGATTGTTGGGATGACGAGAAACCGGCCCACAGCGTGACGCTGAGCAGCTATTATATAGGCGAGACGGAGGTGACGCAGGCGTTGTGGGTGGCGGTGATGGGGAATAATCCATCGAATTGGAAAGGTGATGATTTGCCAGTGGAACAGGTGTCGTGGAAAGATGCGCAGGAGTTTATAGAGAAACTGAACCGGCTGACGGGACGCACGTTCCGGCTGCCGACGGAGGCGGAATGGGAGTATGCGGCACGGGGAGGCAGCAAGAGCCGGGGCTACAAGTACAGCGGCAGCAACAGCATAGATGCCGTGGCATGGTATTGGTACAAAGGCGGAAAGAAGACCCATCCAGTGAAGGAAAAGCAGGCGAACGAGTTGGGGCTGTATGACATGAGTGGCAATGTATATGAGTGGTGCTCGGACTGGTTCGGCGATTATAGTTCAAGTTCGCAGCATGACCCGGGAGGTCCCGCTACAGGCTCTGGCCGTGTGAAGCGTGGCGGTGGCTGGAACCGCGATGCTACGTTCTGCCGCGTGTCTTCCCGCAACGGCAACACGCCGGACGACCGTTGGAACGAGCTTGGGTTCCGTCTGGTTTTGTGTCCGTAGTTTACAACAAAGATGCTAAGCTTGGGACGGCGGTGGTCAGTGGAGTGGAGCTGCGGGGAGCGAGGGACGAGCCCCCGCTGCACAACGGGGAGGCCACCGACGCGGGAGGAAGAAAGAGAGATGGATTGACGGGATTGATTATACATTGGCAAATAAGAACAGAAAATATATCGAATACAGAAAAATAAAAAATAAATTGCAAATAGTATGGATAAGATTTTTTTGAACACAAGAGACGAGGTGACGATGCTGGATGTGGAGAAAATAATGTATTTTGAAGCAGACGGCAATTACACCCGGTTCCGCTATGACAACGGGAAAGAGATGATGGTGTCGTTCGGCATCAGCCAAATGGAAAAGATACTGGCCAGCGCGATGGGATTGATGAAAGAAAAGCCATTCTGCCGATTGGGACGAAGCCTGATAATAAACCAGAGATACCTGATGCATCTGAGCACGCTGAACCAGAAAATACTGCTGATGGGAGAGAGCGGGTATACCCACCAGCTGACAGTGCCGAAAGCGACACTGAAGGCATACAAAGAATTATTGACCAAGAATATGAAGAAATAGAGAAGAAACTGAAATACTGATTGCGCACAAAAGTGGCAATGATATGCTGTGGCAAGACGGATTGCCGTGGCCAAAGTGAATTATACTCAACAAACTAAAAAAAAGAACTTGTATGCATGTGACATTAGAAAAAAACACTACAGTAAAGGGGGGAAAACATACCTACATAATAAAAGAAGTGCTGGGACAAGGCGGTTTCGGAATCACGTATATGGCACTTGTGAAAGAGCGGGGGAATGTGTATATTTACGCACTGAAAGAGCATTTTATACAAGACCGATGCGAACGAAATGAAGAGGGCGAAGTGACATGGAGCAAGCCAGTGACGGATTATGTGGAGTCGTCGAAGAAAGACTTTCTGAACGAGGCCCATAGACTGGAGCAACTGAGAGAGAAGAATGAAAACATAGTGAGGGTAGAAGAGGCGTTTGAGTATAACAACACAGCATACTTTGCCATGGAATATTTAGACGGAGATAGTCTGGCAAAGAAAGTGCAACGAGGAGTGATGGATGAACGGGAGATGCTGCGGGTGATGAGACCGGTGGTGCTGGCAGTGCAATACCTGCATGACAACAGACTGCTGCATTTGGATATAAAGCCAGAGAACATAGTGATGCGGATAGGGGACGACGGGAAGGAGACGCCGGTGCTGATAGATTTCGGGGTGTCGATGCATTTTAACGCCCAAGGAGGACCCACCACAACGAGCCGATATGTGGGAGGGACGAAAGGGTATGCACCATTGGAACAGGCGTGGGGGGTGGACAGATTTGCACCCACCCTGGATGTGTATGCGCTGGGAGCGACGATGTATTACCTGCTTACGGGCAAAGAGCCAGGGCTGGCCGACCACGATACAGCCAAGAAGGTGGAGGAACAGTTGAAGGCCAATGGTGTGAGCGAGACAACAGTCAATGCCATATCGCATGCCATGAGAGCCAATCCAGCAGAACGCACGAGCAGTGCTTTGCTGCTGATGGAAGAATTGAGCAGAACACCAACAGTTCCAAAAGAAAATGATGAGACATCGACTCGGATTCATAGGGAAAACAGAGGCAATGATACGGTTCCTATAAAGAAAGAGAAAGATATAATAAAAAAACCGTCGCCCTGGTGGAAGAAATTGTCGTGGCTGATGGTGTGTGTGCTGTCGGGATTGATAGTTGGGGTACTGCTATGGCCAACAGATGGGGTGAAGAAGCATAAATTGGCAGAAGGGAAGGATGTGGACGTGGCAATAGAGGAGGGATTGATGATGAAAATGGTGTGGGTGGAAGGCGGAACCTATGAGATAGGGGCCACGGAGGAACAGGGAGACGATGCCTGGGGAGATGAAATGCCCAGACATATGGTGACAATAGATAATTACTGGATAGGCGAGAGCGAGGTGACCCAAGCGCAATGGATGGCCGTGATGGGATATAACCCATCGATAAACAAGGGGGACGACTTGCCAGTGGACAATGTGTCATGGTTGGATGCGCAGGAGTTTGTAAAGAAACTGAATGAGAAGACGGGATATGAATTCTCGTTGCCGACAGAGGCAGAATGGGAATATGCAGCCCGAGGCGGAAAGAACGGGCGAGGCAACAAGTACAGCGGAGGCAACTATGTGGAAGATGTGGCATGGTGTTCGTATAACAGCGGCGGAATGACCCATGCGGTGAAAAGCAAGAATCCGAATGAATTGGGGCTGTATGACATGAGCGGAAATGTGTGGGAATGGTGCAGTGATTGGTTCGGCAGCTATGACAGAGAGCCCCAGACCAATCCGACAGGGGCGGTGGACGGAACATACAAAGTGTATAGGGGTGGTAGTTGGTACAACAGTTCGAGATATAGCAGGGTATCGACAAGAATCAACAGACTGCCTTCTGAAAAAGGGAGCATTACGGGTATGCGTTTGGCAATGCATAAGAATAAAAAATAGAAGGAAGCGGATATGGAAGACGAGCTGAAAAAAAACGAGGTGGTAAAAGGTGTAAAACACACCTACCTAATAAAATCCATGTTGGGGAAAGGAGGCTTCGGCATCACCTACCTTGCCATGGTGCGAGAGGGGGGCAAGGTGTATCTGTACGCACTGAAAGAGTTTTTTCTGAAGGCAGTATGTAGCCGTGAGCAGGATGGGAAAGTGACCTGTAGCCAAGGGGCTATGGAGATGTATGAAGATTCAAGAAAAGATTTCATGCAAGAGGCGCGAAGATTAGAGCAGTTGAAAGTAAAGAATGAGAACATAGTGCGTGTGGAGGAGGCGTTTGAGTATAACAACACAGCATACTTTGCCATGGAGTATTTGGACGGGGACGACTTGATGAAGAAGGTGTTGCACGAGGGAGTGATGGACGAGAGGGAGATGGCGGGAGTGATGGAGCCCATTATCCGGGCGGTGGGGCTCCTGCACGAGAACCGGATGCTGCATTTAGACATAAAGCCGGACAATGTGGTGATGCGGACAGGTGATGAAGGGGAGGAGACGCCGGTGCTGATAGACTTCGGGGTGTCGATGCATTTCGACACCAAGGGAAAGCCCACCACGAGCAGTAGGTTTGTGGGAGGGACGCGGGGATATGCCCCGTTGGAGCAGGCGCAGGGGATAGACACGTTCTCGCCATGGGTGGATGTGTATGCGTTGGGTGCCACGATCTTCTTTCTGCTGACGGGAGAAGCACCGGAAAAGGCCTCGTATGACACGTATGTGCGAGTGGGGGAGAAACTGAGAGAGGCAGGGGTGAGCGAGGGGGTGCAGAAGGCGATAGTGCATGCGATGCAGCCGAACCCGATGGACCGGACGGGCAGTGCCGCACAACTGTTGAAAGAGCTGAAGGAAGGACCTGCCGAGGAAGGGGAGAAAGAGAAAGCCGACGGGAAGAAGGAAGAACCAAGCGTGGGAAGCAAGACCATCAGGATAGAGGATAAGACAATAAAAAAAGAGAAGACGAAGAAGAACCAGCGGGGAGGGGAGAAAGACGAAGAACCCAAGCCGACACCGAAGAGGGACTGGAAGAAGGTGCTGTGGGTGCTGGCGGGAGTGGCCGTGGTGGCGGGGATAATAGCCTTGTGGCCGAAAGGAGAGGCGGGCATGGCAGAGGAAGAGAGGGTAGATACTGTTGAGGCTATAAAAGATTATGAGACGATAAGTGTGAACGGAGTGGAGTTCGGGATGGTGAGGGTGGAAGGAGGTACGTTCACGATGGGCTGCACATCGGAGCAAGGGGAAGATTGTTATGATAACGAGAAACCGGCACACAGCGTGACGGTGAGCAGTTATTATATGGGGGAAACAGAGGTGACGCAGGCGTTGTGGAAGGCGGTGGTGGGGAATAGCCCAAGCTATTTTAAGGGTGACAATTTGCCAGTTGAACAGGTGTCGTGGGATGATGCGCAGGAGTTTATAGTGAATCTGAACCGGCTGACGGGACGCACGTTCCGGCTGCCAACCGAGGCGGAATGGGAGTATGCGGCACGGGGAGGAAGCAAGAGCCGGGGCTACAAGTATAGCGGGAGCGACAGCATAGATGCCGTTGGGTGGTATTGGTACAATAGCGAGGAGAAGTCCCATGTAGTGAAGGGAAAACAGGCGAACGAGTTGGGACTGTATGACATGAATGGTAACGTATGGGAGTTGTGTTCGGACAGGTATGTTGAATACAGCACAGAATCGCAGCGAGACCTGGGAGGACTTTCTATTGGCTCTGACTATGTGCAGCGTGGCGGTGGCTGGGGCAACTTTGAGGAGCACTGTCGTGTGTCTAACCGCGGCATCACCTCGCCGGACGACCGTAACTACGACCTTGGGTTCCGTTTGGTTATGTGTCCGTAGTTTACCACAAAGATGCTAAGCTGGGGGCGGTGGCAGCCAGGGGAGTAGATCTGCGGGGAGCGAGGGACTAGCCCCCGCTGCGCAATGGAGAGGCCACCGACGCGGGATGGAAAAGAAAACAAGGAAAATACAATGATTAGATTGATAAAATAGTGAAAAAATTGAATAGAAAAATATTGTTTTTGGTGTTGGTGATGATGATAATGATGGCAGGGACTGCCATGGGGCAGAACGACTGCTACAACCCGACGATGCGGGAGGCTAAGGCGTCGTATGACAAGGGCGACTACCGGCGGGCGGAGAAGCTGTATAGAGAAGCCTCGGAGTGCTATGATTGCACGGCACAGCTGAAGGCGCAGGCGAAGCGGAAGGCCGAGGAGAGCCGTATTAAAAGGAAAATGATAGAAAATGAAGATCGCCGCAAGTTTGGGGCATCAGGGCAGATTATTGAGAGTGATAATATTACATTGAAAGTGAATGGAGTGGAGTTCAAGATGGTTTGGGTGGAAGGTGGTACATTCAGTCCTGGATGCAATCCGGATGACCTTAATGAATGTGACCCCAACGAGAAGGCGTTCGACAGCATGACGCTGAGCAGCTATTATATTGGGGAGACGGAGGTGACGCAGGCTTTGTGGAAGGCGGTGATGGGGAACAATCCATCGAATTGGAGGGGTGATAACCTGCCTGTGGAAACAGTGTCATGGAACGATGTGTGTGAGTTTATTGAAAAGTTGAACCAGTTGACGGAACGCACTTTCAGGTTGCCGACGGAAACAGAATGGGAATATGCGGCACGGGGAGGTGGCAAGAGCAAGGACTATAAGTATAGTGGCAGTAATAGCATTGAAGTAGTGGCATGGTATGGGGATAACAGTGGAGGGAAGACCCATATTGTGAAAGGAAAGAAGGCCAACGAGTTGGGATTGTTCGATATGACCGGCAATGTGTCGGAGTGGTGTCTGGGTATTGGTGATTACGATAGTTCAAGTATGCAGAATGCCTCATGCCAAACCTCTTCTGGCTCGATGAAGGAGTTCCGAGGTGGGAGTTGGTACGATAAGGCGCGGTACTGTCGAGTTTATTATCGAGATAACTGTATCCTGACGTACAGCGACTATAATCTTGGTTTCCGCTTGGTTCTTGTGCCATAGGAAATGTTTTTAATAACAAGATAATAAGGAGAACATGGATTAATATATTTATGAAAGAAATGAATAGAAAAGTATTGTTTGCGGGATTAGTGACGGTGATGATGATGGCGGCAGGGACTGCCATGGGACAGTACGACTGCTACAACCCGACGATGCGTGCGGCGAAAGCGTCGTATGACAAAGGGGATTACAAGCGGGCAGAGCAGCTGTATAGAGAAGCCTCGGAGTGCTATGATTGCACGGCACAGCAGAAGGTGCAGGCTAAGCGGAAAGCAGCGGAAAGCAAGAAAGCCCTGCAGTCAAAGCGGGATGCCCAAGATAGCGGTAAAAAGCCCCAAAAGCCCACAAGCTCAAAGCCCGATAAAATGAAAGTGTCGAGCTATAAGAGCGAGGAAGAATGGGTTTTTACGGTTGGTAAAGCCACATTCAAGATGGTGTGGGTGGAAGGCGGCACCTTCACGATGGGTTGCACTTCGGAGCAGGGTGGAGATTGTGATGATAACGAGAAACCGGCCCACAGCGTGACGGTGAGCAGCTATTATATAGGCGAGACGGAGGTGACGCAGGCGTTGTGGAAGGCGGTGATGGGAGGGGATAACCCCTATTTTATTAAAGGTGACAATTTTCCAGTTAATGGTGTGTCGTGGTACGATGCGCAGATGTTTATAGAGGAGCTAAACCGGCTGACGGGACACACGTTCCGGCTGCCGACCGAGGCGGAATGGGAGTATGCGGCACGTGGCGGCAGCAAGAGCCGAGGCTACAAATACAGCGGGAGCGACAGCATAGATGATGTAGCATGGTATGCCAGCAACAGCGGCGACAAGCCACACGCGGTGAAAGGAAAACAGGCGAACGAGTTGGGATTGTATGACATGTGCGGCAATGTGTGGGAATGGTGTTGGGACCGATATGGCGATTACAGCTCCGGCTTACAACAAGACCCGAAAGGCTCTGCTTCTGGCAATGGTAACCGTGTGCTGCGTGGCGGTAATTGGACCAAGTACTGCCTTGCGATGTACTGCCGCGTGTCTTTCCGCCACTACAAAGATTTTAGGACCCATGATTCCGACTGCTTTGGGTTCCGTCTGGTTTTGTGTCCGTAGTTTACCACAGAGATGCTAAGTGGGGGGCGGCGGTGGCTACGGAGTGGAGCTGCGGGGAGCGAGGGACGAGTCCCCGCTGCTTATGTTTACAGGGAAGGGTTTGAATGAGCAGGATTTGCACTATGCGCTGAAAGGCATGGCGGAAGCCTGTTGCGTCTCTCCGAGACGCTGATAGAGAGAGCTTTCTATCACCGCACTGCGCTTCGCTTGCACGGTGTTATTAAAATTCAGCCTATCCGAGGCTGTCGGAATGAATGCAGGAGAGTGCAGGCGTTGGATGGAAGGGGACTATTGAGTAGCGTATGGATGAATAAGGGTGATATGTGAAAGAATTTGTTTATCTTTGCAAACTAATTAACATTGTTAGAGGTATTGTAAGTGACTGAATTGAAGAAGAACAACATATTCTGTGGCTTTCTAGTTGAAAGGAGACATTGGCTGTTGGGGCTGATGTTGGTGTTGGCTGTGGTGTGCGGTGTGATGGTGCCGAGGGTGAATGTGAACACAGATATGACAAAGTATCTGCCACGGGATTCGGAGATGAAGAAGGGTTTGGACCGCATGAAGGATGAACTGGGGCAGGATGCGGCAAATATGCTGAGTGTGCGGGCGATGTATAAAGGGTTGACCAGAGAGGAGAAGGACAGTGTGAGGAGGATGCTGACGGGAATGGAAGATGTGGAGATGGTGACATCGGTTGAGGAGAAGGGGGAATATGTGCTGTATGATATGACGATAGTGACCAATGGAGATCCGAAGGGCGTGGCAAGAGAGATAAGGGACGGGGAAAAAGAGGTGGTGGTGGAGACCAGTATTGACGGGAATATGCCAGATGTATCGGTGTTTTTGATTGCCGGGTTGCTGGTGTTTGTTATCTTGTTTTTGATGTGTGAGTCGTGGATGGAGCCGTTGCTGTTTTTGGCCACAATAGGTGTGGCGGTGGTGATGAATGTGGGTAGCAATGTGTTGCTGGAGAGTGTGTCGATGACGACAAATGCGATAGTGGCAATATTGCAGTTGGTGCTGTCGATGGATTATTCCATAATACTGATGAACCGCTACCGACAGGAGGTGGAGCGAATGAGGAGAGAAGGAACGGTGGACAAGAAAGCGGCCATGAAGAAGGCTCTGCAGGCTGCGTCGCCATCGGTGCTGAGTAGTGCGCTGACCACTATGGCAGGGCTGTTGATGCTGTGCTTTATGAAGTTCCGGATAGGGATGGACTTGGGGATAGTGCTGGCAAAGGGTGTGGTGTGCAGTGTGGTGTGTTTGTACGGTGTGTTGCCGTCGCTGGTGTTGCTGTTTGACAAGGCCATAGAGAAGAGCAGGAAGCGGGTGGTGGTGCCCAATACCGACAGGCTGGCAAGATTTGAAAGCAGGAATAGATATGCATTGGCAGTGGTTGGGGTGGCAGTATTTGGAGTGGCATTCTGGCTTCATAACAAGACAGAGATTTCGTTTTCGACCAATTGGCCGACAGAGATAAGCGAGGTGTTTCCGCGGAAAAACACGGTGGTCCTGCTGTACAGGAATGAGGATGAAAGCAAGATTGGGAGATTGACAGACGCGCTGGGGTTGGACGGCAGGGTGGATACGGTGGTGTCGTATCCCAGCCTGATGCAGCGACAGATGAATGCCGAGGAGATGTGTGAGGGGTTGAAAGGAATGACGGCAATGATGGGAGAAGATGTGGCAAGGATGGTGGATTCGATGTTGACGCCAGAGATGCTGGAGATGGTGTTTGGACTGATGAACACTGAAAATGTTGTGACAGATGGTCCTGTGGTTGAATTGCCGGAATTGCCAGAGATGCCCAAAGAGAATAGCGAAGTGGCAGAAGTGTTGGAAGTGGAACAAGAGGAGGTGGAAGTTGAGGCTGTAGAGGATAGTGCCAAAGTGACGGGCACGGAGGAAAGGAGGATGGTGAAAAAGGTGGAGAGAGTGTATGTGCCGAGTTTGTATGACACGGTAAGGATGAGAATGACGGCACAGAAAATGTCGGCATATTTGGGATTTGACGGAAAGCAAGCAGCGACTCTGTACAGGATGGCCGGAAGGGCAAAGGGGGAGATGACCCCGATAGAATTTGTGCATTATGTGACGGACAAGATATTGACCAACAGAATGTATGCGTCGTTCATATCGGTGGATCAGCGGCAGCAGCTGGAGAGGTTGAAACAGAGGATGGACAGTGCATACTTGGCACAGCCGAAGATGGTGGAGGTGGTGACCGAAATGGCGATGGAATCGACGGAGAAAGACAGCGGAGCAGTGGCAATGGAGGATAACAGCTTTAGTGTGGCATTGGACACAATGAAGACAGTTGTGGTGGAAAGCAAAGAAACGCCAAAAGTGGAGAGGGTGATTGAAACGGCTGTTGTGACAGAAGAGAAGAGAGTGCTTACATGTTCGTTGGAAGAGATGGTGGACTTTATGACAGGTGAGTTGTTGGAGAATGAAGAATATGCAGAATGGGTGAATGAGGAGATGAGGGGGAAATTGACAGATGTGAGTAGGATGATGGATGAAGGGATTGGGAAAATGAAAGGGAAGGAATGGTCGATGGCTGCTATTGTGACAAGCTATGCGGATGAAGGTGACGAGACTCACGATTTCTTGAAGCGGTTGAGGCAATGTTGCGAAGAAGAACTGGAAGGGGAATATGCCTTGATAGGCGAGTCGGTTATGTTTGACGAAATGAGAGAGGGCTTTGGTAAGGAGTTGTTTCTGCTGACGATTCTGACGGTGTTGGCGATATTCCTGATTGTGGCATTGACATTCCGTTCGGTGCTGCTGCCGGTGTTGCTGGTGATTACGGTGATGTCGGGTGTGTATGTGAATGTGTTTATCAGTGGATTGGGAGGCAGGACAATGTTGTATCTGGCATATCTGATAGTGCAGAGCATATTGATGGGGGCGACGATAGACTATGCTATTCTGATTGCCAACTATTACAGAGAAGGACGGAGGACGCGGGGAGTGAGCGAAGCTTTGGAGACGGCATATCGAGGCTCGATACGCACCATTCTGACTTCGGGGCTGATAATTGTGTTGGCTCCAGGGGTTATGTCGTTTTTGGTGGAAGACCATACGATATCTTCGATAGTGGGATGTTTGTCGGTGGGAGGATTGGCCGTGATAGTGTTGATTTTATTTGTGCTACCGGGAAGTTTGGCAGCATTTGACCGATTTGTGAGTGGACATAAGGGTGAAATGAAAGATTGCAGAGAGGATTCGAGAGATGGGGATGGAGTAGAGGTTGATTAGTAGGTGCTAGTAGGGAGTGATGTTATGGGTTATGGGAGGCTGTATTGTGTGTGGGGACAGAATGGAAAGGCGAAATGATGTTGAAAATATCAAAAATAAAGTGTATCTTTGCAAAAATGGCAAGGAATGCAGGGGTGATGCAATGTATTGGAGTTTAATAATATATAGTATATAAATATAAATAACAATGAAACAACTTATCGAATGCGTGCCCAATATCAGTGAAGGGCGTGATATGAATATTATCAATCAGGTTACTGCCGAGATTGAGAAAGTGGACGGTGTGAAACTGCTGGATGTGGATCCCGGTCAAACCACCAACAGAACTGTTATCACTTTTGTGGGAGAACCGGAACAGGCATGTGAGGCTGCATACCGCGTGGTGAAAAAGGCAGCTGAATTGATAGACATGAGAAACCACCATGGTGCACACCCGCGACAGGGTGCCACAGATGTGTGCCCGCTGATTCCCGTGAGCAATATCTCGATGGAAGAGGTGGTGGAATATGCCCATAAGCTTGGTAAACGTTTGGGCGAAGAATTGAATATCCCCATCTATTGTTATGAGAACGCAGCGTATAAACCTGAGCGTCGCAATTTGGCCTATTGCCGTACTGGCGAGTATGAGAGCTTGAGCAGCCGTTTGGGAAGTGAACAATGGAAACCCGATTTCGGACCCAATGAATGGAACGACCATGTGGCACAGACTGGAGCTACACAGGTGGGCGCACGCGATTTTCTTGTGGCTATCAACTACAACCTGAATACCACCAGCACACGCAGAGCCAACGCTGTGGCTTTTGACGTGAGAGAGAAGGGCCGTCCGCAACGCGAGGGGGGAAAGCCCAGCGGTAAGATAATGAAGGATGAGAAGGGCAACACAATTATGATTCCGGGTACGCTGAAGGGAACGAAAGCCATTGGTTGGTTTATAGAAGATTACGGTATTGCCCAGGTGTCGATGAACATTACCAGCATTAAGGTGGCTCCCGTACATCTGTGCTTTGATGAGGTGTGCCGTTGTGCCGCTAACCGTGGCCTCCGCGTCACCGGTTGCGAGATTGTCGGACTTATTCCCAAGAGTGTTTTGATTGATGCTGGAAAGTATTATTTGGCCAAACAGCAGCGCAGTCTTGGCGTAAGCGAGGACGAAATCATGAAGGTGGCAATAAAGAGCATGGGGTTGGATGACCTGAAACCTTTCGACCCGAAGGAGAAGGTGATTGAATTCTTGATTGAAGATCACAGTCAGAAAAAACTGGTGGACTTGACCTGCACAGGTTTCTGTGACGAGACGGCAAGCGAGAGCCCTGCTCCCGGAGGTGGAAGTGTGAGTGCATATATGGGCGCTTTGGCAGCTTCGTTGGGTACTATGGTTGCCAATCTGACTGGTGGCAAAGCTGCATATGATGATGAGTGGGAGAAATATAGTGATGTGGCAGTAAAGGGTCAGATGTTGAAGACAGAATTACTTCATTTAGTGGATGAAGATACCAATGCTTTCAACAAGATAATGAACGCATTCGGATTGCCTAAAAAGACCGATGAAGAGAAGGCTGCGCGTAGTGCCGCTATCCAGGAGGCTACAAAGTTTGCAACAGAAGTACCTTTCCAGACAATGCAGAAGAGTTTTGAGGCATTTGAGGTGTGCCGTGCTATGGTGGAATGGGGCAATCCGGCAAGTGTTACTGACGGCGGCGTTGGTGCTTTGGCAGCCCGCAGTGCAGTAATGGGAGCACATCTTAATGTGAAAATCAACGCAAGTTCACTGAAGGATGAGGCATTTAAGAATGATATCTTAGCTAAGGCTGCTGCTTTGGAAGCCCGAGCCATCAAGGAAGAGGCAGAGATTATCAAGATTGTGAATGAAAAGATAGGACTATAATTCATTCACTAAGAATGACAAAACAAGAGATACTTAAAGAGATTGAACAGCAGCAACAGCTGCTGTTCAATTATGAAGAATTGGAGGTGGATATGGTGGATGATGATGCTTATGTGGCTCGAGGGAATGGCTTTTGTGATGCCAAGTATAGTGAAGACTTCCTCGAGGAACAGGTAAAAAGGATTCGTTCGCGTATAGATGTGCTGAGATCAATGCTGGATAATTGTGTGGAATAGTTTGGTTTATATAATATTAGTACTCCAATTCGAAAACATAGACAGTATCAGAAAAGAAGAGGGTAGGAGATGGTTATTCCTATCAAAAGAAAAAGGTTACCAGCGTGTGTTGGTAACCTTTTCCATTTAAATTGTCAAGAATTGCTGCCTATTCTACTACTTCAGCAATAGAGCCACGGTAAGCAGGGCAGGTGTGATGTGTGCATGAGGTTGCTATGGAAGCAAGAAACATGACAATGCAAATGACAATAAAAGTTTTCTTCATGATTGCTAATGTATTTTTGGATGTTGTTATTAAAAAAGAATAATTTTATAGGGTGCAAATCAAATGTGACCATTTTCGAGGTCGATATTATTATGAGAGTTGTTACCGTCTCTCTTCAGAACTCCCAATTCAACGAGTCTTCCGCGAATCATTCGTTCTCTCATGTTGGAACCTCTAGTCTTATGGGCGATTTCATATACCTTTCCTGGAGTGGTCAGGAAATGAAAAGCAACTTTGAGGTATGCCCATTTGTTAGAGCTATTACGCCAACTTTTGTTTTTGTTTTCGGCCATTTATTCTATTGTATATTAATGATATAATAAGGGATTTTGTAATCGTTTCAAAATACAAATATACGTAAATAAATTGATATATATAAAAAAACATTCTTTATTTCTCTTAAACGATGAATTAATACTAAACCATCTTCTCTCTTATAATCCAGAATCGGTTGATTTGATATGAGGCAGATCACTTTTTGTTTATTGACATAGTAAAAGAAGCTGGCATTTCGTATAGTAATTACCCCCAAAAAGTACGGAATGATAATTGACTTCATGCATCATGCCCTTGGGGCTCGAGAACAAGAGTACACGCGAACGCGATACGTGGGCTGTAGGACAAAATGGTCCTAAGCTTTTCGGATACCTAGAAAAGCCCAACGGGTTTTCAAGGAGTGAGCAAGGCGTGGATCATTCTTTTTTCTGACTATGAGAAGTGGGGTGATGTAGAAGACAAGGCACCCCTAGTGGAGTGCCTTGATTGAGAGTGTTATTGTGGAATATGACGAGGGGGAATTATTCGCTCGTATATTCTCCTTTCAAGTTATTGCTTCACCACACGGCGAATTTCGATGCGGTCGGGCAATGTGCAACGGAGCGTGTACAGACCGGAGGCAAAACGGCTGAGGTCGACAGAGGACTTGTGCTCGACTGTTGCCACGCAGCGGCCGGTGTAGTCGAAGATGTCGATACGTTCAATCTCGCCGTCAGCTTCGACGGTAATCATGCCGGAAGTCGGGTTGGGGAAGACTGTCATCCATTTCTGAGAGAGGGATTCATTGTCGGAGACGTCGTTCCCGTTGCCGTCAAGGCCTTTGGAGGCCGTGAGGCTGAGCGAGATGTCGTCGATGTAGTTGCAGCTGTAGTCGCCCGTCTGACCGGAGGCGAGGACATTGCGGAAAGCGATATAATGACCGCTGCCGGTGTAGGCAGAAAAGTTGACGGTGCGGAGGACGGAAGCCGTGGTGGAAGAATTGTTGAAAGTGGCGACGGGCACGAAGGAGCTGGCGTTGGAGAGGTCGGACATGACACCCACCTGGAGCTGGTACTTGGTCTGTGTCTGACAGAGGTAGAAAGTGAGCTGCAGGTCACGGACGTTGCCGAGGTACTGTGGCATGGCGAAGATGCAGCGCTTGTTGAGGATGACGGAGTAGCTGCCACTGTGTGCCTGAGCGGAAGAGTAGTAAACCATGGGCTTGTACACGTCGGCCATGGCGACATCCTGGTGTGCGAGAGTCCAGCAGGGAACTTCCACACCTGTCTTTGCTGTGGTGGAGGTAGTATAGGAGTCGAAGTTGTCAGTGTATGGCAGGTCGTTAATCTGAATATTGCAGTTGTTGGCGCGTGATGTAAGAGAGATGTCGTCGATGTAGTTCACACTAAAGTCGCTTATGGCGTTATTGGTGTTGCGGAACACGATATAATTTCCCATACCGGAGTAGCTGCTGAAGTCCACTGTACAACTCACAAAATCTGTGGTACTGTTGTTAAACGATGTAATGGGTTCGAAAGTATCGGGGTCGTCCAGGTCATCCATTACGCCTACCGTCAGTTCGTATGTGCTTCTGGTTTGTTTGAGGTAGAAATTCATCTGCAACGAACTGATGTCTCCATTATAGGCGGGCATGGCATAGATGCCGCGCTTGTTGAGAATCAGGCTGTAGTTGCCGCTGTGTGAAGTGGCACTGCCATAGTAGACCATAGGTTTGTACTCGTCAGTCATTGATACCTCTTGGAGTGCCAGTGTCCAACAAGTGGGTTCTACGCCTGTTTTTGCTGTTGTGGAAGAAGTGTAGGAGTCGAAATTGTCAGTATAAGGTAGGTCTGCAATGCTGATTCCGCAAGGAGGTGTAATCCGCCTCAGAGAGATGTCGTCAATATAGTTGATGCTATAATTGCTGATGGCGGTGTTGGTATTGCGGAATACAATGTATTTACCATTTCCTTCATAGGAGCTGAAGTCTACTTCGTGGTACATGTATTCTGATGTAGAGCTATTGTTGGCAGTGGCAACGGGAGTGTATGTGCTCGGATCGCTGAGGTCACTCATTACACCGACGGTCAAATTGTATGAGGCGCGGGTTTGCAGTACGTAAAAACCTATTATCAGTTCATTGATATTGCCTTCAAACTCGGGCATGGCATAGATGCCGCGCTTGTTCAGAATGAGGGAATAATTCCCGCTGTGAGCGTTAGATGAGCCATAGTATATCATCGGTTTTTCTGCATTGCTCATGGTTACTTCCTGTAGTGCGAGAGTCCAGCAGGGAGGCTCCACACCAGTATGGGCTGTGGTGCTTGTTGTTTGGCTGTCGAAATTCTCGGTGTACGGTAGGTCGGCAATGGCAATGCCACAATTCCCCATAGGTGCGAAGTTGGCAGTGAACGAGCTGTTGGCCGTTACACTGAAAGTGTAGGTGGCGTTGGTCGACACCACAGTATTGCCGTTAGTCCAATTGACGAATGTGTAGTTAGTGGCGGGAGTGGCTCTCAGCGTGCAGGAACTACCGTTGGTGTAATTACCCGCGCCTGTCACCGATCCGCCTACGGTAGGATTGGCCGTTGCTGTGATGGTATACACCATAGGTTGAGGTCTCGATTCGAGCAGGATGTCATCGATGTAGTTGCAGCTGTAATCGCCGGACTGACCGGAGGCGAGGATGTTGCGGAAAGCGATATAGCGGCCGGAGCCGGAATATGAGGCGAAGTCTACAGTCTGCAGGACGGAGGCTGTGGTGGAAGAGTTGTTGATAGTGGCTACGGGCACGAAGGAGCTGGCGTTGGAGAGGTCTGACATGACACCCACCTGGAGCTGGTACTTGGCCATGGTCTGCCTGATGTAGAAGGAGAGCTGGAGCGAGCTTACATCGCCGTCGAACTCGGGCATGGCGAATATACCGCGCTTGTTGAGGATGATGGAGTAGTTACCGCTGTGTGAGTGTGCGGAGGAGTAGTAAACCATGGGCTTGTACTCGTCGGCCATGGTTACATCCTGGTGTGCGAGAGTCCAGCAGGGAACCGAGACACCGGTCTTGGCGGTGGTGCTGGTTGTGTAGTTGTCGAAGTTCTCGGTGTAGGGCAGGTCGGCTGCAGTGATGGCCGGGCAAGAAGAGGGCCGCAGCTCGAGCAGGATGTCGTCGATATAGTTGCAGCTGTAATCGCCGGACTGACCGGAGGCGAGGACATTGCGGAAAGTGATATAGCGGCCGGAGCCGGAGTAAGAAGCGAAGTCGACAGTCTGCAGGACGGAGGCGGAAGTGGAAGAATTGTTGATAGTGGCGACAGGCACGAAGGTACCGGCGTTGGAGAGGTCGGACATGACACCCACCTGGAGCTGGTACTTGGCTTGCGTCTGCCTGACGTAGAAGGAGAGCTGGAGCGAGCTGACATTGCCGTCGAACTCGGGCATGGCGAATATGCCGCGCTTGTTGAGGATGATGGAGTAGCTGCCGCTGTGTGAGTGAGCGGAGGAGTAGTAAACCATGGGCTTGTACTCGTCGGCCATGGTCACATCCTGGTGTGCGAGAGTCCAGCAGGGAACCTCCACACCTGTCTTAGCTGTAGTGGAGGTGGTGTAGCTGTCGAAGTTATCGGAATAAGGCAGGTCGGCAGCCGTGATGGCCGGGCATGAAGAGGGCCGCAGCTCGAGCAGGATGTCGTCGATGTAGTTGCAGCTGTAATCGCCGGACTGACCGGAGGCGAGGACATTGCGGAAAGCGATATAGCGGCCGGAGCCGGAATATGAGGCGAAGTCGACAGTCTGCAGGACAGATGCTGTGGTGGAAGAATTGTTGATAGTGGCTACGGGCACGAAGGAGCTGGCGTTGGAGAGGTCGGACATGACACCGACCTGGAGCTGGTACTTGGCCATGGTCTGTCTGACGTAGAACGAGAGCTGGAGCGAGCTTACATCGCCGTCGAACTCGGGCATGGCGAATATGCCGCGCTTGTTGAGGATGATGGAGTAGCTGCCGCTGCGAGAGTGTGCGGAGGAGTAGTAAACCATGGGCTTGTACTCGTCGGCCATGG
>Ga0247611_10004463_pt1 | contig 19366 bp, 27 predicted proteins | sample 177DNAGHGhighgp2_FD_192422 | JGI IMG/M metagenome (GOLD analysis project Ga0247611, IMG submission 192422) | Sheep rumen microbial communities from Palmerston North, Manawatu-Wanganui, New Zealand - 1770 DNA GHGhigh gp2 | ecosystem: Host-associated > Mammals > Digestive system > Stomach > Rumen...
CCCGGCGCTTGTTTCGGACTTTTTAAAACTCTTTTTTTATTATTACTAGAATTTTTTCCACGCTTTCCGCTTTTTTCCTTTGGCCACTTATAAAAAGCGAATCTACGACATTTTCCAATTTTTCCACGGCCTGCACAATATCCCCCCCGCACGCCTGCAAGAATTGAAAAGCCACTATTTTTTCTTTTGTGATTTTTTTCATATTTTCCCCCTTATTTTTTACTTGTACATTACCTGAAATTCACAATAGTCCCGGGAATGCCCGCCGGCAATACAAGACTCAATCATTTTTTTATTAAGTGATGAAACAAGAGCACCAAGGCAGGCCACCAAGGCCACGACCACAAACAAAACAAGTATTTTTTCTTTAAAATTTAGCATATTTACCCCCTTTTTATATTAACTCGCTTTTTATTTCTTCAAGTTGCACGGCTATTGTTTCCTGATTAAAGGCTTTTTTCAGGATATCCACCAATTCCAAAGTCTTTTTTTCATCACTGAATAAAATTTCAATTCTTAAACTTTTCTCAATAACAAAATCCCCGCTTTGATGGGTATAAAATCCGGTACATTCGGAAACGGTTGCTCCATCATAACCTACACCGGCAACGGAGTTCATAACAATTTTATATGCCTCAAGGGTATTTATTTCTTGAATTTTAGAATCTTTATCATTTAATCCTAAAAATAAAATGTCTTTTTTTATCATGTTTTTTATCCTTTGTTTTTTTGTTAGTGATTCGGGAACTTTCCCTTATCTGATTATATAATACTATACTTTTTAAAAAATGTCAAGAAAAAAAATCAAAAAAAACAAAAAAAATACAAAAAAACGCATCTTGTTAGTAAATTATTAACTTTTACAAAATAAAACAAAATACTTTTTTATTATCAAGTACTTATTAAAAACACGATTTCCAAAAAAGAGAAGAAAAAGAAAAATAATACATTATTCTTTTTTTCACTCTCTAAAAAAGCAAAAAATCACACCACACCAAAAAAGCGAATTTTCCAAACAATACAATCCACGCTTGCACGCCTTGCCACGTGTTTTTTTATGCTCTCGAATTATCCAAAGCGCACGCTTTTTTCTTGCTAGCTTGTTTTATATTGCCAAGACTACCCCGCCAAGATTGGAAATGCTAAAAAAAAGCATGCTTATTTTCACTTTTAATCTCAAACTCCACCATCACTAAAATTTGGCTTAGTATAGTGTAATTGCTTTGTACTGTTGTGGTTGAGTGTAGATACAATAGTCCCTAGTGCATATAGGGGCTATATAAAGAGATGCAGGTTAGATATAAGTTAGTGTCTTGTATCGGGGTATGCGGTCATCCTGTAATACCCTGTATCCTGAATAGCTTGTGCTGTGGCTGTTCCCTTTGGGGGTCTTGGCCCTACTAACCTTACCACTTACCTTGTATTTTGTACTACGCAAGTCTCTGGGGTTATGGTCACACAATGGCGGTGTGTGTCCCTATGGGAGCCATCTCTTTTGCTTGTCCCATAGGTTCTGTTGGTCAGAATCGCTTTTCAACCAGTGGATTGTTCTTGTTATAGGCTTATGCGGTCGCCCACATAATTTCTCTTGGTTCCAAGCGAGTATTTAAGTCGCCCCAAGCTGGTTGACACCTATAGGATGTTGGAACTAATCCTGTGGGTGCTTATACACTTTTTTATTTTGCTTGTCAAATAGGGGTACGTCAACCTATGGAAAAGGTACTCCGAAAGGTGGTCTTAATTAAAAATGGTGGTTGCTCTTGGTACCGCCCCAAGCCAGCTACTAGCAACAGATTTACAGTCTGCCCCGTGTCTTTAACGGAATACGCAACCAATGGCGGAAGGTGAAGGATTTGAACCTTCGGTTCGTTTCCGAACGACAGTTTTCAAAACTGCCACGATAAGCCACTCTGACAACCTTCCTTGGCTGGATAGATAGGACTCGGACCTATGACCGTTCGGTTAACAGCCGAATGCTCTACCAACTGAGCTACTATCCAATAAGCACACCTTTTCTTTATTTGGGGGAAAGAAAAGGATTTAAAGAAAACCACCTTTTTCAAGGCAAATTTAGTATAGCAAAAATAGTTATGAAAGTCAAGTCTTTTGTATATCTTTTAGAGTATGAATTGTTAATAGCCCTTTTTCTTGGTAAGAAAGTACTATCTCCCTTTCCTTTGGATAATCGTGCTTGGTGTGGTAGCCTCCCGGATTGTAAAAAGTGGGCGTTTCCTCAAAATCAAACCCATAAAGGTCTATGCTACCAGCTCTCGCCTCTAAACATAAATCTATTGCCATAAACCCTGTTGATGGTTGTGAACCCAATATCTCCTTTAAACGCTCCCTGTCCTTGTTAGAGATGGTAAAGTCTGCTTGGTTCCTGTAATTCTTTGACCTGTTAATGACATACTTGGCCCCATAACCTAAACGCTCGTCCTCTCTTAATAAACAAGCTAAGAAAAGAATGTCTGTGCGCTTGCCTTGACTCTCTAAATAATACACAAAACCCTTGTTAAACCGTATCACTATGTCATGCGAATCTATCTCTGAACCATAATGAGTGTTGAATATACTCTTGGCGTTCCCCACTATCGCAACACTCTTTCCCTTGATGTACTTCAATACATCCCGCAACTTGCCGTAATGCTCCTCCTCTAACATGTCCTCTTTCTGCTTGCCAACATAATGCAATATGCAAGCCTCACTCTCGGGTATCCCGTCACTGTATATCCTGTTCCTGCAGTAGTTCCATTTCTTGTCAATAAAAGTCAACAACTCTGGTACCCCTAGGTTAATACAAGTCTCGTCATGTTGCCATAAATTGTCCGGTATCTTCCTGTTCTGTACCGCTAAACACCTCTTAGTGAAAAATACCTTCCTCAAATTGGATAAGTTCATTACCATCATACCTGACAAGCCATATTTTGCTAAACCCAGCGCTTTTGCTTGCTTTTTGCCATAATCATGGCTCTCCGTTAAGCCTATATATTCAATATCCATACTCCATAGGTCATTGAGTGGATGCTGACAAATAGTGTCTCCATCTAAATAAATTATCTTGTCATACTTCAGTTTGGTCAGAAATAACTTCAAATATGCTGTGTTGGTTATCCTGTCCCCATCCCCCCTGTTCCTAAACTTTTCAGGTAACTCTATTATGACATTTTTGTCCTCATACCCTATGGTTAATGGTTTCTCAGAAACAAGCACAATAAACGCATCTGGATTGTACTTTAATACCGATTTAGCAGAAATTCTGGCATAATCTACATAATTCTCGTCTATAGCATACACAATTATCATCGCTCCCACCTTGATTTGTTCGGGAAATGCTCTTTTAGCCATCTCTGAGTGTCACATTGATATACCCAGTCCGATACACTAAAACAATCAGCATCCCCTATCATACCCTCAACCGTTTCCGTTGATGACCTCAATTTAATATCTCCCCTCTTCTTCTCTGGTATGCTCTCTGGAGAGCAATAATTGGCATAAATACTCCTTACTACCATCCCAATAGGGTCTTTCTCCAGTTTTTCATAAATAGGCTCTAACTCCTTAAACTTTACTCTATCATAAACACAAGGAATATGCAACTCACAGTCATAACAAGTACACTCCTCTCTTGCTAACCACTCCGCAGCCCTCGTTACACTCCGCCTATAAAGACTATCCCCACTCTTGTCCGTTAATAAACCCTTCTGATAAAAGGGATAATTAAATAATTTAACAGGCTTTACAAAAAATATGTCGTCATACATCAATACAAATGTATTGCTTATGTCTGTCTTCTGTATGGTCTGATGAACTTTCCACCAATGGTTGAATGTTGGAGTGCTTATATCATACTCGTGAGTGTGGGTTATACTGCTTTTGTTGATAAAGGGTGGACAAACGCCTGTTATAAACACCCTTCCATAGTCCTCTACATAGGTTTCAAGGCTTCTAAGGGAGTATTTTAGCTCCTCGTTGCCGAATTTAGAACCTGTTCCAAGTATGTAAAGTATATCAATCATCCATTTCCTCAATTTCAATTTTAACAGAGACATTTTTGTTGCCCAAAACAGTAAATGTTTGGTTTATTGTGGTGTCTCCAAACATATTTGCTAGGTCTGTGCACAAATTTTTAAGTTTTAGACTCACATTTGGTTGTTCCCACATAAAATTATTTTCAATGGTTGGCGTTTTCATTTTTTCTCCTTTCTTAAAAATTTTGTTTAAACCCTATCCTTTTATTACGGCCAACGGAGAAAGCTTTGTAACTATCTTAACCAAGTCTTTCTGTTGTTCCATTACTTCGTCAATATCCTTGTATGCAGAGGCCGCCTCGTCCAAATCCTCTACGGAACGGATTGAATGGATTATTCCTTTTTCATCTAGGGCCCTCTTTTCATTCTCTATATCAAGATTCTCTCTGGCTTTTTTCCTAGACATTTTTCTGCCAGCACCATGAGAGCAAGAACATAATGAGGCTTTATTCCCCAATCCTTCAACGATATAAGATGAAGTTCCTTGTGAACCAGGTATAATTCCCAGTTTCCCTTCACGAGCTTGGGTTGCCCCCTTTCTGTGAACAAAAACATTCTTTCCATAGTGATTTTCTAAAGAGGCATAATTATGCTGTATGTTTATATATGAATAAGGGAAAATACCATCCATTCTTATTACCTTGTCAAAACATTGCACAATTTTACTTGCCATTACTTCTCTGTTCGCTAAAGAAAATTCCAAGCAAAGACCCATCTCGTGTTTGTACATTTCAAATTCACTTGTGCCAACAGGCAAAACAGCAAGCTCATCTTCAACAATCTTATACTGTTTAAATCTTTCACAAAGCTCCTCAGCCTTTTTGTTGTAAAAATCAGCCACCTGTTTTCCTAAGTTCCTTGAACCAGAGTGAATCATAAACCAGATATAGCCTTCTTCATCTCTTTGTATTTCAATGAAATGATTTCCTCCGCCCAAAGTTCCAATCTGATATTGTGCCGATTCAAACTCACGTTCACAAACTGGGGTGGTTCCTCCATCCCACATATACTCAGTAAAAACAGGGTGTTTTTGCTTTTCACTATTGTGTTTAAAACCAACAGGAATACAACCTTTAATTTCTGAATAAATATCCTCCAGTTGTTGTTTTGTTATTTCCTTAATGGCCGTTTTCATTGCTAACATACCACATCCAATGTCAACTCCTACCATATTGGGGCATATAGCATTATTTAAAGCCACAACACCACCAATAGGCATTCCATATCCTTCGTGGGTGTCTGGCATAAGACAAACATTACCAACCAGCCAAGGATGCTTGGAAATATTTATAGCCTGTTTAACAGCCCCTTCTTCTGGATTTTCACACCAACTTAAAATATTATCTGCTAACTTTTTCATTTAGACCCCCTATTTAAAACAGTTTAATAAAACAGCCAGAATTACAATAACCAACCCTAACAAAAAAGAAATCCACATAGGAGCTAATACCCACCACCAAGACCAAGTAATGTGCCCCATAAGCTTTAAAACGATAAATGCAATCGTTAATAATCCTGTAAAACCAATTCCTGTACTATTGTTTTTTGACATCTTTTTCTCCTTTCTTAAAGATTTTGTCCCATTTTTCTTGGGGAATATCACTGAACCCAATACACTTACGTTCCCCTGTCGTAAGGTCTCCAGTTAAGTCAAAAGAGCTCTCCTCTGGTTTCCAACCGTCTGGAACCATCTTGTAAACCGTCTTACACCCCTTTTTGATTTGCACCATCTTCATGGGAATCGTCCAATTTACATCAAAACTAAACCCAAATAAACCAAACTAAGGTCTGTTGTGGCCTTTTCTATACTATCCAACGCTTCATTTACGTCTAATTGGTCACCAAAACCCTCTGTCCTAGCCCTCACCAGCTCCAAAGACTCAACTAATACCTTGTGTATCCTCATAAGCTCCTCAATCTGCTTGTTTGTAATTAAACGCTCAGTTTTTTTCATTCTTGTACCTCCTTAAGTTTTCGTTAACACATTCAGGCGTTACCCCTAATTCCCTAGCTATCTGCCTAGAGGTCATCCCGTTGCTTTTCATGTTGTAAATCTGAATCATCCGCTTGCGCTGGTTCTCCTTAGTCATAACAGGACGAGATAAAGCACTCTCAATGTCCTCTCCCATACTGTAATGCCTATAGCAAAAAGCACCCCACCCAATTCCAGCTTCTTCACATCTTTCTTTTAAAGTTTTTCTTTTCATTTAATTTACCTTTCCTTTACGTCTATCGTCTATATACTTAAACTTCATAGCTGCCAAAAATCCGCTTATCTCATAAACATTCTTGCTCTTAACCCCTTTTTGGGCTGTTTCTATAAAAGTACTCAACAAAGCCCCAAACCGAGCAATAACATCGTCTATAAGCTCTCCTTTCTTGGATACTAACTCTGCCTCTCTGAAAATCCCCTCAATTATTCGCATCGCAAATACATCACAATTCTCATCAAGGCTTTCATTGAAATAATCAGTCAATCCCTTCTTCTCCATTTTCATCCCCCAAATCAGTTACACTTATAAAGCATACATTGTTCATATTAACCACAGCACTTTGGTTGTTAGAACATTCAATACCTATTAAACTATTAAACCCATTTGTTCCAAACATAGCCTGATTTACTTCTTTTCTACTTAAGGTTGTATTGAGTGTGGTTGTACAACCATCCATTGTATGCAAAATGATTTCAGTTTTATTTTGTTCCATATTGTCTCCTTTCGCCAGAACATACCCACTATATCATATATTGAAACAAATGTCAAGAACTTTTTTTACATTTTTTAAAATATTTTTCTTGACATTACATATAGAATATGGTATGAGGTATAGTGTTTCTAGCAAAAGGAGAGAAAATGAAAAGGGTAGACTTTATAAACAAGTACGATACACTTGTCAAGGAGGTTGATGAGCTGTTATCGGTTAGTGGAAATGATAGGTTAAACGCTATCATCTACAAAAAATTAAGCGATTTTGCCGATTTTGTCATAGAAGGGGTTTTTGATAAAAAAACAGGCTCGGAAAAAGCCGTTTTCAAAAAACCAACTCTTGAAGAGGTAAAATCCTACTGTGCAGAACGAAAAAACAATGTAGACCCAGAAAAGTTGTTCAATTATTATGAATCCAACGGGTGGAGAGTGGGTAAAAACCCAATGAAAGATTGGAAAGCTTCTGTTAGGGTTTGGGAACGAAAAAATAAACCAAAAGAAGAAGAACCGACTGTTTTGGTAGAAGAAGGCTCCTTTTATATAGATGAGTCTATGACAGAATACCTTGACCTGTTGAGTGGTTATCCTGGTGCGGACCATATCGCATTCGCTGTTTGGCAATGGATTTTTAAAAACTTCGAAGGGAGACGTGTGAAGATTTCCTTTATTCGTTCTATGATTGAAAAATTTAAAAAAGGGGGGATATAATGAGAATACTAGAATTGTTTGGAGGGTATGGAAGCCAAGCTTTGGCTTTAGAGAATTTAGGTATAGAATTTACTAGCGATTTATGCGATATAGATAAGTATGCAGAAAAAGCATATAACCAGATTCATGGAGAAACGTTTAACTATGGGGACATCTGCTCAATAGATGAAACAAAACTTCCTTACTATGACTTAATTACTTACTCAAGTCCTTGCCAAGACTTTTCTGTTGCTGGGAAGCAAGCCGGTGGTGAAAAGGGGTCTGGAACTCGGTCATCTTTGCTTTGGGAGTGCGAAAGAATCATCAGAGCCGTTAAACCCAAATATCTTTTAATGGAAAATGTTAAAGCACTAACAAGTAAAAAGTTTATGCCTTTGTTTGCCAACTGGTTAAGAACATTAGAGGACATGGGGTATAAAAATTGGTGGAAAGTACTAAATGCAAAAGACTACGGTGTTCCACAAAACAGGGAACGAGTATTTGTTGTGTCAATCTTGGGTGGTGGAAATTATCAATTCCCAAATCCAATACCACTAACGAAACGCCTGAAAGACGTTTTAGAACAGAACGTGGATGAAAAGTATTACATTAACAAGCCATTTAATACTTATCCAGATGGAACGTCAAGAACGATAAAGGCACAGTATTACAAAAATTCAACATCAAACTTTGAAAGGACAGATAGTTTTGGCGCAACGGGTGTTTTAGAACCAGTTTGTTGTGCATCTCGTGGTCGTAATCCAGATAATCCAAGTGATAGAAAAACAGGAAGTCCAACAGAACAAAGACTAGAGATTAACCAAAACGGAACAACTAATACAATTACCACAGTTCAGAAAGATAACTATGTAATTGAGCCAATGGCCCTTGATGAGCAGAACCAATATGTCAGAAAAGACGGGTGTGTTGGAACTTTAACCACAGATGGAAGTAGTCCCAAGCACAATAACAGGGTTATTGAGCCAAAGGTTTTGCAAGTAGGGAACATAGTAGAAACAGAAAGTTTTGGTGGAAACCCTCAAAGGGGAAGAATATACTCATCTGATGGATGTAACCCTGCGTTAAATACGTGTAAAGGTGGTGGATTAGAGCCGAAGATAACCGAGCAATTTCGCATACGCAAACTCACACCAAGAGAGTGTTGGCGTTTAATGGGTGTAAGGGACGAACAGTTTGATAAACTGCACGATATTAGCAACAGCCAGTTATACAAGATGGCAGGGAATAGTATTGTTGTTGATGTTCTTATGGCTATATTTAAAAACTTGTTTATGCCAACAGAACAAAAGGGACAGCTAGAACTTATTTGACATAGCAAAAACAATATGGTATTATACTTACAACTGTCTCGGCACCAAGAACAGCGGTGCAAACCCGTGGCCGAGATAGTCATTATGGAGGGGTTATGCGAATAGAAATTAAAAATCTTAGAGAGCCTGTTATGCAAACGCCAGAAACGCTTGCAGAAATTGAACGTATTGAAGAAGCATTGAAAAATGGGGAATACGTTAGCGTTGATGAGCAAAGAAGACTGCGCTCTCTCAAAAAATACGGAACTAAACATACTGCAAAAAATAAATGTCTTCATCCAGAACCAGAAAAACCAGCTGTTGTACCTACTGTGGATAATCCAGAAGGTTTGGCTCCAGAAGAAGAAAACAAAACAGTTCGGATGGTATCAGAGGTAAACGCCTCTGGCAAAGAAAGGGAATATGATGAAGATGGAGACCCGTTGCCTTTTTCTGCCGTTGAACTTGACGACAAGTCCTTTAGAAGAATTATAAAGGAAATTAAGTCTGGTGTAAATCCATATCAAGCCTGTGTGAATAAAAGAGTTGTTCCTTCACAGTTTTTTGATGGGTGTCGCAGAAACGGAGATTGGGCTCAGCAATTAACAGAAGCTAGAGAGGTATATTGTGAAAGCCAAGTAGCACGTCTTGAAAAGCTTGCTAAGCAAGTAGAAAGAGGAACTATTGACGTTGCCATATATTCGTCAGTATGTTCAAACATAAAATGGCTCATTGAAAAGCTGTTCCCACAGGTTTATGGTTCTAAAGCCCAAGTGCAACAAACAGTCACTCACGAAATATCGGTTGACCAGAAAAAACTCAAAGAGCTTAATGATTTGTTAAGGGGAAAACAAAAACCATTGGAAGTTGAGTTTCAGGAGGTCAAGTGAACGAGAAAATTGTAGAAAAGTTTTTGGATTCTCCCGGTTCAGCTCTTCATATTTTGGGCTCGTCCTTTGAACAGTTTATTCGGTTCTTTCATTGGTATATTTACCACCAAGAGTTTATATTCAAGCCATTCCACGTTGAAATTATCCAAAAGCTAGAGGATATTGCTTTCGGCAGAAACAAAAAAAGAAACTTGATGATAAACATACCGCCTCGTATGGGAAAATCGTCTATTATGAAGTATTTTTGTGCTTGGTCTTATATGCTTAACCCTGCAAGCAACTGTATCTATACCTCTTATTCTGATGACCTTGTTAATAACTTCTCTAAGGACATTCGGGAGATTGTTACAAGTGAAGCATTTGTTAAATTTACAGGAATTAAACTAAACAAGGCAAAGATTGGGGCCGATTACTGGGCAACGGAACAAGGCGGTGGGTTTCGTGCCGCTCCTTTGGGTGGTAGCTTGACAGGGTTTGGTTGTGGTGTTAGTGGAGAGGAATATGGTGGGTGTGCTCTCATAGATGACCCGTTGAAGGCTTCTAATGTAAAATCTCAAGCGGAAATGCAGAATTGCGTTGATTATTACCTCAATACCCTAAAGTCTCGTGCTAACAATCAAGCAAAAACTCCATTTATTTTGATTATGCAGAGGCTGGCCCTAGAGGATTTGGCAGGGTATATTATTGAAAATGAAAAAGATGAGTGGGATATTGTTAAGCTCCCAGCGCTTAATGAAGATACAGGAGTAGCCTTGTGGGAAGAAAAATTCTCCGCAAAACAATTATTGAGGCTTAAAAACCAGTCACCATTTGTTTATTATGGTCAATATCAGCAAGAACCAATCGTTATTGGTGGCTCTGTATTCAAAACAGAGTGGTTTAAGTATTATAACCCAGAACAACCCTATGAGTATCAGATGTCATTTGTTACGTCTGATACGGCTCAAAAGAAAGCAGAGTCAAACGACTTTACTGTGTTTTCTTGGTGGGGAAAGACCTTTGACAATAAACTTCATCTTTTGGATATGACTTGGGGCAAGTTTGATGCTCACGAACTAAAGCAACAGGTTAAGCTATTTTGGGAAAAGTGTTGTAATGACAAAAGAGCCGTTCAACCATATGCCTTCTACATTGAAGAAAAGGGCTCTGGTATTGGTGTTATTCAGGAATTAGTGAAAACTTATCCACTCCCATTATTGCCAATTATGCGTAACAGATACAAAAATGACAAAGGGATGTGGGTGTCAATGGATAAGTTTTCCAGAGCCATGACAACAATCCCTTATATTGCAAATGGGTGGGTCTATTTGCCAAAAGATGAAAAATGTGATATAAGTAATGCACTATTAGCTGAAGCGGCTGCTTTTAAAGCTGATTTGACTCATAAACATGACGATAAGGTTGATACGTTGTGTGATGCGGTTGAGATAGCTTTCGGGGCTAGCAGTATAAGTTCAATTTTTATTTGAGGTCAAAATGGCACAAACGAAAAAAGATAAAAAACAAAATAGCTTGGCAGACTTTGCTGGGTCTATTCAATCTTGGGGCCTAGCTCCATTTAATCCCTTTACACCACAGAATTCTCGTTTGGACACTATATTTATTAACACCAGATGGAATCTGATTTCAAACTATAGAACTGTTTTGTCAGAAGCATATGCGGAATATGGCATTGTTCAGACGTTGGTTGAACAGCCGGTTTCTGATGCCTTTAGCAAGGGCTTTGACATAGAAACGGAAAAACTTGACACAAAACAAAAGCGTACTTTAGACAACTATCTGGAAAAGCATCAGATTGTTCAAAAAATACAGCAAGGGTTGATTTGGTCTCGTTTGTATGGTGGTGGCGGAATTATTGTTATGACAGACCAAAATCCGTCTTTGCCGTTGGATGTTTCTGCAATTAAAGAAGATAGCGAGCTTGATTTTGTTGCGGCTGATATGTGGGAACTCTATAAAGACAATTACAAGATTTGGAACCCATGGAATGATGATAGCGACAAGAAATACTCTTATTATGGCATTAACTTGCATAGAAGTCGTGTTTTCCCGATTAAAGGTAAAGAACCCCCATCATTTATTAGACCCCGTTTACGTGGTTGGGGGATGAGCGAATTGGAAAGAGTTGTCCGCTCTATTAACTCATATTTAAAGAATCAGGACTTGATTTTTGAATTGCTAGACGAAGCCAAGATTGACGTTTATCAACTCAATGGGTTTAACACAGCTATGCTTACTGCTAATGGTACAAAATCGGCAGAAGCAAGGGTTCGTGTTTCAAACTCCCTCAAGAACTATCTTAATGCTTTGGTGTTGGACACAAACGATAAATATGAACAGAAACAGCTGTCGTTTAATGGATTGAGTGATATTCTGACACAGATTCGTCAAGGGGTTGCGGCCGACCTTAAGATGCCTATGACGAAGTTGTTTGGTGTGAGTTCCGCAGGGTTTAACTCTGGCGAAGACGACATTGAAAACTACAACGCCATGATTGAATCAGAAATTCGCAGTAAGGTTAAGTACATTGTGGTTCAGGTGTTGGAAATCTGTTGTCAAAAACTCTTTGGGTTTATCCCAGATGATTTGAACATTTCCTTTAAGTCTCTGCGTATTCTTTCTGCTGAACAAGAAGAAAATATGAAGAATAGCCAGTACAATCGTTTAATTCAAACATATGCTAACGGCTTGATTAGTGCCGGAGACTTTATGGTTGGTTGCAATAGTGCTAATTTGTTGCCCGTTACATTTACCCAAGAACAAATTACTGCGTTTAGCAATCAGGGTGTAAACAAAATTGGATTGGACCAAGATAAAAAAGAAAAGGGATTTTTTGGACGTTTCTTTGGTGGTGGTAAATCAGAGGGCGAAAAGAAAGATGGTTTGCAATATGCTGCGGAGCCAGTAAAAAGCGAGCTTCCAACAGAACAAGGCAAAGTAAAAGAGGTTGACGTTACTTCAAATAAATTTACTCGGCCAGACAGAGAAAAGAAACCTTTGCCAGAAGAAACATTCCCGTATAAAGGTAAGAGAAAAGCAAGATACGTTGAGGTGTAATGGTACAGCCATTTGACATTATTAAAAAAAATGTGTATTCTTATATAACAAAAGGGTTGCTAATGTTGAAAAACGAAAAACAATTACCTAAAAAGTATTACGCTCGTCACATTAAAGAAGGGCTTGTCCATTATCTTGAAAATGGAAAAGACACTTTATATTTGGTTAAAAACGAGGCTCTTCAAAAGATGAACAAGTCTTTTGAGGGTTGCCCTGTTTATGTGAGACATGTTGATTCTGTGGATATGGATAACTTAAGAGAAACCGCAGATGGATATGTTATTAAGAGTTTTTATAACGAGTTTGATGGTGCTTGGTGGACTGAAATGCTTGTAGTAAGTGATGAGGGACACGAAGCCGTCAAAAAGGGTTGGGCTGTGAGTAATTGCTACTCCCCGACCGAATATGGAACCGGTGGTTCATATCACGATATTGACTACCAAAAGGAAGTTAAGAATGGTGTTTATGAACATCTAGCCATCGTTCCAAATCCTCGGTATGAGGAGTCTGTAATTATGACCCCTGAAGAATTTAAAGAATTCAATGAGGGCAAAAAGCAGGAAATTGAAAAACTTAAAAATAGCAAGGAGAATAAAATGCTGACACAAGAAGAAATGGATGCTGTTGTCGCAAAAGTGATGAATTCTTTGTCTGAACCTATTGCTAACGCCGTTAAAGGTGCTATTGAAGCAAAAGCAGAAGAAGACAAAAAGAATGCCGTTGCTGAAGACAAACGCAATCTCATCAACTCTCTTGGTGAATTAGCTTCCAAAGCGGAAGGTGATTTTGCCGGTGGTTTGGATGAGAAAGTTCGTTCTATCGTTGAAATGGCTTCTAAACTCGGTAACTCCGATGATAAAGAAGAAAAAGAAAACGAGTGTGGCGAACCCAAAAAAGAAAATGAAACCGAAGCTGAAGAAAAAGCTGAGGAAAAGAGTTCCGAAGGGTCTGAAGAAGCCAAAGAAAATGCGGCTGAAGAAGACAAAAAGGAAGATGCCTGCGGTAAAAACGAAGGCGAAGAAAAAAAGCCAGAAGAGAAAAAAGAAAACTCAAAAGGTTTTTTTTCAATGTTAAAAAACGCAAAAGCCAAATCGCAAGATGGTTCTGCCGTTGAAACAATGGCTAGAGGTCTGGCGTTGGGAAAACAGCGTTATGGTTCTACTAAATAAGGAGAAATAAAATGGAAAATAAAGCAACATTTCAAATGAATAAATTTGCTCCTACGGAAGAAATCAAGGGACGGCGTGTTTTGCCTGCCAATACAGAATCTATTTCTGGTATTGTAGATGCTAGCCAAGCCACCGCTCTTCTTCCTGGAGACCCCGTAAAAATCGTGGCCACAACTCAAGGGTTGCCTCACTTCGCCAAAGCTGGTGTTGGTGATGTCATCGCTGGATTTGTTGAATGGAACGTCATTCGTCCTAACTATACTGCTGGCAAGCTCTGCCAAATCAGTATGGGTGGCAACGTGATGTACATGGAAGCCAATGGCGCAGTGCAAGCTGGCGTTAAGGTGAACATCGTTGATTTGGATGGAGTTAAAGTTGGTGCCGTTGCAGGCGCTGGCTCAAGCATTGGTTTGGCTCTTGAAGCCGCCACCGCTGCTGGACAACTCATCCGTGTGAAAATTGGTGAACCCGTAGCTTATGCTGCTAATTCGTAAGGAGAAAAATTATGGATACAATTTTAAATAGCAAAGGCGAAAAAGTAGAAGTCGCTTCTTTCTTCAAGAACGATGAAGAATTCGCAAAAGCACAACGTTTAGAAAATGCTGTGTCTGAACAACTTGGCTACCAAGTTCCTTTAACAACTTTGACCGCCATTATTCGTGGTGTGGCTGAACAGAAATTCTATCAAATTCCTGTGGCAGATTTCATTCCTGTGCGTGTTGGCACAGAAGCTGCTTGGGCTGAAGATGTGTTGATGTTCCGTTCCTTCCAAATCGGTGGTGATTTTGAAAAAGGTTACATTGAAACCGCTACTGAAGGTCGTTTGGCTTCTGTCAACGCCACTTTGGATGGCATTCGTGTTCCTGCTCGTGTGTGGGCAAAAGAAATTGCATACTCTATTGCTGATGTGCAAAAAGCTGCCCGTACTGGCATTTGGGACTATGTAACTCAACAAGAAAAAGCCCGTAAGACCAACTGGGATTTGGGTATTCAAAAGACTGCTTTCTTGGGTTCCAAAGACGGAACTATGGAAGGTTTGTTGAACTTGTCTGATGTTACTGTCAACACCACAATCTTACCTGCTTCCTTAAGCGAAGCTTCAGATGCTCAATTACAAGCATTTGCTAAGAACGTGTTGAATGCCTATCAACAAAACAACAACTACACAGCCTATCCAAATCGTTTGTACATTCCTACAGATGATTACAATGGTTTGGCTGTTGCTACAAGCACCACCTTCCCAATTAAGAGCAAGATGGAATACTTGTTAGACGTGTTCAAAGCCACCACAATGAGTGCTGACTTCAAGATTCTGCCTTTGGCATACTTGATGCCTGCTAACTCAGATGGGAAATTGACCGCTCCTCGTTATGTGTTGTTCCGCTATGACGAAGATGTGGCTCGTTTTGAAATCCCTGTGGATTACACAACTACAGTGCCTAACTCCTATGATGGTTGGACAATTCGTAACGTTGGTTACGGACAACACACAGGTGTGTTAGATGCTCGTCCGCAAGAAATCTTGTATATGGACGTTGCTTCTAGCTCATAATAGGAGGAAAATATGCGCATTCGTAATGAAGGGAAACGCACATATTGCTTCAGTGGGGGCTCCATAGCCCCCAAGGAAGTAGTCGACATTAAGGACGTTGCTATTGCACGTGCTTTGTTGAAGTGCTATCCAAACGAACTGGTTTCTTTAGATGACTTAGTTGCTCGTGTTGTTGAAACACCTGCACGTGTCATTGAAGAAGAAAAACCAGAAGAAAAGAAAGTAGAGGATGTTCCTGTTGAAACAGAGACTCCAAAACGCAAGGCTTCAAAAAAGAAGTCAAAATAAGGAATAGGGAGGGAAATTATGAGCATTATTGATGAATTAACGATTTCTGATTTTAAGGAATTGTTCCCTCGTAATTTCCCCTACCTTCCTACATGGGTATCTGGTAAAGCCTATTTTGAAGGTGATATAGTGTACTCAGAACCTAACTTCTATCAGTCATTGGTGAACAACAATACATCTCCTGTGACCGATAGTGGTTACTGGCAAACAGTTAATGAAGACCCCAACGATTATGTTCAAGATTCTGATATTCAAAAGGCTTGGATGGAAGCTTTAGTATCATTTAATGTAGGGTTGTTTTCAGAAGACGATTATACAAAAGAGGCGTTTTTATATCTGGTTGCTTTTTATTTGGCTTACGATTTATCTTTGGCACAAACGGGGGCTTATGGAAATATAGGGTTCCCAGCAACAGAGGTTCGTGTTGGAAGTGTGTCAGAAGGGTATTATATTCCCAAGGTTTATTTAGAAAATCCTGTGCTTGGATTCTATGCGAGAAATGGTTTTGGTTTGAAGTACCTGAATATGGTCTATCCGAAACTCGTTGGTAATGTAGGAGTGGTTGCAGGATGGTCTTTGCCGTAAAGTTAGAGTTTAAGAATAAAGTAAAAGAATCAGTTCTTGATGAAATTATTAAGTCAGCAAAAATGCTTAATAAATCATATGTTGAGTCTGGTGTTATCGGAGAGGATGAAAGAACTCTGCGTATGGCGTATTTAAACGAGTTTGGAGGCATAACAAACTATGATAAAGACCCACATAAAGGTGAAGAAGTTATGGTTCCGCCACGCCCATTTGTAGATGCACCAGAGAGAGTTGGTTTAGACCAATTACGCTCGTTTATAGAGTTTATGTCTTTTGGGAAAATAAACCAAAAGGTTATAAAGGACACTCTTGAGGGTTGCGGTAAAATAATGTCAGACCAACAAAAAGAAAGAATTGAACAATGGGGAGACATTAAGGACAATAGCCAAAGAACTGTTGATATTAAAGGGTTTAATAGACCTTTACACGATAGCAACAATAGTCCTTTCCCAATTAAGACGAGAGTTGTCATTGGAGGTGCTGTATGATTTCTAAATTAAATGCCGTTCCTACAAGATTAAGCAATACACTTCCTAGGCCACAGCTTGGAATAAATATGTGGTCTCAAAATTCAAGGGCAAAGGTTGTTCACCAATTTGTAGATGAAAATGGTAACGTTCAGAATCAAAATTGCTATTTTGAATTTGATGGTGTGATTCAACCATTAGACCCAGAAGAAATTAAGGTAAAGGACGAAGGGCAATGGTCTTGGGATTGGTATTGGTTCCATACAAAATCTGATGTTCAATTAAAAACAAACGACATTGTTGTCTATCGTGGTAAAGAGTACAAAATTATGGCAAGAAAAGATTACGCTGATTATGGCCATATTGAGTATCATTGTATAAAGGATTGGCAGAGATATGCAGGTTGAGGAATACATTGTTGATATAATTAGAAATGATATGGGTTTAGACCAGCAACATGTCTGGATTCAATCCCAGAACAGAAAAATACCCCCAAACAGTAACGACTTGTTTGTTGTGGTTGGTTGTGTTGATTTTAAACCAATATCCTCTAAGAGCTATTTTGACCATAATACAGATTCTGAAAGACAGGTTGTTTATGGGAGAGCTCAAATACAGGTTGATATATTTAGCCGTTCTAATGAAGCTCGTATTCGTAGGTCTGAAGTTTTAATGGCTTTAAATTCATTCTATTCCAAAGGAGTGCAGGACAAGAAGCAATTTAAGATATTTGAATTGCCCTCATCCTTTACAAATCTTTCTGGCTTGGCTGGTGGTTCTGATATAAATCGGTTTGCGTTGCGCTTTTATGCAATGATTTCCGAAGTAAAAGAAAAATCCAGCTCTTACTATGACACATTCAACGCTGAAATACATTCAGAGAGTGAGTCTGGTGTTGAAATAATGGAGCTGGAAAACTTGCAAACCGAACCCTGATTTGCAAAAATAAAACTAATTGTTTATAATATAAAAAACAAGGAGAAAAAAAATGAACGAATTATCAATAAACAATATCATTAGGGTAACCGTTCAAGGCGTGCAACGGAGTATTGGTGTTAAGAATGTGAATGAACTTGCTTTGTTCACAACTGAAACTCCCAATGTTTCTGACCCCGTTTTGATTGCTGTTGACCCTTCGGCTGTTGCTCAGGCGTTTGGTACAAACTCTATGACAGCCAAAATGGCTAATAACATCTTTGCTCAGAATATGAACATTATTTCTGGACGTGGTTATTTAGCTGTTATTCCTCTCAAGAATTCGGTGTCTGCTACATCTGCCACTTTCACCACTGGTACAGTTGGTGCGGTTTCTGCATTTAACTTGGTCACTAATGGTTCTTTGAAGTTGACTGTAGACGGAACTGTTACGGAAGTTTCTGGTTTGAACTTCTCCGCTTGCGCTACTTTGCTGGATATTGCTAATGTTATTTTGAATGCAACAAAAGTTGCCACAATTACTGTTTCTGGTGGTTCTTTAGTGTTTGGCTCAAAGAAGGTTGGTTCTACAGATTCAACAATCGTTGTTTCAAGCGGAACGGCAGGAACGGATATTTCTAGCGCAACATACTTAAACGTTTCTGCTGGTTCTGGAACTGATGGAACAGATTCAAGTGGTGAAACATTGGTTGAAGCTATGACAAGAGCAAAAGAATTTACCAGATTTACTGGTGTTATTTCTAACTTGGCTATGGAAGATGATGTTGTGGCTACAACCTCTGCATATGTGAACAGCAATGATTTAATTTGGATTGCTCCATTCTCTTCAACAAACGATATTGCTGGAGCTATTACCACGATTAAATCTGCTGGTCAAACAAAAACACGCTGTGTGTTATACACAGAAGGTGTTGAAGAAGCTCAACTTATGGCTGCAGCTTATGCTGGGCGTGCTTTCTCAACGAACTTCGAAGGTTCTTTGACCTCTCAAACAATGCAATTAAAGACATTGGTAAATGTAACGCCAGATTCTGGAATTACACAAACCGCTTATACAAATGCTTTAGCTGCTGGTGCTGATATGTATGTTTCCTTTGAAGGAGATTCTGCGGTTGCTTGCGGTAAGGGTAATGGATACTTTGACGTTGTGTATGAAAACTTAGCGTTGAAGTTCGCTTCTCAAGCCGCTTTGTATAATGTTTTGAAAACAACAGGAACAAAAATTCCTCAAACAGAAACGGGGATGTCTTGTTTGCGTGATGCTCAAGGAAATGTTTGTTTGCAGTTTGTGCGTAATGGTGTTTTGGCTCCTGGCAAATGGAATAGTGCTCAAACATTTGGAGACCCAGAAACATTTAAACAAAATATTGCAGATAATGGTTGGTATATTTACAGCACTCCGATTGCTTTGCAATCACAGAGTGAACGTGAATCTCGTGTGGCTCCGTTGATTCAGTGCGCTTGTAAGCGTTCTGGTGCTATCCACGAAGCTGATTTGTTAATCTTAGTGGAGGAATAAAAGATGGCTGAAACATACAGACTTACTGGTGATGACTCCTTCGTTTTGTGGGGACGTGTATTAACGGACTTGGCTGACGGAAGTGTTGTCCAAATTACTGCAGATAACAACATTGCGAATTCTGTTGTTGGTAAGAATGGAAACGTGATTATGGCAAAAGATGAAGCCGGAAA